>Ga0075355_1000032_pt1 | contig 16426 bp, 27 predicted proteins | sample WestPond_Cattail_6_FD_120069 | JGI IMG/M metagenome (GOLD analysis project Ga0075355, IMG submission 120069) | Natural and restored wetland microbial communities from the San Francisco Bay, California, USA, that impact long-term carbon... | ecosystem: Environmental > Terrestrial > Soil >...
CCGACTCGACGGGCTGTGCCTGCACGGGCGGCCCGCTCTTGCACTTCGTGACGCCGTTGCCGACGTACACGCACCGGGTCTCGCCGGGCGCGAGCGGACGGCGGCAGGCGGAGATGAGCAGGGCGGCGGCGAGGATGATCGTGCGGGTCACGATTCGAACGTAAGCGTTTCTCGGATCGGTGTCTGCGATTGCGTGCATGCACGGATCATATCGCAGCGTAACGCAGCGGAAGGAGTCGCCTAATGCCCGCAGCGCTCAAGCAGGTCGAAATGGGCGGCCTGGATGACGAACGCGAGGAGCAACTCGAGAGCGAGGCCGGTCTCGTGTGGCGCGCGCAGCTCTGGTCTGCGATGCGGTCGTTCGTCGAAGGCTACGTCGATGTTTCGACGGGGCTCAAGAAGGCCGAGGGCTGTGCGTATCGGCTCAATAGGCGCTGGGAGCCCGAGGGTCGCCCGGTCACGCCGGCCGCACTGACTGCCGCGCTTCGCGACTCCGAGCGCAACAACTTTCGCTTGGAGTGGGCGGATTGGTTCGCGGCGCGCTCGCCCGAGATCGCCGAGTTGCTCGGTCGTCGCGTGAAGCCCGAGAAGACCGATCGCCAGATGTACGACGACCTCTGCGCAGAGATCCGCGAGGAGTATCCGAAGCAGGCCGACAAGATTATTCGCCGTGCGAGGGCCCGATGACCGGCATTCTCGAGATGTTCGACGCACTCTCCGGCGCCGACCGCTACGAATACCAACTCTCGATCTGGTGCTACCTCCAGCGGTCCGCATCGGCCGAGCGATCCAAGGACTGGCGTGCCGCGAACCGCGAGCACGTGCGGGCGTACGACGCTGCCCGACGTCCGCCGAAGCCGCGCCGCGTCGTGGCCGAGAACGAGTGCCACAGTTGCATGCGTCCAGCGGCGCCCGGCAAGAAGAGTTGCGAGACGCACCTCGCCGCCGACCGCGCGCGAGCGGCGCGCCGCGCAGCGAAGGCCATTGAACACCGCCGCACTCACGCGGCGTAGCAAACAAGAAAGGGTGAAGGTCATGTCACAGAAGATTGGTATCCGGCCGTTCGGCGAGGTCTTGCTCGACCTCGCAGGCGGCGATCTCGAAAAGAAGCTCACCGCCGAACTCGCCGATGTCGTGCGCGCCGTCGAGGCAACCGGCAAGAGCGGCAAGCTCGACATCAAACTCGTCATTGCGCGCGACGCCAAGGTTCTGCGCATCACGTGCGAGAGCAAGACGACGATCCCGAAGGAGAGCGTCGAGGCGACCGCGTTCTTCACGGACGAGCGCGGAGGACTCCATCGCGAGAACCCGCGACAGGCCACGATGGCGTTCACGCCGACGCTCGCGAAGGAGCCGTCGTGAATACCATCCTGAGTAACGACTTCTCGCAAGCCGTCACCGCTGGCGCAGCCGGTGTTACCGCCAAGGACCGCACGATCGACGTCAAGGTCAGCGTGCGTGGCGTGGACATCACGCTGCCGTACGCGTTCACTTCGCAAGGCGAGCCGCGGCTGCTGAAGGAGGCCGTTGAAGAGGCGCAGCGCGTTGCCGATCGTATGGCGCCGCTCCGCACCGGTCGATACCAGTTTAGCGACCTGCCGTCGATTCTAGCGTGGACGGCTCGTTACAAGACCGCTGAGACGAGCGCGTACCTCCAGGCGCCCACGCAGAGCCCCGGCAGCCTGACGATCGTCGTCGATGAGTTGCCCGGCGGCGAGAGCGACAAGGGCGCGAACCGCACGCTGCGCGCGACGCTGCCGATCGCGCTGCACGACCGGCTCAAGGCGTGGGTCGCGTCGCAGGACACGTGGCTCGATGCCGCCGCGTTCTGCACGTTCGTCGAGATGGCCGGCGACGAGCTCACCTCGGCCGAGCTGCTCTCGATGGTCCAGAACCTCGAGGTCACCTCCGCGACGTCGTGGAAGCGCACGGTTGACGACAAGGGCGCGGTCCGCGTCCAGACCGAGGACAAGAGCGGCCCGGCCACGCGCATCCCGCGGGACTTCAAGTTCGCCGTGCCGGCGTTCGAGTTCGATGATGTCGCGACCGTGTTCGGCGCGAAGCTGTTCTCGAAGATCGAGAAGGGGCAGCCGATGTTCCGGTTCACGATCGCCGACCTCAAGCGGACGATCGCGCTCGCGATGAAGGTGACGCACGAGGTCGTCGCGGACGTGGTGCCGTCGGCGAACGTCTACCTCGGATCGCCGCCGTAGCAGCCGCGGGCCCTCGCGGCCCGTTCCTCCTGGGGTTGCACTCGGAGATCGCGGTGGTGTCGGGCTTGCCTGCTCTGGGCCCACCGCGATTGGAGGTTCGAATCCTCCCGGCCCCACCAAAAATTATGTCCTCCCAAACGCCTGTGGTGGTGCGTGAGAAATCGGTGCGGCCGATGCCGACTCCGGAATCGCTCTCCCTGCGCCTGCACGCCCGCACCGCCGACGAGCTGGCGCATGTCGACGCGTTGCTCCGGCACTTCGAGCGCGCGAGCGGCCTGGGCTGGATGCGCCGCGCAGCCGACCACAAGGCCTTCCACGAGATCCGCGAGATCGCCTGCGGCGCCGTCATGACGTACTGCCGCGGCTCCGCGTCGTTCTCGTCGGTGCGCGAGATGTTCGAGATCGAGCCCCGTCCTGCGCTCGCCGACCGGTGCTCGGTCTGCCAGCAGCTCCACGTCCAGCGGCGACTCGTCGAGGTGGGGCTCGAGGAGCTGTGTGCGAACACGGAGGATCAGCGTGGCTAAGCGCCCGACATTCTCCGTCTCGCGTGCGTTCTACCAGCGAGCGTCGAAGTATTGCGCCGAGCGCGGCATCGCCCTCTCGCGCCTGGTCGAACAGGTGCTCGCTGACGCGATGGCGGTGCCGTATGTGGCGCGGCCTGCGCCCGTCGATCCGGTCGCCGCGCAGCCCGTCACCCCGCGCGCCGCCGTCTACACCTGCACCATCTGCGGCGCCATCGGGCACAACGCGCGGTTTCACGAGCGGCCGGCTGAGATCGAGGTGAGCCCCGGCATGTTCGAGTTGCTCAGCGACCTGCGCGTCCGGGCGCGCGAGCTTCGCGGCGAAGACATCAGCCTCGGCGAGCTGCTCGAGCAGGGCATCGGGCGGGCGCTCGCGGTGGAGGAACGGCGATGAGCTTCGACGCGCGCGGCATCTGCGGAAACTGCGGCGAGCGCTCGCTCGTTACATTCGTGTTCCGCAACGGCTTCGAGTCGTGCCCGCGTTGCCAGGCCGAGTACCGCGAGCAGCAAGCCGCGAACCGCAAGGACGAGGAGCGCGAGCGCCAGGAGGCGGAGGAGCGGTCGAAGCGGGCGGCCGAACGCGACCAGGAGCGCTCGAAGAAGCAGCGCTCCAACCAGACGGAGGCGGCTTGATTCTTCGCCCCTATCAAGATCGTGCGGTCCGCGAGCTGCGTGCGCAGTACGCCGCTGGTCGCCGCAGTCCGTGCCTCGTGATGCCGACTGGATCTGGGAAGACCCCGACGGCAGCCGAGATTATTCGGCTCTCGCTGGCCAAGGGAAACCGCGTTCTCTTCGCGGCTGGTCGCATCGAGTTGCTCGGCCAGGCGATCGCGAAGCTCGCCGACGCAGGCATCTCGGACGTGCGTGTCATCCAAGCAGACCGAGACCAAGGCAACCTCGCATCTCCGATCACTGTCGCATCGGTTCCAACCCTGGCGAGCGAGCGCTGGATCCATCAGCTACCCGACGCCGATCTCGTGGTGTTCGACGAGTGCCACCACGTCAATGCGGAGCGGACATGGTCACCGATCGCGAAGCACTACGCTCGCGCGAAGCTGCTCGGTCTCACGGCCACGCCGGCTCGCGGGGACGGGCGGGGATTGCGCGAAATCTTCGACTCGATCGTTGTTGGCGCAACGGTCGGCGAACTGACAGCTCTCGGTCATCTGGTCCCATGCAAGGTCTTCGCGCCGGGGCGGGTCATGAACGCGCGCGATCTCGCGATGGATCCGATCGACGCGTACTCCACGTACTGCGGCTCAAGGCCGACGCTGGTCTTCGCACAGACGAAGCAGCACGCACGCGCAGTTGCCGATAGCTTCCGGGCTCAGACCTCGGCTCGGATAGCTACGGTCTTCGGAGAGTCAGCTGACCGCGAGGAAACGCTGACGGCGTTCGCTTGTGGCGATCTCGATGTTCTCGTCGGCGTGTCGGTGTTTATCGAGGGCTGGGACGCACCGCGCTCGGCAGCGGCCATCTTCGCGCGCAAGTTCACGCACGTCGGCGGATATCTGCAGGCGATCGGACGCGTGCTTCGGCCGTTCGAGGGTAAGCGCGATGCCGTCATCGCCGACCTGGGCGGCTCTGCGCTCGTGCACGGAACACCGGACGTCGAGCGCGAATATTCGCTCGAAGGCACTGGCATCTCGAGGGCAGCGAACGGGTCGATCTATCGCTGTACGAAGTGCGGCAACGTCCAGCTGGCTGCGGCGCGTGGGGCTTGCAGCTATTGCGGACATGTTGCGCCGCCGCTCTCCAGGGCGAAGCCCAAGAGCCTCGCCGAGCAGCTGCACGAGGTCACCAAGGACTTCGATCCGCGCGCGTGGAACGTTCGCCACGCTCGCGGCACGCGACTCTGTATCGAGTGCCGGTGCGCCATCAGGGACCGTGAGAAGTACGTCTACGTCAGCGGCGGACCGTCTCTCCATCCTCAGTGCGCTTTCACGAAAGCTCGTCGTCTGGCCGCCGAGAAAGCCGCCCGCACGACAGGGGAGGCTGCGTGAACCGCCAGCACTACGAAGCGCTCCCTGCAGATGTCCGTGCGGTAATCGACGCTGCGTCGAATTCTCGGGCGACCGAAGCCGTGATCTCGCTCGCGATCGACCTGGTCATCAACGACAAGCGGTTCTACCCAGACGTTGACCTGCACCCGAACGAGACGGGCAATCTCATCAATCCTGAGACCGGCCGCCACGTGAGATTCGGCGCAGGCGGCAAGGGCGGCGGCGACTTCATCGGCATGTTCAAGCGCGGGGATGCGACGGCGCTATTCATCGAAGCCGAGATCAAACGCTCGATGGCTAGTTCGAAGCAGTCGCCCGAACAGATCGACCGTGAACGCTTCGTCGAGAGCATGGGTGGCAGCTACCGCGTCCTACGATCTGTCGAGGACGCGGAACGGTGGATTGCGGAGTTGAGGAGGAAATACACGTGAACGCAATCCCGACGATGTACGCAGGCGTGCAGTTCCGCTCGCGGCTCGATGTGCGCTTCACGACGCTCTGGCGCGAAGCCGGCAACCGCGTGCAGTGGAGGGCGCCCAAGTGACCTACCCAATCCACGAGCTCGAGCAGTCGGTCATCGGTTCTGTCTTCCTGAAACCGGAGAACCTCGCCGTTCTCCCCACGCTCGAAACCTGGGACTTCCAGAACTTCAAGCCGCGCACGGTCTGGGAGGCGATCCGCAATCTCGAGGCGAAGAACCAGCCGATCGACCAAGTCACCGTCGGCGACGAGATCTCGAAGCAAGGCAAGTTCGACTCGATCGGCTGGGCGTACCTGGGCGAATGCGCGCTGCGCGTTCCGACGATCGACAACGCCATCGAGTACGCGCGCCGTCTCAAGGACCACGCGCTGCAGCGCCGGCTCGCCGAGACGTTCGACGAACTGCTCCAGCACGCGCGCAAGGGCGACATGACCGGCGCCGAGTTGCTCTCGATGGCGATGGGTGGCCTGACGAACCTCGACGCGGAGCAGCCCGAGCGCGCCTCGCCGATCGGCGACGTCATCAAGCGCCGCATGAAGCAACTCGACGAGATTGCGAAGGAGCGCGCGCTCGGCATCCGGACGCTGTCTGGTTTCCCAACCGGTGTCGCAAAACTCGACGAGAAGCTTGGCGGCTGGCAAGCCGGCATCGTCTCGATCGTTGCGGCGCGCCCCGGTATGGGCAAGTCAAGCCTCGGTCTCGCCACCGCGGATGCGTGCTCGGAGCAGGGAGTCGGCGTCCACGTCTTTAGTCTCGAGGACACCGAGCAGGCGTACGCCGATCGCACGATGTCGCGCTCCAGTGGCGTGTCGGCCGAGAGCATCCGCAACTGCGAGCTCAACCAGAAAGACCTCTACGACCTGCAGCTCCGTGTCCCGCACGTGGTGAAGCGCAAGGGCTGGCTGTTCGACGATCGCTCCGGCATCAGCGCCGACGAGATCGTTCGGAGCGTTCGCCGGCACAAGAAGGACAACGGCACCAAGGTCGTCATCGTCGACTACGTGCAGCTCGTCTCTCGGCCCAGGAACGCTCGCAGCACCCACGAAGCCATTACCGAGATCGTCACGCAGTTCGCCGACGCAGCGAAGCAGGACCGCATCGCCTATGTCGTGATGAGCCAGCTTAACCGCGAGATCGAGAAGCGTGACGACCGCCGGCCACAGATGGCCGACCTGCGCGAGTCGGGCAGCCTCGAGGAGCGAGCGAAGTGCGTCGTCGGGCTCTATCGCGGCGCAGCGTACCAGGGTCGCAAGCCGAAGAAGGGCATCGACTACCCGCAGGACCAGCGCGAGCCCTCGCAGGACGAGTACGAGCGCATGGTGCAACTGCTCGTCCTCAAGAACTCCAACGGTCGCACCGGAACCGTCCGCGCTACGTGGCACGGGCCGACGACGAGGATCGAGTAGCGCTCTCGGGCGCTACCAGAGGACAACGCATGCCCCGCATTCGCACACTCAAGCCGGAAATCCTCGAGGACGAGAAGACATCTCGCCTCAGCGATACCGCGTTCCGGCTCTTCGCTTCGATGATTGTCCTCGCGGACGATCACGGACATGTGCGCGCTGATGCGCGCTGGTTGCAGGCACAGATCTGGTGGGCTCATGCAGAGCCGCCGAACGTTCTGACGGCACTCATCGAGCTCCAACGGGGTGAGCTCATCGAGGTCTACGGCGTTCGCGGTGGAACCTACGCGAGCCTTCGGGGATGGACAAAGCACCAGCGCGTGGACAACGCAGGTAAGGGCCGAGTGCCCATGCCGGACGATCCGGACGCTCGCAAGGTGGTGAGCAATGGATCTGGCTTGGTCACAACGGACGAACCCGCGGCGATTCGCGGCGATTCGCGGCGAGATTCCGCAAGTCGCAGCGAAATGCGGCTGGATCAGGAAGGGGATCAGGAAAAGGACCCCGAAGAGGATAGGGAGGGGAACCCGCGGCGAAGTCGCCGCGTTTCCCCAAGCCCTCTGCCTTCGGACTGGAAGCCGAGAGAGGCAGAGCAACGGCTGGCCGAGAAGCTGGGCCACGAGCTTGAGGCGGAAGCCGAGGCATTTCGCGACCACTACGCGTCAAAGGGGACGAGTTTGGCCGACTGGGATGCCGCGTTTCGTGGCTGGTTACGGCGAGCTGGGAAGTTCAACGGCGACACGGCGCAACGAGGCGCGCGTCGCGAGGAACCGCGCGAGGTGCCGGAGCTATGACTTGCCATCTTGGCTCACAGCAGCCCGGGTCGTCCGTTATCGCCAACGGCGCCGTTGACCATCGCGGAGGCTCGCGTGTCTAGACGCGTCAGCCCAATTGCAAGTGCTGCTCGGCAGCAGGTGCAGCCTGATTGCGCCGAAAAGGCCGCTGGCGTGCCCGTGGCGAGCGTTTCGCGCCCCGACCCGGCAGCGGCGCACCCCGCTGCGGATATCGCGCAGGTGGCCCGCGGTGACGGCTGGGAGCTGCGGCGGGGGGACTGCCTTCCCGGCCTTCGAGCGCTCGCGGACGCCAGCGTAGACGCCGTGGTGACCGATCCGCCCGCCGGCATCGGCTTCATGGGCAAGGACTGGGACAGCGACAAGGGCGGACGCGACGCGTGGGTCGCCTGGCTCACCTCGGTGATGACCGAATGCCTTCGCGTCCTGAAACCGGGCGCACACGCGTTCGTGTGGGCACTGCCTCGCACGTCGCACTGGACCGCGACCGCCATCGAGAACGCTGGCTTCGAGATCCGCGACGTGCACCACCACATCTTCGGGACCGGCTTCCCGAAGTCGCTGAACGTCTCGAGCGTGATGCACGAGCTGCTCGGCGTCACGGACGGCGAGTACGGGACCGCGCTGAAGCCCGCCGTCGAGCACTGGATCCTCGCGCGGAAGCCGCTGGTCGGGACGTATGCGGAGAACATCCGCGCGCACGGGGTCGGCGCGTTGAATGTTGGGGCGTGCCGCGTGGCGGGGGGCTCGCGTCCGCTGATCGATGGGCACATCGACACCGGCGCCGATCATGGCGGATTCAGAACAATCAGCGGCGGAAGCCGACATCTCGGGGAGACGAACGCCGGCCGCTGGCCCGCCCACCTCTCGCTCGACGAGTACGCGGCGGCGCTGCTGGATGAGATGAGCGGTGAGTGTCCGAGCGCAGGCTCGACGGCGGCGAAGGTCAACCGCCAGACCGAGGACCGCCGCGGCTTCGAGATGCAGCAGGGCAAGCTCTACCCCGAGCGCACCGGCGGCGCCTCTCGCTTCTTCTACGTCGCCAAGGGCAGCCGCGCCGAGAAGGATCGCGGCCTCGAGTTGATGCCACGGCGCTCTGGCGGCGAGGCAACTGGTCGCGCTGACGGCTCCGCGGGAACCAAGAACGCCCGCGCTGGCGCTGGTCGCACTGGCGGCGCGCGGAACATCCACCCCACGGTCAAGAGCATCGAGCTGATGCGCTGGCTCGTGCGGCTCGTCGCACCGCGTCCCGGCTGTCTCGTGCTCGATCCGTTCGCCGGCTCGGGCACGACGGGGCTCGGCTGTCTCGCCGAGGACATGCGGTTCTTCGGCTTCGAGCGCGACGAGGACGACACTGGCAAGCCGCTGGGCTACTTCGACATCGCGCGGACGCGCCTCGACGCAGCGACGCGGCAGCAGACGTTGCCGGTGCTGGCGATGCGGCCGATGACGGAGACGAACGCGCGTCCGCTGCAGGTCGACATGTTCACTGGCGCCACGAGCGCCGAGGAGAGTGCGTAGATGCGTGAATGGTGCAGTGCTCACCCGTGGATGACGTTCTTCATCGTCATGTCGCTGTTGCAGACGCCGCTTGTCGTCATTCGCACGACGATCCGGAAGGAGAGGTAGCGTGGTCGCCGCCCGCAAGCCGAAGCGCTCGTCGCGTACCGACATCCGGCAGGTCGCACTCGATCTCGCGGCCGAACGCGACGGGTATCTCGAGCAGCTCGAGGTCGCATCCGCTCAGCGAGAGCAGCTCCGCCAGGCGCTCGTCGCCGTCCTCGCCACGCTGCCGCACGAGTTCACGACGCCCGAGGTGCAGGCCGTCAGGCGCCGTGCGCGGGCGGTGGTCGAGGAGACAGGGACGACTGGAGGGGCACCGTGAACCACGCGATCGACGCCGTCGGCGTCGGGATGCTCGCCGCGCTTCGCCCGAACGATGCGAGCTGGATCGTGAACAAGCGGGCCGAAGTCTGAACAGGAGGGGCATCACGATGAACAACGAACCCGAACACGACGACACCGAGGAGAGCGACGGACTCGCCTGGGTGGGCGCCATCATCCTGGTCTTCGCGATCGGCGTCACCAAGCTCGTCGCGGACCTGACGCCCGACGTCCACGGCCCCGGCTGGATCGCCTTCGCCGCATCCGTGGTTGTCGGCGAGGTGGTCTTCGGGGCGTTCCGCCGGCGGCAGCGAGGTGGGCGATGAAACCCCGCGTCTTGCTGGACTGCGACGGGATCCTCAGTGACTTCGTCGGCGGCTACCTGCGCCTCCTCGAGCAGCACACCGGCCTGGTGCGCACGCGCGACGAGGTGACCGCGTTCGACATCGGCGCGTCGCTGGGCCTCACGCCCGAGCAGTCGTCGCGGATGAAGCGCGCGATCGGCGAGCACGAGCACTTCGCCCGCTCCCTCGCGGTCTACCCCGGCGCGGTCGCTGGCGTCGCCGAGCTGCAGCGCATCGCGGACGTCTACATCGTCACGTCGCCGTGGAACTCGAACCCGACCTGGACGCACGACCGCGAGCAGTGGCTGGTCGAGCACTTCGGCATCCCGCCGTCGCGCGTCGTCCACACCAGCGCGAAGCACCTCGTGCGCGGCGACATGCTCGTGGACGACAAGACGAGCACGCTCGTCGAGTGGGAGCGCGAGCACCCGACCGGTATTCCGATCCAGTGGATGACGCCCCACAACGAGGCCGACGACTGGACCGGCTACTCGACGCGCGACTGGTCGACGCTGTGCGCGATGGTGGATGCGCGCGGAGAGGCGGTGCTGCGATGAAGGTCCTCGTGTTACTCTGGACGGCGCTCGTTGCGCTCGTGCTGATCGGCCTGGGCTGCGGATGGCGGCTCGCCGGTTGGCCGGGCGTCGGCGTGATGTCGTTGCTGATGGGCGCCGCGATGGCCGGCGCGCTGACGCCGCTCGGCCTCCTGAACTTCTGCGTGCTGCAGTGGTTCGGGGTGCGGCTGTGCATGCGGTACATGGACATGGCCGGGCTCGGCCTCGACGTGTATCGCGTCGGGGACCGCGTTGGCGCAGCTACGACCAGCGGTCGGCTCGGACAGTGGCGCATCATCGCGAAGCAGGACGATGTCCACGTCCGGCTCATGCGCTACGGCGTCCAGCGCTGGATCTGGCCCCTCACCGGCTGGTGGACCGACTACCGGTGGATCGCGAGGCGGAAGTGAGAATCGATCGCAACCAGCGTAGAGGCGCAGTCGAGATTCTTGAACTGTGGGCGTCAAACCCGGAGTGGTCGCTAAGCGACCTGATACTCACGGCGCTTTTTACAGACGTCGAAGACAGGAAGGGAAGCGCCTCCAGCGCCGGCTACGGTCTTGGAGGGTGGTCGTTGTGGAGCGAACAGGTAGCCGCCGTCGCTGCAGCGTATTTCGAATCGCTCAGTGAAGCAGCACTCCGCGTGGCCGCCGGGTGGACCCCATGGGTTGGATGGATGATTGCCAGTCAGATGGCGAACACATCCAGAAAGGCATATGAGCCGTGAGCTGGAAATCCGCCGTCGCGAAGTTCCTCGTGCAGAGCATCGGCCAGAGCACGCTGTCCTCGGCCGGCACGCAGATCGGCGAGGCGATCGGCAAGCGCATCGGCGCGAAGATCTACACGCCGCCGCCGGCCGCGGCGCCGAAGAAGGACGACGAGAAGAAGCAGGAGGGAACGAAGCCGTGAAGCCGCCGTACAAGCTCGAAGATCCGCCATGGGGTGACATCGACGGCGAGCGCAAGTCCGTCGACGGCACGCGCGTCTCCACGATCGAGGAGGACGACGTCGCGGAATGGCTCGCGATGGGGTCCGGTGATCGCATTCGCGCGTCAGGAGCGGACAAGCGTCCTCCAGGCTGGAAGCCACCTGACCCGCCGCCCTAGCGCTCCCCCATGCGCGGCCCGTCCGGCTCCACCCAGCCGGGTCGCTACGTCCTCCAGCTCCCCAGCCGTCGGTCGCGAACCAACCGTAGCGGAGGGCTGTGACATGGCGCAAGCAAGCAGCAGCGACGAGCGCGATCCCGGGGATGAGGACGATGGCGAGCGCATGCGCGCACGGCGGATGAACACGAAGTTCGCGATGTTTCGCGTCACACCGGGCGAGAGCATCCACCTGCGCACGCCGGCGCAGCGGAGGCCCCAATGAGCCTTCTCTCCACCGGCCGTGTTCCCATGAACGCGCACGTGACCGATGACGTCGACACCGCCGACGAGCCATCGAGCTACAAGCAGCGCCAGGCGCGCGGCGAGTGCGTGCGCTCGGGCTGCTCCAAGCCCGCCGAGGACTCGGACTACTGCGTCGAGCACCACGAGGACACCAAGGCCCGCCAGCGCGAGTGGATGCGCGCGCGACGCGCCAAGGCCAAGCTGAAGAAGCTGTGCTCGCGCTGCGCGAAGCGCCAGCGACGCGGCCGCTCGGCGTACTGCGCGACGTGCCTCATCCAGCAGGCCAGGCGGCGGAAACTGCACGTGACCCGGGACGTCGACAAATCGGCCCGCGTCGCGTCGCGGATGATCGCCTGGGAGAACAGCCCGCAGAACGCGGGCCGCATCCGGCTGCGCGGTGGCGACCGGGGACGCCCGACGATCGAGGCCGAGAACCGGCTCGACGTCGAGGATGTCCAGAAGAACGTCGTCGCGGCGGTGGATGCTATCGCGCTCGCGGACTCGACGGAGATCGCCGCGCTGCCGCCGATCCAGCGTCAGGATGTTCGGCGCGCGGCCGCGCACCACTGGCTGCTCATCGCGCGCGAGGCGCTCGTCATCGCGAAGCGCAACGGGGCCGAGCTGCCGCCGGCAGTCGCCGCGCTAATCGGCGATTCCACCGACGGGGAGGACACTTAGGCCATGTCGTCGGAAGAGAAGCCGAAGGGGCTGCGCCCCGGTCAGCCGGGCTCGGGGACGCCGTTCCCCAGGAAGACGAGTGGCAACCCCGGCGGCCGGCCGAGCTACGCCAAGGCACTCGAGGTTAACAAGACGACGTCGGCCGAGTTGCTTGCCGAGCTCGTCGACAAGGCGCTGACGTGGTTGCGCGACAACAGCGACGTCAAGCGCGGTGAGTACGCACACATGTGGCTCACCGAGCGCATCCTGCGCATCGCGCGGCCGAAGGAGACGATGGATCTCAATGTCAGCGGCCCGTCACCCGAGCAGGTCGCGCTGCTCGAAGCCCTCAAGCTGACGCCGTACGAGCGTCGCAAGGTGCTCGAGTCACAGGACTCGACGGCTCCCGAGGACTCGACGGCTCCCGAGGACACCGATCCGCCGGAGTCCGAGCCGGACGAGCTGCCCATCGAATGAGTGCGATCGCGCGGCTCCAGTACGAGGCCGAGCCGCTCGCCGAGTTCATCGAGCGGCTGACGCCGAAGTACGCCCCGATCCCGCCCCATCACCAGCCAATCATCGACGTCATCGAGCAGACGCGGCACCAGCCCGTGTTCGCCGCGATCTCGATGCCGCCGCGCGGTGGCAAGACCGAGACGCTCGCGCACGGGCTCGCGTGGCGCACCGTCTACGATCCGGCGTGCCTGAACTTCTACGCGACGTTCGGCGATTCGCTCGCGCAGCAGACCTCGCGGCGCGTCCGCAAGCTCGTGCGTGAAGCGGGGATGCCGCTGTCGCCCGAGGCGCAGAACGTCCACGACTGGCGGACCATCTTCGACGGCGGGCTCAAGGCGACCAGCGTCGGCGGCGACGTGACGGGGCGCGGCTGCAACTCGGGGCTCATCGTCGCCGATGACCTCGTCAAGGGCCGCGAGTTCGCGGAGTCAAAGCTCAACCGCGATCGGGCGTGGGACTGGCTCCGCGACGACCTCATGAGCCGCCTCGAGCCGGGCGCGTCGCTGATCGTCAACATGACGCGGTGGCACGAGGACGACGTGATCGGCCGGCTCAAGATCGACGGCCTGGGGCAGGACTGGACGTTCATCGAGATCCCAGCGATCCAGTCGCTCGAGGGGGCAGCGACCGACGAGAACGAGGATCCGACGGCGCGCAGCTACTGGCCGTCGCGCTACTCGCTCGGCGATCTTCGCTCGGTTCGCGCGCGTGGCGAGTACGGCTGGTGGTCGCTGTACCAGCAACGTCCGTTCCCGCGCGGCGGCGGCATGTTCAAGCGGGCATGGTTCGATGTCGTGGAGCGCGCACCGACGGGCGGCATCGTGGTGCGCGGCTGGGACCTCGCGGCGTCGACCGAGAAGGACTCCGCGAACACGGCCGGCGTGAAGCTCCGGCTCGTCGGCGGGCGCGTCTACGTCGAGGATGTCGTCTGCATCAAGGGCACGCCGCACGAGGTCGAGCAGCTGATCGTGACGACCGCGCAGCAAGACGGACACGGCTGCGCGCAGGACCTGCCGCAAGATCCGGGGCAGGCGGGCAAGTCGCAGAAGAGCTACCTCGCGAGCAAGCTCCACGGCTACGTCGTCCACTTCTCGCCCGAGACCGGGTCGAAGGAGCTGCGCGCGGAGCCGTTCGCGGCGCAGGCGCAGGCACTCAACGTCTCGCTCGTGCGCGGCAACTGGACCGTGGCGTACCTCGACGAGATCGAGAGCTTCCCCGCGGGCCGGATGCGCGACCGTGTCGACGCGTCGAGCCGAGCGTACTCGCGGCTCGTGCAGGCCTCGCGGAAGCAAGGCGACGCCGACGGCGGCCACGAGGTCACCGCGCAGGCGCCATCGCTACCGGATGGCGTCACCCGCGAGGAGATCGCCGCGCTCGCCGAGCTGCTCTGATCGCTCGGACAGCTAGGAAACAAGCTCGGACAGGAGTCCCCGAACCTGTCGGCGGTCGACGCCGAGCTGCTGTAATCGACCCGATCAGGCGGAACACGCGATTGAACAGGCGTGAGCACGCGCGATCAGGACGGCCGGTTCCAGAAGGGCAGCCCGTCGCCCAACCCTGCCGGCCGCGGCATCGCCAAGGCCGCTCGCAGCGCCGCGGGCTACGACGGCCAGGTCGCCTACTCCGGCTGGCTGCAGACCGGCGAGTCGTCGCCCGAGCTGCAGGGCCTTCGGCGCTGGAAGACCTACGCGCGCATGTACGAGCGCCCGCCGGTCGCGATCTGGGCCCGGCTGCGGCAGGCGCTGTTCAGCGGCGTGACCTGGACGCTCCAGGAGAACGCGGCCGGTGGCAAGGCGGCCGCGAAGGGCAAGGACGTCGTCGAGCAGGGACTGCTCAAGGCGCAGCTCAAGCGCCCGTGGTCGTCGGTCGCCGCGTGCTCCATCCAGGGCGCGGCCGCGCTCGGCTTCTCGCTCCACGGCGTTGCGATGGGCCGTCGCGGCGATGGCCTGGTCGTCTACACCGACATCGCGCACCGTCCGCAGTCGACGATCCACCGCTGGTTCCGCCTGGTCGAGGGTGACGAGTCGACGCCGTTCGCCTCGGTCGAGCAGCGCATCACGACGGGCCAGACCGCCGATCTCTCGCTCGACGAGTGCCTCTACGTCGTCAACGACAACGGCACCGGCAGCGACAGCCCCGAGGGCGTCGGGATGCTGCGCCTGATCGCCGAGCGCGTCCGCCGGCTCGACGTGTTCGAGCGGATCGAGGGCACCGAGGTGACCTCGTCGATGGGCGGCATCCCGATCGTCCGCGCGCCGCTCGAGGAGATGCGCGCGGCGCTGAAGTCGCAGGTCAAGGGCGCCAACGACGTCGAGATCGCCGCGAAGATCAGCGCGGTCATCGAGCAGAAGACGAAGTCGATCAAGGACTTCGTGATGAACCGCTTCAAGGATGCGTCGAAACTCGCGTGGCACATCCTCGACTCGGTCACCTACCAGGGCTCGGATCCGAACACGATCTCGACGGTCCCGAAGTGGGGCATCGAGATCGTCAAGGGCGACCTGCAGGGCCTGACCGAGGTCCGTGCGATCATCACCGACGACGACCTCGACATCGCGCGCATGCTCGGCATCGAGCACGTGTTCATGGGCGGCGGCAACACGCGCGGCACCTACGACGCTTTGGAGTCAAAGCTCGACACGATGGGCGCGACGATGAACGCTGAGGTCGGGCTGTTCGCGTGGATCGCGAGCCAGCAGATCGTGCGGCCGCTGTGCCGCGCGAACGGGCTCGATCCGGACGTCGCCGCGCCGATGATGGTGCCGTCGCCGATCTTCCGCACGGACATCCTCAAGGCCGTGCAGGCCGTCACCCAGCTCGGGCTCGCGGGCCTGCCGCCGAACCACCCGGCGAAGAAGGCCGTGTTCGAGGGCGTCGACCTGCCGTGGGAGGACGAGACGCCGGCGCTGATGCTGCCGCGGCCGCGCGCGCCGATGCCGGGCGGTGATCCGACGAAGCCCGCGGATCCGACGGCCGATCCCAAGGCCGATCCGACGGCCGAGCCGGCCACAGCTCCAGCCGCCGATCCTGGCGAGAAGCCGACCGAGTCCGTCAAGCGGAGGACGCGATGAATGTCGTGCTCACATTCAAGCGCATGAACCTCGCGCGTGCCTGGGCGCGTGTCGCGTTCGGGCTGCGCTTCCTAATCGGCGTTGATCGCGCGCAGCGGTTCGCGATCTGGGGCGGCACGAAGATCGCGCGATATCGAGTTGGCAACGGGCCGTGGCTTCGCCTCAACCAGCCCGCGCGGAGGTCTCGATGAGCGAAACCCTGACCATCGGCTCGGGCACCGCGAAGATCTACGGCTCGTTCGCGGGCGCGACCGGCTACTTCGACACGTCGGGCTCCGAAGCCGCGGCCGCGTTCCGGGCGCTCGCGACGGACGATGCGCGCAAGCAGAAGCTCGTCGACGCGACCCGCTACCTCAACCGCCTCGCGTACGCCGACGGATACACGACGTTCGACCTGCGCGATGCGGTCGATCTCGGCACGGCCGACGGCGAGGCCTCGTTCCCGTTCCGGGCCGCGTGCTACGAGCTCGCCGGGCTCGCGGCCGACGACGCCGACGTGCTCACGGTCGAGGACCAGGGCTCGAACGTCCGCTCGGTCGCCGCCGGCAGCGCGCGCGTCGAGATGTTCTCGCAGACCTCGGCGGCGAGGGGAACGGCACC
>Ga0075355_1000033_pt1 | contig 16395 bp, 26 predicted proteins | sample WestPond_Cattail_6_FD_120069 | JGI IMG/M metagenome (GOLD analysis project Ga0075355, IMG submission 120069) | Natural and restored wetland microbial communities from the San Francisco Bay, California, USA, that impact long-term carbon... | ecosystem: Environmental > Terrestrial > Soil >...
CGCGTCGTGAATCTGTCGCCGTCCCGAAGCACGTTGGCCCCAGCGAACCGCTCCAGGTTCACCAGCTGGGCAATCGCCCTCTCTTCATGAATAGGCGCACGCAGCACCAGATAGTGAGAGGTTGTTAGCTCACCCGCGGGAGTCCATCGGGGGACCCGCTCGGAGATTCTCCATGGCTTCTCTCCTGGGAAGCGCCTTACAGCCAGGACGCGATGCTCCTTCGTTAGCGCCAATTCTGGCGCCCCCAAAACTGTGATGCGCAGCAGGCGCTTGCCTCTGCGCGAAGAAATCGCCGTCACGACGCCCCAAGCGCCCTCCGCGGTCAGCGCTTCGTGCCCCGTCTGTACCGACTCAATCGGCAGAACTCCCTGTCTGGTCGTCACAAGCGTGCCGCGTTTGAGGCAGAGTCCGAAGCCCTCACCGCGCGACGGCTGGCAGATCGCGTGCATGGACCGGTACATCGCCGCGACGCCCTCCTGGCCGTACGCGAGCCCCGGTGTGATGAGCACGTCCTGCTCTGTCAGATCGAACTCCGAGCACCACCACCGGAGCTTGTTCATGTGCACCGGGTTCATCATGATGAACAGCTTGGCCTGCGGCGGAAGCCAGCCCGAGCGCTTCGCCTGTCGCCACGCCGACAGCAACAGCTTCGTGCTCTTCCGCTCCGTCTCGCTGCTCGCCATGTGCAGCACGTTGAACTGCCCGAGACCGTACGCGATGCGCGCCGCGTTGCGGGCGGATGGGTCGGGCCGATGAATCTCCGGCGCCACGCCGTGCGGCGCGATGACGATCGGGAAGCTCGGGAAGAGCCGTCGCAGCACAGACGCGGCCCAGCCGCTCGGGGCCAGCAGGCCGCCCGTCAGCATCCCCTTCGGCAGCACGGTCGACGCCTCCGTCAGTGCCTCCGCGAAGCCATGAGGCAGCGTCTCGCCGTTCGGAGCGAGCAGGAGCCAGTGCGACCGGTGCAGCCCCATCTGGTGAGCGCGCACGAGCCCCATCGGATTGCCGCAGTTCAGCGAAATCGGGACCGCGAAGCCGGCGTCCGTGGTGGCGCCCACTTCGTCAGTCGCCTCCAGGGGACAGAACCCCGCGAACTCGTCAGCAGCGCGAAGCGCGCGCTCCATGCCGCGGGTGACTTGCGAAAACGACGCTTCGCCCCTCGCGTGCCCGTACAGGCGCACCCGCGGCTCAGACACTGAACGACTCCTGGATGAACGGGATCAAGCCCGCCATCTGTTTGCACGCGACATCGAACGCTTGCTGCGCAGCTTTGATGCGCTGGTCGCGAAAACTCCCCTGCCACTCAAGAGCTTCCATGGCGAGCGTCGCCAGTTCGTCTTCGGTGTCTCCGAACGAGATCGCCCCGCCCGACCATTCTGCCAGCGCCCCCAGGCTTTGATGCGCCACGACCGGGATACCTCGCGCCAGCGCTTCGTGGGCGGCGATGCAAAATGTCTCCTGCCGCGACGTGACCAGCAGGCAGCCCACGTCATCCCAGAGCGCGTCCTGGTCCGCAGTTGCCGGCAGCACCGTCACGTTGTGCGAAACCGGCGACCGTGCCGTGCCCGCCTGCTGGCGAAGCAGGCATGGCACGGTCGGCAGCCTGCTCATGACCCGCAGCGCAAGCCCCGTGTCCTTTTGGAAATCCCACGCGCGCACATGCAGAATCTTTTTGCCGTCACGGATCTCCCCAGACTGCAGATCGGCCGGGATGCTGAGACTCATCCACTGGACCCGATGTCTCGGGAGGCGCCAGCCCAGCATCCGCTCGTAGGCCCACTGCGTGGGCGTGATCAGCGGCACGCCCGCTCCGAGAGACTCGTAAGCAAGGAACGCAACCTGACAGTCTCCGTGTCGCATGACCGCCCACGGCCTGTCGCCCACGCTCGGGCGACCCTGGATCGGGCTGTCGAACACGTAGACGTCCGCGTCAGGTGGCGCGGCGCTATTCCCCAGGATCACGTCGTAGCCATGACCGAAGAGCCCGGCAGCCAGCGCCTGGCGCGCGCGCCCGCCGCCCATGAGCAACGACGCAGAAGAGACGTCGTTCGCGCAGAGCGCGACCCTGGTCACGAAAAGCCCGTGGCCTTCGTGTGCAGCCAGCCCAGGAAGTTGAACACGGCGAAGTTCGTATCCGGCATCCCGCGCTGCATGAGCGCGCTGCGCCGTAGCAGCTTCTGCTTCTCCGGCATCAGGCGCTTCGCCTCGATGCGCTTCATCGCGTCCGCGAAGGCGTCACTGAACATGGGCTCGTTCATTCTCGTCGTCCCCTGTCTCCGGCGACATGTGTCGCCAGGGCTTCCACCGCGTCGACCAGATCCTCTAGCGCGGCTTGTTTGTTACCGACCGACGCATGCTCTCGCGCCCGCCCGAGAAGCGCGAAGATGCTCCGCATGTCGTCCGGCGGGATCCAGTCGCGACTGTCGGGCTCGTCGTGACGGCTCATCCGAACCCTCCAGCCTTCGCCATCTCTTCGTACGCGCCCGGGAACCGCTCCCGAATGCGCGATGCCATCAGCGCGCCGACGGCCGCTGCCCCGTACCGCCCGTAGAACTCCGGCGGATGGATGCGTCGCTTAGGCGGCTCCGCAGCGCGCATCGCCGCACGCAGCCAGTTGAGAGGGGTCGCGGCCCAGCGCGCGTTGGGTTCCCAGCCGTAGCCAGGATGCACAAGCTCCATCGCTCCGTGGTCGCTCGGTCGCTGCCCGTCGGTCCATACGCGAGTGTCCAGCGGGCCCGCGAACTCCGCCGGCCCGCTCCAGCCTGTGTACACGAGCCGGTTGCCTGCACACCGCGCATCGAACGCGGGCATGTCCCAGCCCTCGCCGTGCGAACATGAGACGTAGATGTTGTTGTCGGCGTGCAGCTTCGCGATCTTCTCCTCGGTCAGCATCTTGGTGACGATGCGCACCCGCTGCTCGAAACGCTCTGGCGTCCAGCCCTGTGCCCGGACCGCCGGGTCCAGCAGCCACTTCGAGACCGATTCCTCCAGCGTCGGGTAGTTCTCCCACCTGCCGTAGCCGTGCGTCTTGAGAAAGAGCGAGGCGCGCTCGCGCGGGCTGAACTCCAGGAGAAACGCACCGATCAGCGCGTCGTAGTTCTTGCGAGGCTCCCACTTGCCGATGGCGTAGAAGCGCTTGCCTGCCGGCACAGAGTCCGAGCCGCGCGGCAGCGGGATGGCGCACGCCGCGCTCGCGCTCGGGTCGTACGGTACCGGCACGGAGTAGACGTTCTGCACCCCAGCGCGCCGGAACACGTCGACGCACCACTCTCCTTGCACCCAGACCTCGGCGCAGCGGTTGAGCACCTCGACGATGTCCGGCGCGACCGTGTCACGCTCCCAAGGCGTGTACACGATCGTCGACTTGTAGATCTCGATCTCTTTGTCAAACCCCGAGAACCGAGCCCCCGCCGGAGCGATGACGGCTTCCAGCGAGCCCGCTCTCGTGATGACCAGCTGCCGAATCGCGACCATCGTTCGCTCGATCGACGTGTTCCCGAGGTAGCCGACCTCTTTGCCGACGGCGACGCGCGCGAGCACCTCCTCGCGCTCGCCCTTCGACAGCGTCGGGTCTTCGAGGCGCTCGGCGTCGTCGTCGATGATGAGCTTCGGGCGGTTGAGCCGACGCAGCACAACGGGCAGCCCGGCTCGCGACAGCGCGCGGACCTGCGCCCGAGCGTGCCGCGCCAGCCCGTCAGCGGGAGCCTCCCAAGGAGCCTGGTACTCGATCCCGCAGGGCAGCAGCGCGTCTGTGCCCGGCGCGACGATCGGGTTCGCAAGCTCCTCTGCCGTCGGCTCCCGCACCGTGCCGTCGCCGTCGATGACGGGGTCCGGTGCGCGGAAGCCGGACAGCTGTTCAATCAGTTCGGGCATCGCGGCTACTGCTGGTATCCACCGCCGCTGCGGTAGCTCGTGACGCCCCGCGTGACGCCACCGAACATGTCGGATGTGCCGGCCGCGTTGGCCTGGAAGTTCGAGGCGACGTTGATGTTCATGGCTGCCGCGTTGGCAATCGCGTCCTGGTTCGCTCCGATGTACACGAACTGCCAGCTGTACTTTTCGGTCTGGTGCTTCACCATCTCGGCGACGCGCGCGCCGGTGAAGTCCGTGGAGGCGTTCTCTCCGCCGTCGGTGATGACCACAACGAGGACCCGCTCCGGTCGCTCCTCGTCCGGCAACGCGGCCAGGCGCCTGCCGGTGGCCTCGATCGTGCGCCCGACGGCGTCGTGCAGGGCCGTCATGTCGCGCGGCTCCAGCACGAGCGGCGGCACCTCCGCGAGCGTTTTCCCCTCGTAGACGATGTCGTACCGCGTGTCGAACTGAGTGAGCGTCACACGCGCCTCGCCCGGCAGCTTCCGCTGCTCGGCGATGAACGTGTCGAACCCACCCTCCATGTCCCGCCTGATCCTGCTCATCGAGCCGGACCTGTCGAGCACCACCACGATCTCCGTAAGTCCCTGCTTCATGTGACCTTCACTCCTTTTGCCGCCGCCGGCTGATCCTTCGCCTTGCCCGCTCGCTTGCCCTTCTTCGAGTTCTTTTCGCTCAGGACCTGATCGATCATCGACCGTAGAACCGTGAGCGACTCCGGATCCCGCAGCCGCTTCACGAGCGCCTGACCCATGTTCTGAACGTGCTCCAGCGAGATCGTGACAGTCACGGTGCCCGGCGGGATCTTGCTCTTCACCCACGGCGCCGGCTTGCCGATGCGGTGCGCGGTGCGCTTGCTCTTCTTCTTCGCCGTCGCCACGCTCACTCCTCCTCGATCACGCCAAGGATCTCGTCCTCGGTCATGAAGATCAGGTCTTCGTCGCCGCGGCTCTCCACTTCGGAGCCGCTGTACTTCCCGAAGACGATGCGGTCGCCGACCTTCAGCGTCGTCTCGATGAAGTGCCCGCGCTCGGACATCCTCCCGCGACCGACGGCGACCACGGTGCCCTTCGTGAGCTTATCCTTCGCCATGTCGGGGATGTGGATGCCCCCCTTCGTGACGTCGGTGGGCGGATCACGGCGGACCTGAACGCGGTCCTGGATGGGTCGGATTTTCATCGGCGGCTTCCTTTCGGCGGTGTGCGAGACGGCAGCGAGTCTGTGTACGATTCCGTGATCCTGCTGAGCCACGTGTGGCCGGGCGTCTGCCTCTGCGTGTAGAGCGGCTGCATCCCCAGCACCTCCCTCACCAAGTCCACCACCTCGCGGTTCGCCCGAGTCTCGTCGGGCATCTTCGACATGCTCACGGCGGCTCAGACTTCCATCACCTTGCTGTCCGCGATCTTCACCGCCCACGTGCAGCCCAGGTTGGCGCACCGCAGGATCTCGTCACCCGCGTTGATCGTCCCGACGATGCGGATCCCCATCATCTGGTTGTGGAACGGGTCGAAGACCGGCACGACCTCGCCCGCGCGCCGCGTGTCGAGTTCCCATTTCCTGTGGGACTTCTTCACCATGATCTGCGCCGACCCATGCGGCTCCCCACGCTCCAGGCACTTCGGACAGACCATCGTGAAGGTCATGTCGTCGCCGTTCGCGAGCACGATCTCGGAGATGCACTCCTGTCGCAGCGACTTGTCGCGGTTCAGGTAGTACAGAACGGCCCGCGGCGAGCCGCTGTCCATCATCCTGAGCGACGTCAGGTGCGAGGAGACGAAGCCATCCTTCGTCATCTGGTCGCCCGCCGCGGCAGCTGCCATCTGCCTGTCCTGGTGCGCTCGACCAAGCTCGGTGAGCTGCTGAGCCTGCGCACGCTGCTTGTCGTACGCAGAGGACGTCGTGCCGCCCTTCACGATGATCACTGGGCTCGCCCCGATGGACGAGGCGTCCTTTTTCGCGTCGGACATGTGGCTATCACGGATAGCCACTCTAGGCACAGATGTCAACGCCGGACTGCGCGCACGATCACGGCGAACCCGAACACCGCTGCCGAGCCCAGGGCCAGCGGCCTCCAGCCGACCTCCTTCGCTGCCTCGCGCATCATCATCGCGAACATCCCGAGGCCGCCGATCATCGCGACGGCCCCGACCTCCGGGTTCGCAGGCACCGGGTCCGTCTTGAAGAGGTCTCCGTCTCGGATCGCCCGGACCGCTTCGTAGGCGACGACGCCGCCACCGACGATGCTGGCGAACGCGAGCGTGGCCATCTGGGCCTGCTCGGCGGTATGTGGAAGAAGCTCGACGTCGTTCATGGCGTCAGGTCCTCCGTGATGACCTTCGCGCCGGGCGTCGTCAACGCGATGGCGTTCGTCTTCAGCCAGTAGTTCGTGAAGCCGTCCACCTGGAACGCGGCGGCGCCGTTGTCGAACGCGACGCCCGCGCTGGTCTTCACATCCTGCAGATCGACGGCACCGGTCGTCGTGTACGTGCCTGCGATGAACGCGCAGTTCTGTGCGTTCAGGCCGGCGCACGACATCGACGAGCCTGAGCTGCATCCGAACAGCTCCACCGAATCACACGTGACCGTGGCGCCGTTCGAGAGCCTCGCGTTTGTGGCCACCAGCAAGCCGCCCGCCCCAAACGTCAGGCTGTCGAGCTGGCACAGCGCGACTCCGGCGGCGAAGGACGCCGCCCCTGGGCCATTCGCCGTGAGAATGCTGTTCGCGCCGAACGTGGCGGGCCCGCCGATCGTCGCCGTCGTGATCAGAATCGTGTTGTTGCCGAAGCTCGCGCCCCCGATGCCCGTGTTCGCCCTCACGAAACATCCCGCGCCGCCGACCAGCGAGATGATCTGGACCGTCGTCAGCTCCGCGAAGATCCCGTCCGGCAGCGTCAAAGCGTTCAACGTGGCCGACGTGTTCGCACCGGTCAGGTAGAACGTGGCCGACCCCGGCGGCACCGTGACCGACTCGTTGATGAACCCGCCCGTGAGGTAGATCGCGAAGTGGCCAGCGTCGACGGCCGCCTGCACCGTGCCGTACGGCGCCGCCGTCGATCCATTCCGCTCTGCGAGCGGGACCGTCGTGTTGTAGTCGACGTAGACCAGGTTCACGAACGGCGGGGCCACGCTACCCGAGGCGAGCGTCCCGGTCACGACCATGCCCATGAAGCGCGTGCCCTTGCTCGCGCCAGCGAGCTGCGTGTCCGCGAACACGCCGCTCAGTGGGCTCGCCAGCACACGGCTCCGAGCGAGCGCCTGCGCGTCCCCGCCGAGAAAGCATCGGACCGTCGGCGGCGCCGTGAAGCCGCCGCTCACGTCGGCATTGGCGCCCGCCTCGATCGTCACCGTGAAGGTGCATCCGTCCCCGGCGCCCGCGAGCGTCGCGTTTACGACCGTGTATCCCGCCGGCAGCTCCGCGATCGCCGTGTTCGTGAGCGCCGTCAGGTCCTCCGCGTCCGCGCTCTGCACGATCCGGGTGATGACCGACGCCGCGCCCGAGACCGTGACGCTGCCGTATCGAGACATGGTCTGCTTCTTCCTACGGAGTCAGGTCCGTTTGGATCACCTTGCCGGAGAATCCCGACACCGTGACCGGAGCGTTCTTGATCTGCCAGTTCGTGTTGCCGTCGACCTGCAGCTCCGGCACGCCGGCTCCGCCCGTCAGCATGGTCGTTCCCGCTGCCCCCTGCTCGAACCGAGTGTTCCACAGCGTCATCTGGTTCGTGACGACCGACAGAGAGGCCCCGTCCTGCACGAAGCAGTCGTCCAGATCGAAGAAGGTCCCAGCCGCAATCACGGCTCCGCCACCGAGCAGACAGGCGCTCGCGCCGAACTGCGCCAGGTTTCCGGTCCCCGCGAATAGCTGCGCGTTCGACGCTTGCATGATCGCGTTCGTGTAATCGGGCACCACCGCAAACGTATCGAACACGCCAGTGTTCTCGTTGAGCCCCTGCGGGGTCTCTCCGACGAGAACGATGACGCTGCCATTCTGGTTCGGCAGATGCGGCGTGAACGCGGCGAAGCCACCCTTGTTGACGTAGATGTGGCAATTCGGTCCGCACAGAATTTCTCCGGCGACGACGCCGCCCATGACCAGAGATTGAGGAAGCTCCGTTCCGTCTTGCGCGCCGACCGCAATGCTGTCGATCTGCGGGTACGCCCCGAACGGGGCGTACGAGAGTAGAATCAGCTCTGCAAGCGTCGGCGGCATCACGACCGCCTCACCGCTGTAGGTGTTGAAGCGCCCGACTAGCGCCAGCTGCACGATGATGTCTCCCGCTGCGACCCGCGCCGCGATGGCCTCGTTGATGCCATTGAACGGCGCTTCGTCCGAGCCGTCGCGCGTCGTGGCAGTCGTGAGCGGGTCGACGTACCAGAGCCCGGAGAACGGTGCCCCGGCGGAGCCGCCCCCTCCAACAAGAACACCCTTGACGACGATCCCCATCACGCGCTGGCCCTTCGAGGCGCCAGCGATCTGCGTATCCGCGAAGACGCCACTCAGCGGGCTCGCCAGCACACGCGCGCGAGCCAGGGCCGAGGCGTCAGAACCGAGGAAGCACTCCACCGTCGGCGGCGACGCGAACCCACCCGTCACGTCCGCTGCGAGCCCGGCGTCGATCGTCACCGTGAACATATGCCCGTCGCCCGCACCAGCGAGCGTGATGTTCGTGACGATGTACCCCGCCGGCAACGCGGAGATCGCGGCGCCCGCAAGCACCTGGAGGTCCGACGGGTCCGCGCTCTCCACGACGCGCGTGATGAGGGACGTCGGACCGGAGATCGTGACGCTTCCGTATCGCGACATGGTTCACATCCTAGCGTGACTTACGGCGCCACGTCTTCGATCGTCAGGGTCGACCGAAGCACCTGGACACCGTCAGCCGACACACCAGTTGGCGCCGCGCACTGACAGATAATGCTGTACGTGTGGGCCAACAGGTCGAGTGCTTCGACGCTGAGGAACGTCAGCGTGAAGGCCGGAATGTTCGGCGGGGACCCCGCCGCGGGCACGAAGCTCAACTCTCCGTAGGCGTTACCAAGCGCCACGCCATCTTGCGTCACGCTCGCCGACACGGCCGTGATTCCAGCAACCGGGTCCACGCCGTTCTCCTCGATGCCCACGACGGTCACCATCAACCTGGCCTTTCCCGTTGCCGACGTGAACGCTACGCCAGGGGCTCCGATGTCCGTCGGCACGTTGTTTCCGGGAACGACAAAGACGGCGCCGGATACCGACGCAAACCTCGGGGAGAGCCCACTGGATGGCCGCAGCGTGCCGTAGACCACCATCGCCATCACCCGCTGGCCCTTGGCCGCGCCTGCGATCTGCACGTCCAGGATCGCGTCTGTGCTTTGGAGCGCGGCGAGCTGCCGCTCCAGCTCTTCCGCCGTCGCCGCGATCAGGAACACCGGCGTCCCGATGACGTCCGCGCCACCGTCCACGTTCGCCGACGCGGCGTTCTCGACCTCCAGCACGAACGTGTGCCCGTCCCCCGCGCCGGTGAGCGTGAGCGACGTCGTCACCGGATCGACCATGGGGGGCTGCACGGCAGCCAGCGCCGCCGATGCGGCAACCATGGCCGCGAGCAGGCTGTCCGGATCCGCGCCTTGAACGACGAATGCGCGAGCGTTTGCGGTGCCACCGAGAACTGTGCCGTATCGGGACATGGTCTTCCTTCAGCTTCCGAAGAGCTTTGTGTGTTTCTGAATTTTTTTCACGATGACGCCCGCGATGAGCGACACCGTCACCGCCGTCGCGACCGACACGAAGAGCGGGCGCCGGTACCAGACGACGACGCCGTTCTTGCAGCCGTCGCACGATGGGTGGTCGTCTGCCGTCTGGCAGACGACGCAGTTGCCGTCCTGCAAGTACGTGCACTCCGGGCACGTAACGACGGCCATGCGGGTCTCCACCTGGCCGGTCGCAGTCTGGTAGCCGACGTAGCCGTACATGGCTCAGTCCTCGTCGTCGTCCCCGCCAACCTGGCGGTCGTACCATTCCGTGAAGGCCACCACGGCGTCGAGCAGCGACTCGTAGCCGCTGTCGATCTGCACGTGCTCGTCGCCGACCCGCACCTCGTAACCGAAGTCGTCGTCGCCCTCCTTGAAGAAGACGGCCTTCGCCGGCTCGTCGAGCGCCTCGCTCGCGCAGGCGTCCATCTCCTTCGAGAGCGACAGGCCGAGCGTCGCGTCGCTCAGGTAGTGGTCCGCGGGCAGGTGCGTGTTCTTCCTCACGCCGACGCCTTTCGCCCGCCCCACCAGGCGTATCCGAAGAGGAGCCCGAGCGCGATGCCGCCCGCGGCGCCGAGCGCGACGACGCCCCACGACGTCTCCTTGTACGCTGCCTCCGGGTCGGCCCCGAGCGGTGCCCACCGCGGCAGCACGTCGTCCTCCCCCGGGATCCCTCCGCCGATGCCCACACGCATGGGCCCCGCGCGCAACGGGTTGATGCCCCAGCCGGGCACGGGCGCGCTCTGCCAGCCGGGCGTCGCCACGGCAAGCTCGTGGTAGTCCTGATCAGGCACGTTCCAGAACGACATCGTCTTCCTCTCCTTCGGCCGGCGCAGGCGCCGGGATCGTGTCTCGATCACCGTCGATCACCATGCCCCACTCCCATGGCGACGACGTCTGTTCTGACTCGTCTCCCTCCTGGGACTGGCCGGGGCCCGACAGCATGTACCGGAGTGTACCTGCCGGGTCGTCCGACGTCACCTCTTGCTACGGACCCACCAGGCCCCGAGCCCCACAGCCAGGGCAACGGCCGCCGCCGCGGCCACTGCCCCCCTCATGATCGAGGCGTCGACGCTCGGCTGGGCGACCGCCACGGCGTCGTTCACGAGCGCCTCGATGGGCAGCGTCACCTCCGTGTCCCTGCCCCAGGGCAGGGGGAGGTCGACGAGGTACGTCACGGTCGGTCCGGGTCCGGCGCCCATCGAGCGGTACATGCTGCTCAGCCCTTCTTCACCCACCAGGCGCTGAGCCCGATGACGAGCGCGAGCCCAGCGGCGATGCCGACGGCGCTCTTCGTGACGTCCGACGTCACCATGTCGACCTGCGCGAACGCGATCTCCATCTGCTTCGCGATCTCGGGACGGACAACCTCGTCCATCACCTGCTTCACGAGCCGCGGCCCGTAGAGGTTTGCCTCGTCCTCCATGTCGTTGATGAGCTTCGCCTCGAACGCATCGAGGCTCGGCGCGAGCGCGTTCCACGTGTCCGTGACCATCTGTTCCACAGGAAGCGTGACTTCCGTGTCCTTGCCCCACGGGAACGGCGCGTCGACCTTGTAGGTCTTCACCGGTCCGGGGCCTGCTCCGACGCCGTGGTAGCTCACGCAGCCTCCCGTTTCTCGTGATGCGCCTTGAGCACGCTGTACGCCTCGTTCAGCTTCTTCAGCCGCTCGGTGTTCTTCTCGCGCTCGGCGTCAGTCTGCGGCCGATCCGCGTTGTGCTTCACGACGAGCTTCCGGTACTGCGTCTTGATCTGCGTCCAGCTGGCGTTCTTCGGCAGCTTCAGCACGCGCAGCGCCTCCGCGCGCGACACAGACCCCGACGGCTCCGCAGCGGGAGGAGGCGGCTCCGCGCGACGACGCTGCTCGCGCTCCCGACGCGGCTGCCCCGCATGAGGCCGCGAGTACGCCGCCGCGCCGCCGTCGGTCCACGATGTCGCCCGTCGCCGCGCCTTCGCCTCGCCGATGCAGACCTCGCAGATCGCGTCGCCCATGTAGTCGACGCGCGAGTGCGCGAGGCAGCACGGCCTCCCGCACACGTCGCACTTCACGACAGCGAACGAGGCGCACGCGAGTGGACGCCCGCTGCTCACGTCCGGCGAGTCGCACGGCGTCGGCACCACGACGGACACCGTCCACTTCGAGAGCGCGTTCTTCGTGAGGTGCGCGCCCCACTCCTTCAGCTGCTCGATGACCTCCTCGGCAGCTGTGGAGTCCGCGCCGAGGTTCTCCGCCATGACGCTGGCGACGGTGCCCCACGGGATGTTCCCGGCGGCACGGCGGAGACGCTCGAAAATGTCCATCAGCCGTAGACAGCTCGGGACGCCACGACGGCAGCGATGCCGGCTGCGGCGCCGAGGCCGGCGGCTCCCAGCTTGCTGTTCTTCGAGAAGGTCACGGCGAGCGCGCCGATCACAGCCCCGGCGCCGATAGCCCAGATCCACGGCGTCGCTGCCGAGCCTTCGATCGTTCCGAGCCCGTTCGTGCCGCGCGGCACGAAGAACTCGCCGAGCCCGAAGATGCCTGCGTGCCCCGCTTCGGTCTCTTCCTGCCGAGCCCAGTCCACGAGCGCGCCGTCGGTGCCTGCGAAGTACTCACCGACTCCGCGCATGACATTGCCGGACTTCGCGCGCCGCTGAGCGATCAGCCTCCGCGCCGCGTCTGGGTTCGCGGCGGCCCACCGCAGGAACCGCTCGGCGTCCGACGAGCCCATGCCGGCGGAAGCCTGCAGGTACGCGCCCGCTCCGGCCTGGGCTGACATCGGAGGACCGTACTCGGGACCCTCGCCCATCCCCGCCGCTGCCTGCATGTACTCGCCCATGCCGGCCTGCGCCGCGAAGTACTCGCCCATCGCTCCTTGTGATCTGTACATGGCGTCTCCTTGTCGTGGCACTCGAAGCCCCACGCGGCCGTTGGTGGTCAGTCCGGGGTTCAGCGCTTCTTCTTCGACATCACGAGCGCGAGCCCGAGCAGCGCCGCCGCGCCGAGTCCCCACGCCACCATCTTGCCCGTCGACATGCCCGCGGCAGAGGAGCCGCGCGCGCCCTTCGTCTTGTCCGAGAGCGACAGGTACGGCGGGAGCACGGGCCCGGCGCCGCCCGTGAACCACGCGAACAGGTGCGGCATGTTCGCCTTGACGTAGTCCGGGCCGAGCCCGGCCGTCGTCGGAGCCGCCGCGAAGCCGACGAGGATCCCGAGCCCCGTCGCGTTCGGGTACGTCTGGTTCCCCGCGCTGTCGCTCACGCTCTTGCCGGACATCTGCGGGATGTTCGACACGATGTACTGCCAGAGCGCGCTCGCCGACGGCTCCCAGATCCCCGACGTGTAGAAGTCCGGCGTGTAGACCTTCTGCGCGTCGGCCGTGAGCGCGTAGCCGCCGCTCGCCATCGCGAGAAGCGACTTCACCTCGGCGAGCGTCGCCGCGTCCCCGAGGTCGAGCGTCAGCGCGTCCGCACCGAGACCACGCAGGTGCCCGAGCGAGCCGTCACGAAACGACTGCAGCCGCCCGAAGTTCGCATTCCGCGGAGCGGTGTCGAAGATACCGTCCTCGAACACCGAGATCGGCGTGCCGCCGGGATCGTCGGTCGGGGACGAGCCGTCCCCGAGGGAGCCGTCCTGGTACGCGAAGAGCGGGCCGGGCATGTCCGCGTTCGCGGCGCTGCCGCCGACGGTGCCGTCCGCGTACGCCTGCAGTGGGCCCGGCATGCTGCTGTCGTCCCCGAGACCGAGCGAGCCGTCGCTGTACGCCTGCAGCGGGCCCGGCATGTCAGCGTCGTTCGCGCTGCCGCCCACGACGCCGTCCGCGTACGCCATCAGCGGCCCCTGACCGAGACCGGCGGCGCCCTGAATGATCTTCGTGCTCCCGAAGTACGATCCCAGCATGTGAATCCTCGACTCTCTCCCGAAGGGTACTCCGGGTCAGTCCCCTACGAAAGCCTCGACGCGAGGCCGCAGGAAGTACATGGCAATCCCGCCGGCTACGATGCCGACGCCGAGCCAGGCCCACTTCGGGACGCCGGCATCGATCTCGTCGGCGCCGAGCCCCGCAATGCGCCCGACGATCCCCATCGGACCGCCGACGTTGTCGAGCACGGGGCGAAACGCGCCCGCCGCTGCCGCCGCTCCCCGGATCTGCTGGCCCGTCATCGGAAGATCCTCGCCGGTGGATTCTCCACCATGTAGAGACCCACGGCTCCGACGACGAGGAGCCCGAGTCCGACCCATCGGAGCGCGCTGGCCTGCTCCGGCGTCGGCGGCGCATCAGCGCCCGTGCCCTGTTGGCACCCACACCCGACGCCGACCAGCTTGCCGGACATGTCCCGCGGAGGGACTCCCGCGATTGCAACGAGGTTCGCGTTCATCGCTTGTACCTCCGGTACATGTAGTAGCCGCCGCCGGCCGCTGCGAGGAGGGCGAGAATGCCCCACGTGCCAGCCATCGACGCCGACTGCGGCTGCATCGGAACCGGCGCCGGTGCGGGCGGAGGCTGCGGCGCATCCCGCAAGACGGGCGGTCGCGTCGTCGGTGCCGGCGGCACATACGCCTGCGTGTAGCAAGCCGGCGCCGCCATCACCTGCGCCCAGTACGACGAGTCGTGACGCGCCGCCCAGCAGCCAGCGTTCAACGCCTTGTTCGGGCCGTCCGAGTTCGGGTGCTGGTTGCAGTAGTCGCGCAGCGCCGAGAGCCCCGTGTCGAAACATGGCGGCACTGGCTGAAGCCCGCCGTTCGTGCCGGGGCAGTACGGCAGCTTCGACAGCGCGTACGCGAGGAGCGAGTTGCACGGGAAGTCCGTGCTCGCCTGCACGCCCGCGATGCACTGCGTGACGAGGCCCGCCGTGTACGGATCGAGGCACGTCGGTGCGGGGCACACCGGCATGTCCGCCACGACGCAGGGAGAGATCCCGGAAAGACGTCCGCTCATCGGTGCCATCGCGATCGTGCCGTGCGCACCGAGTCCCCGGATCTGCTGGACCGGGCACTTCGCGTTCGCTTCGTCGAGTTCTGCCTGCGACACGCACGTCGGCTGGAGCACCACGCGCACGCCGGTCGGCGTGGTCTCCAGAAGCCCGAGTCCTGTCATGCTGCCGCGGTACATGGGTTGCCTACTTCTTCTTGAGGAGCATGTACCCGAGCCCGAGCGCGAGCACTCCGCCGATGCCGATCATCGCCATCGTGCCGGTGCTCATGCCCGCCTGCTGCGAGCCGCCCGCAGCGGGCATCGTCGCGTCCGAAGGTCCCGTTGGGAGCGTCGTCGGCGTCGAGTCCGGAGCGGACGTCGTCGTCGCGGACGTGTCGTACGTCACGGGCGCCGACGTGTTCGGCGGAGGAGGCGCGGTGTACGCGGGCGGAGCAGCGGGGCTCGGCGCCGGGGGCGGCGGCGCAGCGACCGCGCACCTCGGCGTGTTCAGGATCTTCTTGTAGATGTCGGGGTACCGCGACGCGCTCCAGCACGCCGTGTTCATCGCCTTGGTCGGACCCTGGAACGTGGGGTTCGCCTTGCAGTAGTCGATGAACGGCCCGAACTCGCTGTACATCGAGTCGTTCAGGCAATCAGGGAGCGGCATGCTCGCCAGGAGCGCCGCGCCGTCGGCCGGACAACCGAGCTTGTCGAACGCGCCGCACTTCGCGAGTCCCATGCACCCGGCGTAGAACTCCATGTCGGACATGCCCGGAGGGGTGATGCCCGTGAAGCACGACCCGAACCACTGCACCAGCTGCGGCGGGATGCACGTCATCGCGCTGAGCGACTGACCGAAGGCGCCCGTGCAACCGCCCTGCGCGTTGAACGCCTTGAACAGCGAGGCGATCTGATCAGACGTCAGCTGAGGGACCGTGGCGCCGAGACCGGCGGATGCTCTGTACGTCATCGCTTCCTCCAGAGAACGAAACCGAGAACCGCAGCGCCAAGCCCGACCGCAATCGGGAGGCTGTAGTTCGTGGGCGCAACCGCCGCTGCGGTCTTCGCCTGGACCATCGCAGGCGGGGGCGCAGGCACGGGCCCCGACGCCACCAGCTGCGACTGCATCGCGTCGCTGAACGACGTCGAAGGCGCCGCGCGCACCGTCGTGCCCTGCACCGGGATCTGCGCGGCGAAGACGAGGCTACCATTGACGACGGCCGCACGCGGCTGAAGCGCGAGCGTCTGCTTCGGCAGATCGCTCATGTCGATGCGCTCGCCCCAGTGGAGGAACGCGATCGTCGGCGGGTCCTTGGCGTCGTCCTGGCGGTACACCGCCTGCGTCTCGTACGCCTTGTAGGCCGTGCCGGCCCACATGTTGTCCACAGCTTGCCCCGTCAGCGGTCCCTTCGTGATGACCGCGACGAACGGCAGCGGATGTCCGTACGTGACCTCGGCCGCCTGGTTCACCTGGGCGTCCGTGATCGAGAAGATCGCGATGTTCGTGTCGGGGTTCTTGATCTCGTCCCACGACACGTCGCCCGAGCGCGTCGCCCACGGCGTGTACACGCCCTGCGCCTGAAGCCCGAGTGCCTGCGCGACCTCGGCGAGCATGCCCTGCGCAGACATGTCCCCGAGCGACGTGCCAGGCGGCGCCGGGATCATCGGCATGGAGTCCCACGCCGCGCCCGCGCCACCGTGCTCCATGTAGGCGTTCATCACCATCAGGACGTCCTCTCGCTCTCACGCGCAGAAGCCCACCGGCCGCTGTTTCCCGAGCACGACTCGGCAGCCCACATGTCCGACGTGGGTGCGGTTGCCATGCCCGCCGAAAGAGCGACAGCGGTCGGCAGGCTTCTGCGCGCGAGACCGTTCATCGTGGCCCCGGCCCGAGTGACCC
>Ga0075355_1000034_pt1 | contig 16304 bp, 14 predicted proteins | sample WestPond_Cattail_6_FD_120069 | JGI IMG/M metagenome (GOLD analysis project Ga0075355, IMG submission 120069) | Natural and restored wetland microbial communities from the San Francisco Bay, California, USA, that impact long-term carbon... | ecosystem: Environmental > Terrestrial > Soil >...
CGCCACATGACGACGCGGAGTTGCGAGGCCTCGTCTTTCAAGGTGAAGTACAGATGGCCCGATTCCGCCGGACGGTAGTTCGAGATTTCGCCCTCCACCCAGACGTCGGTGTATTCGCGCTCGACTTGCGTGCGAATCGCCGCGACGAGGTCGCGCACGCCGAAGATGCGGCGCGTGGGCTGAAAGGTGAAATCAAGCTGTCCGCCGAGAGACATCGAACGCCAGTTTAAATGATGCGCTCCATCTCTTGTTGCACAGGCGTGGCGGTCCAGGATTGGCCATTGTCGAGTACATGAAAGCGCAGACGCTTCTCGGCGGCGAGTTGGCGGATTCGTTCCTGCGGTTCGTATTGCGGTTCGTCGGCCAGAGCGAAGGTGCCGTAATGAATGGCGATGCTGTCGTTCGGCGAGAGGATTTCGTGCGCTTCGATCGCTTGCTCGGGCGACATGTGAACCGGCGACATGAACCAGCGCGGTTCATAGGCTCCAATCGGAAGCAGAGCGAGGCGAATGTCGCCGAAGCGCGATTTGATCTCCTGGTAATGCGGACCGAAGCCGCTGTCGGCGCCGAAGTAGATGTTGCCGGCCGGTGACTCGATCATGAAGCTGCACCAGAGTGCGCGGTTGCGGTCGCTGATCCCGCGTCCGGAAAAATGTTGTGCGGGCGTGCAATGGATTTTGGTGGCGTCCGAATACCGGTTGGAGTCCCACCAGTCCATCTCGACCACTCGTTTCATCCCTGCTGGCGCGATATACGAAGCATTCTTCAGCCCCACATACACACGCGGTGCGTGTTGTTGCTGGATCAGCTTCAGGGTGGCGAGATCCATGTGGTCATAATGGTTGTGGCTGAGCAGAACGATGTGGATCGGCGGCAGGTGTTCGAGCGCAACCCCAGGTTTCGCAAAGCGCTGCGGCCCCGCGAATCTTAGAGGACTGGCGCGCTCCGACCAGATGGGATCGGTCAAGATATTGATTCCCGCCGTTTGTATCAGGACAGTCGAGTGATTGATGAACGTGACACGCAGTCCTTCCGACACCTGTGCCGGCGGAATGCTCTGTGCCACTGGTTTCTCGAGTTGCCAGCGGGCAGGAGTGCGAGTCAGCATCCAGCGCAGCACGTCGGCAAATCCCTTCACGGGAGGGGCGCCAGGCGTGAAAAACTTTTTACCGTCGAAATGGTCGCTGGGCATGAAGTTTATTCGATGAGCGGAGCGCGATTTCGGCACACAATCTTGCGATTTGCTATGGTGCTGTCATGAGCCTCTTCACCGCCCCAGCGCCGACGGTCCGTCCGGAAGGCGTGCGCGTCTTGGGGTTGGGATGTCTGGCGTTGGCGGCCTACGTCGCGTTGAATGGATTATTAGTGATGCTCGGCAAGGTGTCCTTCGCAAGCGGTACCTACATCATGGGTGAACTGGTCACCATGGGGCCGCTCGTCTATTTCCTCGTCGCGGCGCTAGTTGCAGGTTTAGGGTTCGCACTCTTGCGCGGATGGCGCTGGTCGCGTCGTGTGGCGGTGATTGCGGCGGCACTGTTGGTGGCAGGGTCGGTGATGCCAGTCTCGTCGGCGGTGGTTTACTCGCAAATGGTGGGAATCGTGATCCATGGGGCGAAGATCATCCTGGCGATTGTGATCATTCGCTACCTGATGCAGGCCGAGGTGGTGGAATGGTTCACCGCGAGAAGCGGTTCACAATCCACATGATCAGCGACAGGATGATGCTGATCACGATGCAAGTCATGATCGGGAAATAGAAGGCTGTGTTCTTGCCGCGATAGCTGATGTCGCCAGGCAGGCGGCCGAGCGGGAGGTTGGCTTTACCCGCGAGAATCACGATAACTCCCGCGACCAACAAAATCGCACCGGCAACAATCAGTAACCTGCCGAGACCCATCACAACCGACCCTATTGAACGACTTGGAACGGAGAGAAACTGATCGACTTGTCCTTCGGATCGACGAAGAGCGCCGCCGGTTCCTTACGCTCGTTGATTGTTACAACGACGACAACGCCGTTACTGAAGCCACTGTTCGGATCGTGAGGGCGAGTGGCGGTGTCGATGTGGAACGACTTGATAACCCCCCAGTCGCCGCCCGGTCCCCAGTCGCGATAGAAATCGTTGAAAAGATACTGGGAGTGCTGGTTGGGATGCTGCTGCCAGTTGGGATCGGCGATCCAAACGCCATAAGCAGTCTTGAAGTCCTGGGCGACAAGCGCGTTGAAGAAGTTTTTGGTAACGCGCTCTTCGGGGTAGTTACGAAAGATAAAGAGGACGACGCCGACAACGATCACCACCAAAACAACAACGGAAACGATGATCTTGCGGCGGCGCGCCTTACGCGGATCGTATTCCGGAGCTTGAAAGATCGTCATTGCAGTAAACCTATCAATCAGTATCCAGCATTCAGCACTTAGTTGTCAGCGATTTAGATGCCAAACCCGTGTACCTGAGTTCCATCGGATTGGACGTATTAGACGGATTTTGCGAGGGAAAAGACCTGGTGGGCACGGTTATCCGAGAGTAGGGATCTCTCGCTCCGCTCGAAATGACAAAAATCCCGAAAGCCTCCTAAAGGGTGTGGACGTATTGGACGATGGCGTCGATTTGAGCGTCAGTCAGGGTGTTGCTGAAGGCGGGCATCATGGCGCGGCCCAGGCGGATGGTGTCTTTGAGGCGGGCGTCGTTGGCGGGGGTGCCGCTGGGGAACTCGCGGCGATTCATGATGCCTTCGAGCGGAGGTCCGTTACGGCCTTCGCTATGGCAGATGGCGCAGTTCTGGGAGTAGAGTTCGGCGCCATTGAGGTTTACGTTGGTGGGCATGGCAGGCTTGACAGCGGGCGTGACCGGCTTGGGCTTGGCGTTGGCGATCTCTTCGGCTGAGTGTCCGCCGGGGTTGGGGTTCGAGGTGTTGCAACCGCAAAGAGCGATCAGCAGGAATAACGGCAGCCAGAATAGATTACGCATGAATGACGATGACCTTTGTGTCAGTGAATCCACAGCGAATGCGACTAGAATACTAGAGGAATGGCCGTAGTGTTGAAGCGAGTTTACGAGAAGGCGTCGTCGCGCGACGGATATCGGGTGCTGGTGGACCGATTGTGGCCGCGCGGGCTTTCGAAGGACGCTGCGAAAGTGGATCTCTGGCTGAAGGAAATTGCGCCTTCGAACGAGTTGCGGCAATGGTTTCACGAGCGGCGGTCGCAGTGGCTGGCCTTCCGCGAGAAGTACGTGGAAGAACTGGCGGAGCCGGAGAGGATAGCGGCGTTGGAGCAATTGCAATCGGTGGTGAAGGCGCGAAAGTCGGTGACGTTACTATTTGCGTCGAGCGACGTCGAACACAACAACGCCGTGGTATTAAAAGAATTGCTGGACGGAATAAAGAAGCCTCCGCGGAGCACGGGCGGGGGTGTAGCGGCGGCGGGGCGCATCTCGAAGCGGCAAGCCAGATAACGCGATGATCCTGAGACCTTTGTTAGCTGATATTCCGAAGGGTTCGCCGGAGCCGGAACTGGCGTGGGCCGTGGTGGCACGATCACAGTCGGTGGACGCGCCGCAGTATCTGCTGATCGGACAACCGGACCACGCACGCTTGTCGGGAGAACTGGCGACGCTGTTCCGTGCGCCATTCCTGCCGCGGGTAACGCAAACGGTAGCGAAGGCGATTGCGGTGCACGACAACGGCTGGGCCAATCAGTTTGCCTTCGAGCGTGATCTGCACGGGGAACCTCCGCGGATGGAGGATACGGGGCGTCCGCAGCATTTCATGGCGGTCGAGGTGGAGGAGTCACTGGCGGCCTGGACGGGATCGATCAAGTCGGCGGGCGAGTACAGCCGGTTGGGCGAGTACATGGTGAGCGCGCACTTCGCGCGCATCGGACGGGCACGCGTACAAATGGAAGTGGATACGCCGGGAGATCTGCGGAAGCTGGAGACGTTTGTGGCGGCGGAAGAGGACTGGCAAGCGGAGCACGAAGCGGAGATCGGGTTACCAAAAGAGCAACTGTTGGAATACGTTGACCTGCTCCAGTTTTGCGATTTGCTGTCGCTCTATCTGTGTATCGGCAGTACGCAGGCGGTGGAGTTTCCGCAGCAATTTCACGGCGAAAAGATCACGATCCGCTACGAGGACGGCGTGTACTATACGTCGCCGGGATTATTCGGGGACACGCCGCAGAGGTTCTACCTGCCAGTACGGATTTATCCTTCGGGGACCGGGGAAGGTCATACACGTATTGGCTTCCATGTTAAGTAACCAGTGGTGGTGACCTTCGATTGCTTTCAATCCATTGATGTTATGCGCGGCGCGCATATACTTTTCGGCCAATGCCGCCACTTTGTCCTATCTACGTTCGCGCCTTGCAGGAGTACCTTGAGGCCCTGGCGGACGAGGACCACATGGCCTCCCGGCGACAACGCCGGTTACTAATCTCCTATGCGGAATTCTGCTTCAAGATGCGGGGCGGGGGGAAGTGCGCTGTGTGCAGGGCGAGTGTGCGTCATGTGCTGCCAGTGAGAGTCGAACGGTTGAACGGGACGATGCTGGAGTATCCGTGCCTGTGTACACGTTGTATTGAGGCGGAGAAGCCGGTGTCGCGACGGATCTTGATGCAGATCGGGCAGGCTCGCATGGAGTGGGTGGCGCGAGGGCAGGAGCCGCCACGGGTGCTGCGGGCGAAGGCGAGTTGACCAAGCAGATTTCCGGGGACATCGTCCCCTCGTAATGACAAACCTCAAAAATCTCAACACCTAGAATGGGGTCGACGGACGGCCCTGACCTTGCCGCTCTTTTCCCTACCGCAAAAGAACCGATCGGAGCCGTTGGCGAGCCCGGTATCGACTATGCTCCTCGCATGTCGATGGTTTCGGGAACTTCGTGCTGGCCGGGTTCGTGCCAGTCAGGAGTGCGCTATTGCGCAAAGAGGTGTGAGAAGGCTACTTGGTTGATTTGCCGCCTTCTTCAACGATCGCGCTGACAATGTTGTCGATCGTTTCCAATGCACGCTTGCTCGGGAGATTGTGGTTGTTCGCCATGATGGAGAAGGCAACACGATCGCCACTGATGGTGGTGGCGTATCCGGAGAGCGAGTTCACGTGGCCGAGCGAACCGGTCTTGGCTTGGACGCGTCCCTGGCCGAGCGTGCTGCGCATGCGTTCGGAGAGCGAGCCGTCGAGTCCGGCGACGGGAAGAGTGTCTTCGAACTTCGGTCCCCAGGGCTGCGAGTCGACATACCGCAACAGGCGAACAAGCGCGTGTGGGGTGACGAGGTTCTGGCGCGAGAGGCCGGAGCCGTCGAAGAAAACGTATTCGTCGGAATGAATGCCGGCCTGGGACAGGAAGCCGCGCATGACTTCGAGTCCGGCTTCGATGGTGCCGCCGTTGCCCTTTTCGCGTCCCATGAGCCGAAGCATGAGTTCGGCATGCAGGTTCTGCGAAACCTTATTGATGACCTTCAGATCCTGCACCAGTGCTTGTGATTGATAGGTTGCGAGGACAAGGCGGCTGTCAGGGCTTGGAGGCTTGGGGCGCGCCTCGCCGTCGCCGGCCGCGGCCGGTGCGATGGTGGTAATGCTGAAAGTCGAAAGCGAGGCGAGTTCCGTGTGCTTGGTGCGCGGCTTGCCATAGATCACCACGCCGCGTTTTTCCAGCATGTTGCGGAAGACCTGCGCCGCGAAATCGGCGGGATCCTCGATGGCGAGGGCTTCGTTGGCGCCGGCATCGTCGACTGGAATGTTGCCGAAGATGGTCAACTGGTTTGCGCCGGGTTCGCGCGTGATGTAGATGCGGCGCGGTCCGGTGCCGCCGGGCGTGGTCATCACGCGGTTGTCGATCTTGTAGTACTCGGCGTAGGGCGAGATCTGGACGAAGGCTTTGTCGCCGGGGCGCTCGGCGGGGAAGATACTGACGTAGACAACGTTGTCGTTAATGGTAAGCGCGGAAACGGGCGCGCCCCACTCCCAAACCATGTCGTCCTGCGCCCAGCCTTCGCCATAACGCTCGAAGGCGAAGTAGGAGTCGTCGCCAACGATGTCGCCGTCGATGTATTTCACGCCGCGAGCGACAACCTGGTCAGCGAGGTCTTCGAGCACGCGCAGTGATGGTTCCTTGCGTTCGGTGCGGCGATAGTAAGGAAGCGCGCGTCCGGAGATGTTGGGGTCGCCGCGTCCGACAACGAAGAGGTCACCGTTGAGACGGCCGTAGCGGTCGACCTTGCCGTTGGTCTCGACAGTCGTCTTGAAGACGTAGTCGGGGCCGATCGTGGCAAGGGTGGCGGCGGTAGTAAAGAGCTTGGTATTCGACGCCGGCGTGAAAAGCTTGTCGGCGTTGACGGTGTAGAGAACGGTGCCGTCTTTCAGCGACACGACCTCAACGCCCCAGAAGCCACGCGAGACATCGGGCTCACTGATGATCTTGTCGATGTTCTGCGAGAGTTGAGCGCGATTGAGCTTCGGCGGCTTAGGAGCCTTCGCAGATTCGGCGACTGATAGTTGGGCGGCGAAGAGGACGACGAGGAAGAGCCGGGCGAAAATGCGTGTACGACGCATGGGAGTAGCTGGATTTTAGCACTGTTTTAAGGAGCCGGGCGGCAGTCGATTCATGAGGTATGTAGAAGTTACCCGGGATGTGAGGACGTCTGACGGGTACAATCGCGGGCATGCGAAAGGGCTATCGGTGGAGGGTCGGCGGGCGGGAACTGGAACTCGGACGTCGCACGCTGGTGATGGGCGTGGTCAATGTGACGCCGGATTCGTTTTCGGACGGCGGGCGCTTCCTGACGTTTGATCATGCCGTGGCGCATGCGATGCAGCTCCTGGATCAGGGGGCGGATATTGTGGATGTGGGTGGGGAGTCGACGCGTCCGGGGAAGAAGGCACCGGTCACGGCGGAGGAGGAGATCCGGCGGGTGGTGCCGGTGATCGAGAGCATCAAGCGAGAACGGCCCCAGGCGGTGGTGTCGGTGGATACGTATAAGGCTGTGGTGGCGAAAGCGGCGTATAGTGCCGGGGCCGAGATCGTGAATGATGTGAGCGGGTTGGAGTGGGATCCCGCGATGGCGCCAACGTGCGCCGATATGGATTGCGGCGTGGTGCTGATGCACATGCGGGGCTTGCCGGAGACGTGGCGCTCGCTGGAGAAGCTGGAAGATCCGGTGACACTGGTGAAGCACGAAGTGGGGTTGGCGGTACAGAAGGCGCAGGAAGCCGGGATTGCACGGGAACGGATCGTAATTGATCCGGGCTTCGGGTTCGGGAAAAACTTCGAGGAGAACTATCCATTGTTGGAGGGGCTGGATCAGCTGGCGGAATTGGGATTTCCGGTGATGGCGGGAACGTCGAGGAAGTCGTTTGTAGGGAAAGCGTCCGGGAGTGAAGGGCCGGCGGCGGACCGGATGGCGGGGAGCCTGGCGGCGATGGTGATCTCTATCATGAAGGGCGCGCACATCGTGAGAGTGCACGATGTGAAGGAATCGGTAGAAGCGGCGAGGGTGGTGGATAGTATTCAGGGCTAAGGGCAGAAGGAGCTCGGACGGGGGGCCGCGCGATAGCGGGCGGCCCGCCGGCGCCAGGAATAAAAGTCAACCAGCTACAATGGTTCCCATTCCTGGGGGAACTGTGATTCGGAATAGTCTGGTTCTATCTCTCCTACTGGTTTCAATTTCGTTGGCGCAGACGGCGCCGGTTAATTCAACGCAGCAGTTGGCACAAGCAATTCTGGAACAGCTCGTGAACGTGCCGAGCACGGAATCGGGCGTGGGGTCGACGCCGGCGGTTGAACTGCTGGTGAAGCGCTATCGCGCGGCGGGATTCGCGGAGCCGGATTTGTTTGTGGGTGGGCCGGAGCCGCGGAAACAGAACGTCGTGGTCAGGTTGCGTGGGACCGGGCAAGGCAAGCCGATCCTTTTATTAGCGCATCTGGACGTGGTGGAGGCGAATAAAGCTGACTGGTCGCCGGAGCTGGACCCATTCAAGTTCATAGAGCGCGACGGGTACTTCTACGGGCGCGGGACGCAGGACGTGAAGGAAGGCGCGTCGCTGCTCGCGGCGAACATCATTTCGTGGAAGCAGACGGGTTGGAAGCCGTCGCGAGACATCATTGTGGCGCTCACCGCCGATGAAGAGACGGGAACGGCAAATGGCGTGGACTGGTTGCTGAAGAATCATCGAGACGTGATCGATGCCGAATATTGCCTGAATACGGATGGCGGAGACTTCGATGAGCGCGATGGCAAGCCGTTCGTAGTGAAGGTCGCCGCGGGAGAAAAGAAATACAGCGCCATCAGCCTGCAGACGCGTAATCGCGGCGGGCATGGGTCGCTTCCGCGCAAGGATAACGCTATTTATGAGATGTCGGCGGCGCTGCAGCGTATTGCGGACTTCCACTTTCCGGTGGAATTGACCGACGTTACGCGTGGGCAATTGCTGGGATTGGCGAAGTTGGAAACGCCGGAGGTCGCGGCGGACATGAAGGCGCTCGTTGCGAATCCAAATGATCAGGCAGCGGCGACGCGGCTTTCCGAGCAGCCGAATTACAACGCGCTGCTGCGAACGACATGCGTCGCGACGGAGATCAATGGCGGACACGCAGAGAATGCGTTGCCACAGCACGTGAAGGCTGTGCTGAACTGCCGCATCCTTCCCGACAGCGACCCCGAGACGGTGATTGCATCCATTAAGAAGTCGGTAAACGATCCGCAGGTGGAGATCGGTTGGGAGAACATCGACGCGAAGAAGTATCCGTCGTCTCCGCTGCGGCCGGAGTTGATGAAGGCGGTGGACGAGATCGTGCAGGAGATGTGGCCCGGCGTGACAGTAATGCCGTCGCTGATGCTCGGCGCGAGTGACGGAAAATACCTTCGTGGTGGCGGGATTCCGACGTATGGCGTACCGGGGACGTTCATCGGCGAGAACGATGTGCGTGCGCACGGGAAAGATGAGCGGCTCGGGGTGAAGGAATTTTATGAGGGCGTGGATTTCTACGATAAGCTCGTAAGAACGCTCGCCAGGTAGTTGAAAGGGGATCAGCAGTGAAGGCGTTATTGCTGGAGAACATCAGTGGGGTGGCGGCCGCGACATTTACGAACGCCGGCTATGAGGTGGAACGAGTTTCCGCCGCGCTGGAAGAACACGAACTCGCCGCGAAGATGCGCCAGGTGAGCGTGCTGGGAGTGCGCTCGAAGTCGAAGGTGTCGAGGCGAGTGCTGGATGCGGCGCCGAATTTGTTGGCGATCGGCGCATTCTGCATCGGGACGGACAAGATCCAATTGGAGCCGTGCAGCGAGCGCGGCGTGGCGGTGTTCAACGATCCGCATTCGAACAGCCGCTCGGTGGCAGAACTGGCGATTGGCGAGATCATCATGCTGGCGCGGCGGGTGTTCGCGGCGAGCACCGACCTCCATGCCGGCAGATGGAAGAAGAGCGCGGCAGGGTCGCATGAAGTCCGTGGACTAACGCTGGGGATAATTGGTTACGGTACGATCGGATCGCAGCTGTCGGCGCTGGCCGAGAATCTGGGCATGCGCGTGGTGTTCGCCGATGTGTCGGACGTGCTGGCGCGCGGTAATGCGAAGCGCGTGTCGCTTGATGAGTTGCTGGCGACGGCGGACGTGATCACGCTGCACATCGACGGACGCGACAACAATCGCAACTTCTTTAACGACGAAAAATTCAAGGCGATGAAGGACGGCGCGTGCTTCCTGAACCTGAGCCGCGGGTACGTGGTGGAGTTGGAGGCGCTGGCTGAGGCCGTGAAAAGCGGCAAGGTGGGCGGCGCGGCCATCGACGTCTTCCCGCAGGAGCCGGAGAACACGGAGCCGTTCCAGAGCGTGCTGAAGGGCTTGCCGAACGTCATTCTGACGCCGCACGTGGGTGGATCGACGGAAGAAGCGCAGGAGAATATTGGGAGCTTTGTGTCGTCGCGATTGCTTGACTACGTTCGCACTGGCAATACCGTGCTGAGCGTGAACCTGCCGCAATGCCACCTGGATCCGAGTGAGGGTAATCATCGACTGATGCACCTGCACCGCAATGTGCCGGGCATGCTGTTGCACATCAACGAGCTGCTGGCTAGGCGGGGCATCAACATTGAGCGCCAGGTGCTCGACACGCGCGGGCAGTTGGGCTATGCCATCTATGACATCAACCAGCAGTTCGATCAATCGTTGATGGACGAATTGCAGGCGATTCCGCATACGGTTCGTGTGCGCGTGTCGGAAGAGTTAAGCCGTATATTGTCGACGGTGGGCGCATGAGCAATCGCCCGAGCGATAACGAATTTGGCGCGTGGTATGCGGATTACGTGAGCCGCGTGCCGGAAGAAGATATTGTGGCGGCGCTGGAAGCGTCGACCCACTACACGACCGACGTGCTGGAGTCGTTCACAGAGGAGCAGGCGTCGACGCTGCATGGCACCACGAAGTGGACACTGAAGGAAGTGCTGGGGCATTTGTGCGACGGCGAGCGCGTGTTTGCTTATCGGGCGATGCGCATCTCGCGCGGTGACAAGACGCCGCTGCCAGGGTTCGAGCAGGATGACTTTGTCGCGAACGGCAATTTTGCGGCACGCGAGTGGAGCAGCCTCATCGAGGAATACACGGCTCTACGGAAGGCGACGATCGAGTTGGCGAAGTCGCTTACGCCCGAGATGATGCTGCAAATCGGTATCGCGAGCGATAATCCGGTGAGCGTACGGGCAATTCTCTTCATCATCGTAGGCCACGAGCGACGGCATGTAGAGTTGATCCGGCAGCACGCGCGCTAATTCAGGCTGGCGGCGAATTGCCGCAGGCTGTCGAAATACTTCTTTCCCGCAATAAAGATGACGTCGTTGTGGTGTGCGCCGTCAACCGCGACGAACTGCTTCGGCTCGTTTGCGGCGGCGAATACTCGCTCGCCATGCCAGAAGGGAATTACCTCGTCGTTGCGGCCTTGAATGACCAGCACCGGCGCGTGCACTCTTCGGATGTCGCGCAGGTTGTTGAATTTGTCCCATGGAAGCAGCGGCACACGCGTGAGTACGCGAAAGGCCGAGATGAACGGCGCTTCAGCGATGAGTCCGGCAACTTTGTTGTTCGCGGCGAGATGGATGGCGGGCGCGCTGCCGACGGAGCGGCCCATCGAAATGACGTAATCGGGCGAGACATGGAGCGTTTCCGTCAGGTAACGATAGGCGGCGGCCTCATCCTCGTATACACCGCTTTCGGTCGGACGTCCGGTGCTGGTGCCGTAACCGCGATAGTCGTAGGCGAAGACTGCAAATCCGGCCTGACGGAACATCAGCAGGAACGGAAGCGCGTCACCGAGGTCTTCGGCATTGCCGTGCGAGAACAGCAAAGTGAACTTCGCATCGGAGTTCGGCAGGTAGACGGCGGTGATGCGCTGGTCGCCGGACATGACGTGTATGAGGCGTCCGCCTTCGCGTTGCGCCAATGCGCTGAGGCTGTCGTTTGTGTAACTCGAAGGCTGCGGCTGAAAGATGAGCCGGTCGGAGAGCAACGCCAGTCCGATCAGCACGGCGTAGAACGATCCCACGACGAGGATGAGCACGCGGACGATCCATCTCATGGATTGCGACATTCTAACTTTGGAACGCGGATCGTGTCGGTGATTGCAGCAGAAAAGCGAAACCCGGTGCCTGCTGCTAGAATCAAAAGGCAATGATCCTTCCCTTCGTTCGCGAACTCTTCGCGGACGTGGAAAACCTGGCGGCGTTTCAGCGTGTTGCCACCCACCTCAGGACGGCCACGGGGCGGATAAGTGTCTCCGGGCTCACCCCGCCGGCGAAAACCCTGATCAGCAGCCTTCTTCCGCATGCGCTGAACCGGCCGCTCATTCTCATCGTTCCCGACAATAAAACTGCCGACGAGATGTTGCCGGAGGTGCAGGCGTTCTGCGAATTGGCAGGGACGGTAGCGCCCGAGTCGGTGGTATTGCTGCCGGCGTATGACGTGCTGCCGTTCGAGAACATGTCGCCACACGCCGAGATCCAGGAGGCGAGGGCGAAGGCGCTGTGGAAGATCACCACGGGCGCGGCGCGGATCGTGATCACGCCGGTTAGCGCGGCCATTATGCGTCTGCAGGCGCCGGAGTTTTACTTCGACCTGGCGCAAGTGTTTCGTCGCGGCGAGACCGTGGATGTCGACAAGATCGTAGGGCACCTGAATACGGTCGGCTACACCAAAACCGACGTCGTCGAAATGCCGGGCGAGTATGCGTTGCGGGGCGGGATCCTGGACGTGTATCCGCCGGAAGCGGACCGTCCACTGCGCGTGGAGTTCTTCGGCGATGAAGTCGAGTCGGTGCGGAAGTTCGATCCGGGAACGCAGCGGTCGTCGACGGAAGTGGATGAAGTGCAACTGCTGCCCCTGACGGATACGCCGGTTCGCGAAGAGACGCTGGCGGCGATCAGTGCGAGGCTATCGGGCTCGCGGTTGGGTGGGTCGGAACAAGATGTGGAAGAGGCGATTCGCTCGACGGGTGTGGCGGTGTTTCCGGGATGGGAACTGTACTCGCCGGTGGCTGGCGGGGAAATGAGCCTGTTCGATCTGCTGGGTAACGCAGCGGTGCTGATCAGCGAGCCGAGCCAGGTGAAGAGCGAGCTAGACCACTGGTGGGAGCGCGTAAGCGCGTCGCACGAGCGCAGTGGAGTGGGAAACCTGGTGCGTCCGGAGGAGCTGTACCTGGTGCCGGACGAATGGTGGAGCCGCGTTGGGGTTATGGCGGCGGCCGACCTCGAGCAGCTTGGCATCACAACGGCAGATTCACCCGAAGAGGTTGTGTTCGGCTCGCGGCCGACAACGCGCTTTCATGGCGCGATTCCGGCGGTAGTGGACGAGGTGAAGAAGCTCACCGCAGAAGGGCAGCGGGTAATGTTCTGCGCGGGAAGCACGGGCGAGGTCGAGCGACTGGCGGAAGTTTTCAGCGAGTACGGCGTAAGTTTCAGGTTAGGAACGCGCACGCTGCGTCCGGGCGAGACCTACATCGATGATGCGGCGTACCTTGCGGGAGAAGAAGTTTCAACGACGATCGTGAAGGCATTCGTGCCGGATGGCGTGGTGGTTCCGGAAGCGCGGCTAGTCATCTTTGGGGCCAACGATTTATTCGATGAGTCGGATGTCGGTGCGCAGCGCGCGCAACGGCCGAAATCAAAAACGTCGGCTTTCGTCAGTGATTTTCGCGATCTCGCCGTTGGCGATTATGTCGTGCACGTGGAGCATGGCATCGGGCAATACCAGGGGTTGAAGGAGATTCCGCAGGCGGACGGATCGAACGCCGAGTTCATGATCCTGGAATACGCGGAGGGCGCGCGCCTGTATGTACCACTCACGCGTCTCGACCTGGTGCAGAAGTACCGGTCGGCGGAGGGCGCGCGGCCGGTGCTGAACCGACTGGGCACGCAGCAGTGGCAGAAGACCAAGGCGCGCGTGAAGAAGGCCATGCGCGACATGGCCGAGGAACTGCTCAAGCTTTACGCCCAGCGAAAACTGGCGCCAGGTCATGCCTATCCGGCAGACACGGAGTGGCAGCGCGAGTTTGAAGATTCGTTCGAGTTCAACGAGACAGAAGATCAGATCTCGGCGATCGCGGATATCAAGTCCGATCTGCAAGCATCGACGCCGATGGATCGCCTGCTTTGCGGTGACGTGGGCTACGGCAAGACCGAAGTCGCGATGCGCGCGGCGTTCAAGGCCGTGAGCGACAACAAGCAGGTTGCAGTGCTGGCGCCGACGACGGTGCTGGTTTTCCAGCACTTCGAGACGTTCAAGCGACGGTTCGCACAGTTCCCGATCAAGATCGAAATGCTCTCGAGATTCCGCAATGCGAAAGAGCAGAAGGAGATTGTCGATAAGGTCGAGAATGGCAAGGTCGATGTGGTGATCGGCACGCACCGACTGTTGTCGAAAGATGTGAAATTCGCCGATCTCGGGCTCGTGATTGTCGACGAAGAGCAGCGCTTCGGTGTCGCGCATAAAGAGCGGCTGAAGCAGATGCGCAAAGAGGTGGATGTGCTGACGATGTCGGCGACACCGATTCCGCGCACCATGCACATGGCCATGGTCGGCTTGCGCGACATGAGCGTGATCGAGACACCCCCGAAAGACCGTATGGCGATCAATACGGTCGTCGCGCCGTGGGATGAAAAGGTACTGCGCTCGGCCATCGAGCACGAACTCGATCGCGGCGGGCAGGTGTATTTCATCCATAATCGGGTTGAGTCTATTTATGAGATCGCGGCGAAGATCCAGGAACTGGTGCCGAAAGCGAAGATTCTGGTCGGCCATGGGCAGATGACGGAACGCGAGCTCGAGAAGGTGATGCTGGGCTTCATGCGGCATGAGGCAGACATCCTGGTGGCAACAACGATCGTTGAAAACGGGCTGGATATTCCGCTGGCGAACACGATGATCATCAATCGTGCGGACCGGCATGGGCTTTCGGAGTTGTACCAGTTGCGCGGGCGCGTGGGACGATCAAACCGACGGGCGTATGCGTATCTTCTGATCCCGGCGGATACGGAGTTGTCGCCGATCGCGCGGCGTCGCCTTGCTGCCTTGAAAGAATTCTCCGATCTTGGCGCGGGGTTCAAGATTGCCGCCCTCGATCTCGAATTGCGCGGTGCGGGAAACCTGCTCGGCGGCGAGCAGAGCGGGCACATCGACGCCATCGGATTCGAGATGTACACCTCGATGCTTGAGCGCACTGTCCGCGAGTTGAAGGGCGAGGTGGAGGCCGAGGAAGCCGAGATTGCGCTCAACCTGGGGCTCAACATTCGCATTCCGGCCGAGTACATCGCAGAAGAGAACCAGCGCCTGCGCATGTACAAGCGCGTGGCCGGCGTGGAGAGCGAGAAGCAACTGGAGGATGTCACGGGCGAGTTAAAGGATCGTTACGGCGAGCCGCCGGGTCCGGTGCGCAACCTGCTCGAGTATGCGCAACTGAAGTTGCTGGCGCGGCGCGTGGGAGTGACCGGCATCGATCGTCATCGCGACTCGGTGAATATCAAGTTCACCGAAGGTGCAGCGATCGATCCCGAGAAGTTGATGCGATTTGTCGCAACCAAGAAGGGCGCGAACTTCTCGCCGCAGGGTGTGCTGAAGTACACGCTGGTGGCGTCGGCGGCGGAACAGGTGTTGATGAATTTGCGGCAATCGTTGGAAACCCTGGCGGTGCGGCAGCCAGCCGCTGCGAAATAAAAAGCCCGGCACGCGGCCGGGCTCGGAGCTACAGTTAGCGTTAGTCAGCGCCAGCCATACTCTTTCCGGTCAGTTTGTCCTTGTAGATCACGCCGCCTTTCATCACGAAGCCGACGTTCTGCAATTTCGTAACGTCCTGTAGCGGGTCGCCATCGACGGCGATGATGTCGGCGAGCTTGCCGTTCTCGATCGTGCCGATGTCTTTTGCGCGGCCGAGCAGGTCGGCGGAGTTGAACGTTGCAGTGCGGATAGCCTGTGCGGGAGTCATGCCGAAGCGCACCATCGTGGCAAATTGCTTGGCGTTGTCGCCGAACGGATAGACGCCAGCGTCGGTACCGAAGGCCATCTTCACGCCGGCTTTTACTGCTTTCTGGAACGTTTCGCGCTGCAGTTGGCCAACCATCTTCTCCTTGTTGATGTTCTCCTGCGGAAGGCCGAATTCAATGGCTTTGCCGAGCAAGAAATCGTCGTTATAGATGTCCATGTCGAAGTAAGTGCCGTGTTCCTTGGCGAGGCGGATGTCTTCATCGTCGGCGAGTGAGGCATGCTCGATGGAGTCGATACCGGCGAGGATGGCGCGGCGGATGCCTTCGGTGCCATGGGCGTGGGCGGCGATCTTACGTCCGGCCATGTGCGCCTCGTCGGCAGCGACCTTGAGTTCTTCGAGTGTATATTGCGGCGCACCGGGACTATCGCCTTTCGAGAGCACGCCGCCTGTGGCTCCTATCTTGATGACGTCGACGTCGTACTTCACCTGCGCACGGACGACGTGACGAATCTGGTCCGCGCCATCGGCGATGCTGAAACCGCGCTCTTCCGGGAACCAGTTGTAGGCGACTTCGGGCGCGAAGTTATTGAGATCACCGTGGCCGCCAGTCATTGAAATGTAAGGACCGGAAGCGACGACGCGCGGACCGACAAGATCGCCACGGTTGATGGCGTTCCGTACATCGACGGCGAGGAACGCGGGGGAGCCGACGTCGCGGATGGTGGTGAAGCCGGCCATCAAGATGGTGCGCGAGTTGGTGACGGCGTTGAAGGCGGCGTCGAAGGGAGTGCGCTTGAAGATGTTGATCTCGGCGTATTCGTTCGACTTCGGCGGCGCAGCGACG
>Ga0075355_1000035_pt1 | contig 16294 bp, 11 predicted proteins | sample WestPond_Cattail_6_FD_120069 | JGI IMG/M metagenome (GOLD analysis project Ga0075355, IMG submission 120069) | Natural and restored wetland microbial communities from the San Francisco Bay, California, USA, that impact long-term carbon... | ecosystem: Environmental > Terrestrial > Soil >...
AGCTGGCGGCGTCGAATTATCCGGGTTCGCAGATTGCAACCGGCCTCTATCCCAACCCGGTGCACAACTACAACATCCTCGGTAAGGTCGATCATGCCTTCAGCGCCAACGATAACTTCGCCATCCGTTACAGCTTGTACGACGTGAACAGCAGCAATTCTCGCGGCAGTGGTGCACTGGGTGCGGCGTCTGCCGGCACCAGTCTGTCGAATCTCGATCAGACGATCGCCGTCAGCAATGTCTACAAGATCTCTGCCCGAACCATCAACGAGACGCGCGGCGAATTTACCAACAGCGACCTTCAAGCTCCGGCCAACGATCCCATCGGGCCTGCGGTGAGTATCTCGGGAGTAGCTTCTTTCGGCACCTCCTCTGGATCTCCCACGGCGCGGTACAACCGTCAGTTCCAGATTGTCGATAATCTCTCCCACCAGAAGGGAGCACACTCGCTGCGAGTGGGCGCCGACTTTCTCCACAACGATCTAACCATCACCTATCCGCGCTCCATTCGAGGAAGCTATTCCTTCTCTTCCCTTGCCAGCTTCCTGACCGGAAACTACTCGACGTTTACGCAGACTTTTGGCAGTCCAGTCGTTTCGCAGACGAATCCCAACATCGGCTTCTATGTGCAGGATGTGTGGCGGGTGCTGCCAAAGGTCACCCTTAACGCGGGATTGCGTTATGACCTGCAATTCCTGGATGAGGTCAACACCGACACCAACAATGTCTCTCCCCGCCTAGGGATTGCCTGGTCGGTGACTCCGAAGATCGTCGTCCGTGCCAGCGGCGGGTTGTTCTACGACCGCGTGCCGCTACGCCCACTCGCCAATGCCCTTCTTTCAAGCGACAACACCACGAACTTCGCGACCCTTCAGCAACAAAGCGTGAGCCTGGCTTTTGGTCAGGCGACCGCTCCAGCGTTCCCCAACATCCTTAGCAGCGCGCCGTCGAATGTACTGATTAGCTTCACCACGATGAATCGGAACCTGCAGAACGCATACGGAGAGCAGGCCAGCCTGGAGGTCGAACAGCAACTCACGAAGTCCGCCACGCTCAACGTCAATTACCAGCACCTGCGAGGCGCCCACCTGATCATGTCGATCAACCAGAACGTCCCCAGTTGCTCGTCTTCGGTTGATCCTCTCAATCTTTGCCGTCCGATTTCGGCCTATCAGAACAACGGACAATATTCCTCAGCCGCCGATTCTGAATATGACGCGTTGAACGTTTCGTATATTCAACGGCCTACGCGATGGGGCGCATTTCGCGTTTCGTATACATACTCGAAGGCACTCGATGATGTCGGCGAGTTCTTCTTCAGTTCGCCAATCAACAACTTTAACGTTCACCAGGACTGGGGCCGGTCGGACGACGATCAGCGCCATCGTGTCGCCTTCAACGGCTACCTGCAAACCTCGACCGGTGCCGCTCACACGACATGGCAGCACATCAGCCATGGCTTCCAGTTCGGCGGCATCCTTCAGTACTACTCTGCACTGCCGCTTAACATCGTCTCTGGTGTGAATACCATCCAGCAGACCGGCGGGCGTCCATGTTTCGGGGTTGCCGCGACTTCTGCCGCGTGTTCGTTGGGCTCAATGATCGGCCGTAACGCCGGCGTCGGCTTCGACTTGTTCACCCTCAACCTGCGGTTGAGCCGAACTTTCCGTCTGGGCGAGAGATTTCACCTGCAAACGATCGCCGAGGCATTTAACTCTCTTAATCACCGTAACAACATGATTCCGAATGCAACCTTCGGCACGGGTGTATTTCCGACCGCGCCGCGTTCGACGTTCGGCCAACCCACGGCAGTTGGTGACCCGCGAAACATCCAACTTGCTTTGAAACTGGGGTTCTAGGAAGTTCACACATGCTTGCCGCTATTGCGCTAACGATCCTGCAACTCCTGCCTCCGGCGGGGCAGACGAATCCCTACCGAAGCCCGCAACTTGCCAGTTCCGCCAAATTGGTAGCGCTGGCCTTCGGGTCGGGCAAAGCTATTTACGTCGTCACTTCAACCGATCAGGGCCAGCATTTCTCGGAGCCGGTGAAAGTCGCGGAGGCCGACATTCTTCCCCTGAGCCGCCATCGCGGACCGCACGTCGCGATTTCTAAGGAGACGATTGTCGTGACTGCTGTCACCGGACGCGAGGAAGCCAAGGGTCCACATGCGCACGGCCTGCCTTCCGATGGCGATCTGTATGCCTGGCGCTCCACGGACAGCGGCAAGTCCTGGTCGAAGCCCGTACGGATTAACGATGCTCCCGCCTCGGCGCGCGAAGGCTTGCACTCGTTAGCAGCCGATGGCCGAGGCAATATGTTTGCCGTTTGGCTGGATCAGCGCACCGAGCACACGCAGCTCTACGGAGCTGTTTCCCGCGATTCCGGCGCCACCTGGTCGGCGAACCGCCTGCTCTACGAATCGCCCGATGGTGATATTTGCCAATGCTGCCATCCCACGGCGTCGTACTCGCTGCAAGGCGCGCTCGACGTTATGTGGCGCAATTGTCTTGGGGGTGCACGCGATTTTTATCTCATTCGATCGGCGGATGGGAAGACATTCTCGCCGCCGCAAAAGCTCGGCACCGGAACGTGGAAGATCAACGCCTGTCCGATGGACGGGGGCGGCCTTACTCATGACGGGAATCGAACGCTGACGGCCTGGCGCCGCGAAGGCGACATCTATCTTGCCGAACCGGGCAGACCGGAAACAAAACTTGGAGAGGGCAAGGACGTCGTCATCGCTGCCAGTCAGGAAAAGACGTATGCCCTCTGGGTCGCAAACGGACAACTTCAATTGTGGAAAGACGGCAAGGTCGAATCGTTGGCTGAAAACGCGTCCTATCCCGCCGTCGTGAACCTTCCGCAGGGCGGCGTACTGGCGGCCTGGGAGGAAAATGGCGGCATCGCTTTACAGCGCCTGCCGCAACCGTAGCGGATTTGGTGAACATCAGTTCTTGTTGCCAAACACCTGTTTCAGAAGTGCGGTGGTCTGCGCGGCGGGGTCGGTGCGAATCTTCTTTTCTTCCTGCCCGAGCATGTAGAAGAGGCCGTCGAGCGTTTTGCCGACGACGTACTTCTCGAGGTTGAATCGCTGATTGCCCAGGACCATGGATGCGCCAGGGTTCTTCATTACCCGGTCGTACTGTTGAATCACGCCGACGTTCTCCATTGCCTGGTGAACGATCGGCGTAAATGCTTCGGTCAATTCGGCTGAACTATGGTTCTTGAAGTAGTCGGTAGCCGCCGTGTCGCCGCCCGAGAGGATGTTGCGCGCGTCCGCGAAGCTCATCTGCGTCAGGGCGTTCAGAAAGATCTTCTTGGCCTCGGGTGCCGCCTGCTCGGCGGCGCGGTTCATTCCCACTTCCAGTTCATCGACTTGCGGTCCCATTCCAATGAGACGCATGCCCTTCGCCACGTTCGTCAAGTTAGGAGGAAGAAGGATCTTGATCGCCTGGTTTTTGAAGAAGCCATCAGGCCTGCCAGTCTCGGCCACTGCCTTTCCGGTACTCAGGGTCAGGGCTTCCTTCAGTCCTGCTGTGATTCGATCGTTAGTCAGGGGAACATTCGATGATTTGGATGAGGCCGCCTTGACCTTGTTCCATATGTCATCGATCGATTGTGCCGACGCGAACGTTGAGGTTAGCAGAACAATCAGGGCAGACATCCAGAGACGTCGCATACAACTCTCCCGGCGTATACATAACCCAATTGCACTCACAGGGAAAATGCCCGGAGGATTAAGTCCTTCGATTGACCCTTCCGGCCGCGTGGCCCGAAAACCCGGTTAATGGCCGACAAATCGTCCCTGCTTCGGCTGTTTTGGCGCAAGCTCATGTAAAATTAAAACAATCATCAGGCCCAGGTATCTGTCTATGCGAAAGTATCTCGCTTCCTCTGTATTGGTCCTCGCTCTCGCCTGCAGCGCATTTGGCGTTGACACGGTTATTGAAGAGATCGTGGCGCGCATTAATAGTTCGATCATCACCCGTTCTGACTTCGAAAAGGCCAAGGAGCAAGCCGCTCAGGAAGCCAAGGAGAAGGGAGCCGACCAGGCCCCCAAGCGCGAGCAGGACACGCTTCGCGACCTCATCGACCAGCAATTGCTGGTGCAAAAGGCAGCCGACCTTGGCATCACTGGTGACACCGAGTTGATCAAGCGCCTTGACGAAATCCGCAAGTCGATGAACCTTTCAAGCATGGAAGATCTTGAGAAGGCCGCCGAATCCCAAGGCGTCTCCTACGAGGACTTTAAGCAGAACCTTCGGAACAACATCGTTACGCAAGCCGTGATCGGTCGCGAAGTCGGCTCACACATCCAGATTACGAAGGAAGAAGCGCAGCAGTTCTACGACGAGCACAAGTCTGAACTGGAACGGCCCGAGCAGGTAGCTCTCAGCGAAATTCTCGTCGCACCCGTCAAGGCGGATCCGAATTCCAAGGAAGCTCCTCCCGAACCCACGCCGGCCCAGATCGCCGACGCGGAAAAACGAGCCAACGATTTGCTGGCCCAAATCAAGGCTGGGGCCAAGTTCGATGAGATCGCCAAGAAGTATTCCGATGGCCCGACTGCGCCGCAAGGTGGCGATCTCGGCGAATTCAAGCGCGGCATGCTATCGAAAGATTTGGAAGACAAGACGTTCGCGATGAAAGCAGGCGACGTGACCGACGTAATCCGCACCCGTCAGGGATTCATCATCCTGAAGGTGACGGAGCACACATCGGCCGGCGTGCCGCCCTTAAAGGAAGTCGAGAACCAGGTGCAGGAAGCGCTTTATCTTAAGAAACTGCAACCTGCATTGCGCGCTTATCTGACCAAACTGCGGGAAGAAGCGTTCATCGACATCAAGCCGGGATTTGAAGATACGGGCGCGAGTCCGAATCAGACGCAGCCCGTCTACATGGCTGCTGATTCTCCGCAGGGCAAAGACGCTGCCAACAATCCGAAGAAAAAGAAGAAATTCATACTGTTCTAAGCCAGTTGTGGATTCATAGTTGAGCGCCGGTCGCTTTTGGCTGGCGTTTTTCTTTTTTGTCCGCGATCATCCCTGCTCTGTATAATCGCGCTCTCGAAACCTGACCCAATGACTAACGCGATCGGTCGTAGACGTTTCTTCACTAGCGCCGCGAAAACAACTGGCGCCGCTGCCATCTCATCGTTTCTTCTTTCGGAATTCGCACTCGCCGCCGAAGCTAACGCCATTACCAAGGCTGATGTGGCCGCGGCTGCTGAAGTAGCGGGATTATCGTTCACGCCCGAGCAGGAAGAGATGATGCTCGAGGACTTGCAGTCTCGGCTGAAGGCATACGCGGCGATTCACGAGCTGAACATCCCGAACTCAGTGGCGCCGGCGCTCGACTTCAATCCCGTGCTGCCCGGCATGAAGTTCGAGACTACGCGCCGCCCTGCGCTCCTCAGCAACGCCGGTGCGCTCGCCGCGCCGAAAAACATCGAGGACGTCTGCTTCTACAGCGTCCGCCAACTCGCGGAACTCGTGCGTACGAAGAAGGTCTCTTCGCTCGATCTTACGCAGATGTATCTTGCCCGCCTCAAACGCTACGACCCTACGCTGCACTTCGTAGTCACGCTGACCGAGGATCGTGCGCTCGCGCAAGCGAAGGAAGCAGACCGCGAGATCGCCGCCGGGAAGTATCGCGGACCCTTGCATGGCATCCCGTGGGGCGCCAAAGACCTGCTTGCCGTGAAGGGATATCCGACCACGTGGGGCGCCGCGGGATTCGAAAAACAATCGTTCGCTGAAGACGCCACGGTAGTACAGCGCCTCGATGCCGCCGGCGCTGTCCTCGTGGCCAAGCTCACGCTCGGTGCGCTGGCCCAGGGCGATGTCTGGTTCGGAGGTATGACTCGCAATCCATGGAAGCCCGACCAGGGATCAAGTGGGTCGTCTGCCGGTTCCGCTTCCGCTACAGCCGCCGGATGTATTGGATTCGGCATCGGCTCCGAGACGCTTGGATCTATTTCGTCGCCGAGTACGCGCTGCGGGGCAACTGGGCTGCGGCCTACCTTTGGCCGCGTCCCGCGCACCGGCGCAATGGCGCTGTCGTGGTCAATGGATAAGCTGGGCCCGCTCTGCCGTTCCGTCGAAGATTGCGCGCTCGTTCTCAACGCCATCTACGGACCGGACGGCCACGATCGCACCGTCCACGACTACGCCTTCAATTGGGACGCCAACCTCGACGTCCACAAACTTCGCATTGGCTATCTGAAAGAAGACTTCGAGCACAAAGCGCAGCCCGAGGAAAAGCCGGAAGACACTGAGCGCCGCCTCGAAGCCAGGAAATTCGACGATGCTGCGCTCGATGTGTTGCGCAACCAGCTGAAGATCAAGCTCATCCCGGTTGAGCTTCCCAAGCTGCCCTGGGGCGCCATGCGTCCCATCCTTGTCGCCGAAGCCGCCGCTGCTTTTGACGACCTCACCCGTTCCGGCCGTGACAAGCTACTCACCGCCCAAGGCAAGAACGATTGGCCGAACACATTTCGCGCCGCGCGTTTGATTCCCGCTGTCGAGTACGTGAACGGGAATCGCGCCCGCATGATGGGCATGCAACAGATGTCGGATGTGTTCAAGAACGTCGACGTGATCGTCGCACCCACATTCAGCACGCAGTTGCTGGTAACGAACCTCACAGGACATCCTGCCGTCATTCTTCCCAGCGGCTTCCGTGAGAAGGACGGCACGCCTGTAAGCCTGACGTTTCTCGGTGCGCTGTTCGGCGAAGCTTCGTTGCTGGCCGTTGCACGGGCGTGGGAACAAGCGACCGATTTTCACCATCAGCATCCGAAGCTGGTCACTTAATCAACCAGGGTTAAGTGCGACGAAGAAACACAAAAAGCACCACAGCAAGTAGAGCAAGACCGGCGATACCAACTCCAGTTCGACCGGGGCGGGATCGACGCCGAATCCGCAGCAGCTCGATTGCGGGGCAGAAAGAGCAGGCTTCGGCCTGCTCTTTTTCGTGCCAAGCGATCTCCGCATGACAGCGTCATGAAAATCCGTAATCAAAATATTGATAGCACGCATTAGAACTTCTTACTGGGTACATCGGGGCATGCACGCGACAATAGTCCTGGCGCTTCTTGCGCTTGTTTTCCGGGGACTATGGATTTTGATCAGCTCGTTACGTTTGTTGCCGTCGCCGAACTTGGTAATTTCTCTCGCGCCGCCGAAAAAGTTCTTCGCACCCAGCCCGCCATCAGCGCTCAGATCCGCAAGGTCGAGGAAGAGAACAACGCCAAGCTCTTCGACCGTACCAAGAAGTCGGTGACGCTCACGCCTGCTGGCGAGCGCTTCCTCGACTACGCACGTCAGTTGCTTGCGCTCCGCAATGAAGCGCTGCAGGTCGTGGCCGACGCCGGCACTGATGTCCGTGGTGTGCTCTCGATCGGCGCCAATGAAACCACGTTCCTCTACGTGCTGCCCGAACTCCTGGCGCGCTATCACGCGCAGTATCCCGACGTTCGCATCAGCGTTTACCGCAACTTCAGCCACAAGGTTCTGCAAAAGGTGGAAGACAATGTCGCGGAACTAGGCGTTGTGACCATGCCAGTTCGCTCCAGCAGCCTCGTCGTAGTGCCGATCTTCCGCGACCCGCTCGTCTGGATAGCCAACGGCCAGAGTCCTCTTGCGAAGCAGGGCCGCGTGTCGCTAAAGGAACTCGCACACCAGGATCTCATCCTCCACAAGATGGGCTCGCTGCGCCGCATCATGGAAAAGCAGCTCCGTCCCTACCGCCCGCAGCTCAAGGTCACCATGGAGTTGACCTCGGCGGAAATGGTCAAGAAATTCGTCGGCGCCGGCCTCGGTGTTTCGTTGATCTGCGAGGCTTTCGTACAGGAAGAGATCAAAGAAAAGAAACTCACGATCCTCCGCACCGAAGCCGAAGTCGTCCATCGCGAGCTCGGACTCGTTTATCGCGATAGTCGCAGCCTTTCGCGGGCGGCGAATGCCTTCCTGCTGATGGCAATGGAGTCACTGGGAAAATCCAGGCCGGTTCTTACTCAAACCCGGCCTCTCGAAGCACTCGGGGTCGGGTAGCGCCAACGTTTTTTTGTGATTAACGGCCCTAACGTCCGTCCCTGGCGCTCGTCTATGCCAGATCTGGAGGTGTGCATGCACGATCTCCGTCACGCATTGCGCCTGGCCCTGAAAGCTCCCCTATTCAGCGCTATCGTCGTCGTTACGCTCGCGCTCGGCATCGGTGCGAATACTGCGATCTTCACCGTCGTCGATCAAGTACTCTTGCGCCCGCTGCCTCTTCCGCAACCCGAGCGTCTGGTCCGCATCCAGGAACAGCACCGGAGGCCGCAGAATCTGACCGGCGCCACGTTTCACGACTTACACGAGCGCTCGCAAACGTTGGAAGCGATCTTCTCGTACCGGATATTCACCCGAAACGTGACGGACATTCGGCAACAAGCGTTCCCGGAGCAGGTAGACACAGCGGTTGTCTCGCCCGATTTCTTTCAAATAGCAGCAATCCGACCGATGCTCGGTCGCACCTTCACCTCGAACGAATATCGCAGAGGCGCTCCGAACGTCGTAATACTGAGCAATCGCCTCTGGCGTCAGGTGTTCAGTTCCGATCGAAGCACCTTGGGACAGACGATTCTCTTTCATGGCAAACCTGCTGAGGTAATCGGTGTGATGCCGCCCGCGTTCTCCTTCCCCGAGAATGTCCAGGCATGGACTCCACTAACGGAAGACGCTGCCATCCCGCAGAACCGCCGTTCGCATCTGTTTACGACCATTGGCCGGATGAAGGCCGGTATCACCCTTGAACAGGCTCGTGCTGAGTTGCATGCCATCGGTTCTGCCATCGAGCATGACAACCAGCAGTCCGATCCGGGACTGAACTTCCTCGCAACCGACCTGCAAACCTCAATTGTCGGAGACATCCGTCCCGCGCTTCTGATCCTGCTCGGTGCCGTTGGGTTCGTCCTCCTTATCGCTTGCGGCAACACCGCCAACCTGCTACTGGCGCGTTCCGTTTCCCGCCAGAAAGATCTCGCGATCCGCACTGCCCTTGGCGCGACGCGTTTTCAGCTGATTCGCATGCTGCTCACTGAAAGTCTTCTGCTTGCAATTGGTGGGGGAGCCTTAGGCGTGCTCTTCGGCCTCTCCGCAGTCCGGGCAATTGCACTTTCCTTCCCCGGCAGCATTCCGCGCCTGGAAGGCACTTCGCTGGATTGGCGCATCATGTTGTTTGCCATTGTTGTCTCATTAGCAAGTGCACTTTTCGCCGGCCTCGCTCCCGCTTGGCAGTACTCGCACGTCGACCCGCTCCGTGCACTTAACTCTTCGGCGCGCGGAACCGAATCTCCCGCCCGCCGCCGTATTCGAAACGTATTGCTCATTAGCGAAGTTGCTCTTGCGGTCGTACTCCTCACCGGTGCCGGACTGCTCATCCGCAGTTTCGGGCGCGTCCAGAAGGTGAACCCCGGCTATAACTCTAAGAACCTCGCTGTAATCCCTATCTCGCTGCCCGGCGCAAAGTACGACACTTTCGACAAACGTCTGCAGTTCACCGAGTCCGCCCTTGAGTATCTCCACACCATCGCTGGAGTTCGCAGCGTAGCCGCGGCGGGCGTGCTTCCGCTGCGTCCCGCGCCGGCTACGGATTTCGAACTCGCCGGTAAGCCGCTCGATCCCGCTAATCCGCCTGCCGCTGATGTTTTTACCGCTACGCCAGACTACTTTCGGACAATGAACATCCCGTTGCTCTCTGGCCGGCCTTTCGACGCTTCCGACACCAGCACCTCACCCACCGTTGTGCTTATCAGCCAAGCCATGGCGAACTCTTACTATCCCGGCGAAAATCCAATAGGTCGCACCATCATCATGAAAGACTGGGGCGATCCCCTGCCCGCCCAAATAGTCGGCATCGTCGGTGACATCCGGCAGCAGTCCGTGGAAACCGCGCCCAAGCCCGCCGTCTACTTCCCGTATGCTCAATTCCCTCAAGGGACACTCGTTACTTATTTACTCGCGAAGACCGATTCCGATCCGCGCGACTTGATGTCAGCCATGCGAGATCAAGTGTGGCGTGTTGATCGTCAGCAACCGGTACAGGTCACCACGATGGAGGATATCCTCTCCGATTCGCTCGCGCGCCGCCGCTTTACGCTTACTCTTCTCGGTAGCTTCGCCGGACTGGCGCTGCTCCTGGCAATGGTCGGGGTCTATGGCGTGATCTCGTACACAGTCTCGCAGCGCACTCAGGAGTTCGGCATTCGCATGGCGGTTGGCGCCCAACGTCGACATGTACTTTCCATGGTGATGCAACAGGGAATAAAGATCGCCGCCATCGGTCTCTGTCTCGGAATCGTCTGCGCACTGGCGCTTACGCGCACCTTGCACTCACTGCTCTTCGGCGTGAGCGCAACCGATCCCCTTACGTTTATTGGGATATGTGGATTGCTGATGCTGCTGGCAACTGCGGCATGTCTGGTGCCGGCATACCGGGCGACGCGAATCGATCCCATGCAGGCTTTGCGATACGAATGAGTACAGGCTGCGGGGGCGGCCGAGTTGTGCGATGACGCTCCTCCTCAGCGCATCGGCGCGCGAAGTCCCGGATCTGCATCGTCCGGCTACCGCGCGCGAGGTTGCGACCGCACCCGCAAGCTTGCCGTTACATTGCCGCGAGGGGTCGGGCCTCCAGCATGACGCCCTAGAGGGCTGGTCTCGACATCGTCGCGGTATCGGCGATGAACGGATACGCCAGGCCCAACCGTCGCGGCAAGCTCTACTCCTATCCTCGAACTGTGAGAACAGGGCACTTCGCGTGGCACACCACCGTGCTGGCGATGGTCCACGGCAAATGCGCTGACGTGCGCGCCCCCACTCTCGAGGCTTTGTGCACGCCGAGCACGATAAGGTCGGCTTGATTCTTGCGCGCAACACGCAAGATCTCCTCGACCGGATATCCGCTGACGACCTCCACGTCAGGCGGTGAACTTACTCGCACCTGCGCTGGAATCAAAGCGCCGATCTGCTCGCGCGCGCTCTTCGCCAGTTGTTCATGCAGGTACATGGCTGCCATCGATCCTTCTTCCAGCACATGCAACATGGTGAATCGAGCATGGCTCTCCTGCGCGAAGCCCAGGGCCATCGGCAATGCGTGTTTTGAACCGGCGGTGAAATCGGTGGCGAACAGTACCGATTCGAATCTTCCGTGCGTCAGCAACTTTGGCTCGATATCCGGGCCTATGGTCATAACCGGACAATCTGCGAGCCGATAGATTTCTTCCGCCACCGATCCGAGGAAGATCTTTTTCAATCCGGTGCGCCCGTGGGTGCCGAGCACTACCAGCGAAATCTCTCGAGCCATGATGATGTCGTCGAGAACGTCCTTGAGTGGACCACTCTCGACCAGGTAGTCGTGCTTGATATCGGAAATCGTCGCCTGCTCCGCTGCGGCCATCTCCTCGCGTGCCTGCTGCTTCATGGTTTCGTACTCCCATGTGGCAGGCTCGAGCGCCGAGTTGATGATCGGTTCGGGTGGAATAATGTGCAGCACCAGGATGTCGGAACCGTGCAGACGCGCAATCGCCGCCGCCTGTTTTAAGGCAGACCGGGAACAATCGGAGAAATCGCTGGTTACGAGGATGTGCTTGAGTTCAAGCTTCGGAAGTGCGGTTAGGGAGGCTGGCTGTACTGCGGACATCGCATACCTCCTACGAGGCCCTTACTGAGCCTACCTCTACCCCTGTTGCGCCGGCAATGCAGTGACAAATGTCACTGGAGTTTGTGCCTGACACCGGAAGTAGTAGAAGGTCCGCTGAAGGCGGGACGCACAGTGAGGGCTGATACTTGTACCCAGTTTTGACCTCGTTTCGTCAATTCCAGCCCCCATTTCGCAAACTCCAAAGTCACCTCCCTCCAGCCCTTCCCCACCCCCTTCTCCCTTATAATCAACGGTTGGGGTTGAGTCGTCGCAAGTTCCTGCGCATCCAACCTGTTGGGATCACATGCATAAAGCTAGTTTCTTTTTCGACCGATTTGGCCTCACCCAGGCCGATGTGGAACGTTACCTCGCCGCCGCTCTTTCGGCCGGAGGCGAGTACGCCGACCTTTATTTCGAATACCTTACGACCTCGTCCGTGAACGTCGACGAGTCGCTGATCAAGTCGGCCTCACAGGGCATTTCGGCGGGCTGTGGCGTGCGCGTCATCTCCGGCGAGCGCACTGGATACGCCTACACCGACGACCTCGCCCCCGAAAAAATTCTTCACGCAGCCCGCACCGCGGCCCTGATTGCCAGCGGTCCGGCGAAGACGCCCGTCGTCAGCCTGAAAGAGAACACCGCTCGGAATCTCTACCCACTCGCCGTCGCGCCCACCAATGCCGAAGTCGCGGAAAAAGTCGAACTCGTCATGCGCGCCGATCGCGCTGCCCGTGCCTACGATTCGCGAATTCGCGAAGTCCGCGCCGGATACGCCGACGAACTCCGCCAGATCCTCGTGATCGGCTCCGACGGCAGCTTTGCCTACGACACGCAGCCCCTCGCGCGCATGAACGTCCTCTGCATCGGCAAGGACACGAAAGGCCAGTCGTCGCGCGGCAGTTCCGGCGGAGGCGGTCGCGTCGATCTACCCTATTTCCAGAGTGAGAAGACACCCGAGTTCTTCGCCAAGGAAGCGGCTCGCCAGGCGCTGATCCAACTCGATGCCCGTCCCGCACCCGCCGGCGAAATGGAAGTCGTCCTCGGTCCCGGATGGCCCGGCATTCTTCTTCACGAAGCCATTGGCCATGGACTCGAAGCCGACTTCAACCGCAAAGGCACATCGGCCTTCACCGGCATGGTTGGCCGCCGCGTTGCCAGCGACAAGTGCACCGTCGTCGATAACGGCACCGTTCCCTCGCGCCGCGGATCGCTGAACGTCGACGACGAAGGCAATCCCACCAGCGAAACCGTGCTCATCGAAAACGGCATCCTGAAGGCCTATTTGAGCGACAAGCTCTCGTCCAAGCTGATGGGCATTCCGAACACCGGCAACGGACGCCGCGAGAGCTACGAGCACATCCCCATGCCGCGCATGACCAACACCTACATGCTCGCCGGCACCGACGCGCCCGAAGACATCCTGCGCTCGGTGAAGCGCGGCATTTACGCCGCGAACTTCGGTGGCGGCCAAGTCGATATCACCAACGGCAAGTTCGTCTTCTCGGCCTCTGAAGCCTACCTCATTGAAGACGGAAAAATAACCGCGCCGTTAAAAGATGCCACCCTGATCGGCAACGGCCCCGACGTGCTCACGCGCGTGTCCATGGTCGGCAGCGACCTGAAACTCGATGAAGGCGTTGGCACCTGCGGCAAAGACGGCCAGTCAGTTCCGGTCGGCGTCGGCATTCCGACATTGAAAGTTGATCGCCTTACCGTGGGCGGTACAGGAGAGTAAGTGTGCTAGTGGATTACCTGCATCTGCCTATTGGCGACGCCGTGCCGGAGATCGTGAATTCCGTCATCGAAATCCCGTTCGGCGAGAAGAACAAGTACGAGTACGACAAGCAGCTGAAAGTGTTTCGCCTCGACCGCGCGCTGTATTCCGCGGTGCACTATCCCGGCGACTACGGCTTCATCCCGTCAACGCTCTCCAGCGACGGCGACCCCCTCGACGTGCTCGTGCTCGTCGAGGACGCCAGCTTCCCCGGTTGCCTGATCGAAGTCCGCCCGATCGGCATGCTGGAAATGATCGACCAGGGGCAGAAGGACGAAAAGATCCTCGCCGTGCCGAAACACAATCCGCGCTACCAGGAAGTGCACAACTACACGCAGATCTACCCGCACGTGATGAAAGAGATCTCGCACTTCTTCTCGGTCTACAAAGACCTCGAAGGCAAGCGCACGCAAATGCTGGGCTGGAAAGACGCAGCGGCAGCGAGAGCGGCCATCATGGACAGCATGCGACGCTTCGCCGAAGCCAACGAGCCAGAACGCGTGGAAGCGCAGCGGTAAAACCTTTTCACACGGATGACACGGATTAACACGGATTTTTGATGGATAAAGACCAACAACCGGGCCGTTCGAAGCTTCGACATTCTGAATTAACAGAGAAGATCATCGGAGTGTTTTACGAGGTGTACAACGATCTCGGCTGGGGCTTTGTTGAAGCCGTTTACGAGAACGCATTAACGCTTGCTCTTGCTGATGCCGGTTTGACCGCGCGTCGCCAGGTTCCAATAGCGGTTTGGTATCGAGGCCAGCAGATTGGTGAATTCCGTGCTGATCTGGTCGTCAACGATGTCGTGTTGTTGGAACTGAAAGCAGCCAAATCAATTGATTCTTCATTCGAAAAGCAAACGCTGAATTATCTGCGCGCGACCAACGTGGAAGTCGCATTGATCTTGAATTTCGGCCCATCACCGCAGTTTCGTAGGCTTCTTTTCGACAACGAACAGAAAGGTTTGCGCGCACACGGCGCAAGCGCTGGCGGTTAGGTTTTATCCCTTTAAAATCCGTGTTAATCCGTGTCATCCGTGTGAAAAGGTTTTGATTTTTGAAAGCCCCCAGGAACGTAATGGACCTCAAAGAAATAACCACCGATGTCGTCTCCCGCGCCATGAAATCCGGCGCCACCGCCGCTGAAGCTGTTGTGCGCGAAGGCAATGAATTTTCCACCGTCGTCCGTCTCGGACAGGTCGAAACCCTCAAGGAATCCGGCGCCAAGGTCATGGGCGTGCGTGTCTTCATGGGCAAGCGGGCGGCCAGTACCTACACCAGTGACTTTTCTCCTGCCGGTATCGATCAGCTTGTCAGTTCGGCTGTGAACCTGGCGAAGATTACGTCGGAAGATGAGTTCGGCGGCCTGCCTGACAAGTCGCAGCTTGGCACGATCTCCGGCGACCTCGATCTCTACCACAAAGACGTCTACTCGCTCTCGACCGAAGACCGCATCGACTACGCGCGTCGCGCTGAGAAGGCCGCCACCTCTGCCGACTCGCGCATCGCCAACTCCGAAGGCGGATCCTTCGACGCCGCTGACGGCCGCAAAATCCTCGCCAACTCTCTCGGCTTCGTCGGCGAATACCAGCGGTCGTACTGTTCGGTTTCCGCCGTGCCTGTCGCCAAGGACGAAAACGGCAACATGCAGCGCGACTTTTGGTATTCCGTCGCGCGCTCCATCAAGCTGCTTGAGAATCCGGAAGAGATCGGCAAAGTGGCCGCCCAGCGTGCGCTTCGGCGCCTTGGCGCGCGCAAGGCCAAGACCGCCAAGGTCCCGGTGATCTTCGACCCGCTAGTCGCGCGTGCGCTGCTCGAAAGCATTGCCGACGCCGTCAACGGCGACTCCATCTATCGTGGCGCATCGTTCCTCACCGGCAAGCTCGGCGAGAAGATCGCAGGCGACAATGTCACCGTTGTTGACGACGGCACCATGCGCGGCGGTTTCGGAACCTCGCCGTTCGACGGCGAAGGTGTCCCCACGCGGCGCACCACCATCATTGAAAAAGGCGAGTTGAGGTCGTACCTGCTGAACACCTACACGGCGAAGAAGTTGAAGCTCGCCACCACCGGCAACGCCTCGCGCGGGCTCGCCGGTACGCCGGGCATCGGCGTCGGCAACTTCTTCCTTGAGGCGGGCAAGCGCGACCCGAAACAGATGATCGCCGACGTCCCCGACGGCCTCTACGTCACCGAGTTCCTCGGCTTCGGCGTGAACCTCGTCACCGGCGACTTCTCACGTGGCGCCAGCGGCCTCTGGATATCGAAGGGCGAACTCGCCCACCCAGTCGAGGAAATCACGGTCGCCGGCAACCTGAAGGACATGCTGTTCAACATCTCGGAAATCGGCAACGACCTTGAATTCCGCGGCGCAGTGGCATGCCCAACGATCAGGATTGATGGACTAACGGTGGCGGGAGAGTAGGGAACTCGTTCATCTTAGCAATGCTAGCCTGCAAGAACCCAGCTGATGACCGGAGGCTCACCCTCGAAGGCGTGAACCTCCTTCGGGAGCGTTTCAACAAGGGTGAGTGCGAGTCTGTGTACTCGGAAGCCGAACCATTCTTTCGAGAGAGAAGTTTGAATGACTGGACTACTCAGTGCAACCAGTTACGAACAAAGGTGGGGGCATGGCAGGGCTTGCGCATCTCTGTAGAACGGATCGACACTACTCCGCCTGCCATACTTGCAAGTGGAGAGGCCGATTTTGAACATGGCTTTTATCACTTCGAAACCTACTGGCACGTGCGAACCGGTCGCGCCCATCTCTACTACGTGTCCTTATGGGGCGGTGACGATAAGATGGTGTTTCCAATGGGCCCCCCAGCCC
>Ga0075355_1000036_pt1 | contig 16272 bp, 11 predicted proteins | sample WestPond_Cattail_6_FD_120069 | JGI IMG/M metagenome (GOLD analysis project Ga0075355, IMG submission 120069) | Natural and restored wetland microbial communities from the San Francisco Bay, California, USA, that impact long-term carbon... | ecosystem: Environmental > Terrestrial > Soil >...
CGCCTGAGCAGATGGCCCGCTTCTGGGAAGATTTCATCAACGGCCACCTGCCGAATTTCTACAAGTCCCCCTACGAGCAGATCGACAACTATGTGCTCGAGTGCTGGACAGCGATCGTCGACAGCGCGCGCTACGCGCAGCGCGACCTGCCTGGGGTGCTGGCGCAGATCCGGCCCGACGTGATCTGCGTCGACAACGTGATCCTGTTCCCGGCCATCAAGCAGCACGGTGCGCCGTGGGTGCGCATCGTCTCCTGCTCGGAAAACGAGATCGAGGATCCGGCCATTCCACCGCACCTGTCGGGCTGCGCCGAGTCCGACGCCGCCTGCCACGCGCGCTTCCGCGCACGCTTCAACGAGGTCATAGGTCCCCTGCACCAGTCGTTCAACGACTTCCTCGTCGAGCAAGGTGAAGCGCGCTACCCGCTCGGCCAGTTCTTCGAGTGCTCGCCGTACCTGAACCTGCTGCTCTACCCGCAGGCGGTGCGCTTCAGGCGCACGCACGCGCTGCCGCCGGACCAGTTCCAGTACCTCGAGGGCTGCGTGCGCCAGGAGAAGCCCTACGTGGTGCCGGAGTTCCGCGCGCAACGCGGCGCGCCGCTCGTCTACCTTTCCTTCGGAAGCCTGGGCGCGGGCGATGTCACGCTGCTCAAGCGCCTGATCGCCGCGCTCGGCAGGCTGCCCTATCGCGCGCTGGTGAACGTGGGCGGATACCAGGACCAGTACGACAAGCTGCCGGACAACGTCATCGCCGAGGGCTGGTTCCCGCAACCCTCGGTGATCCCGCAGGTCGACGCGGTCATCCACCACGGCGGCAACAATTCCTTCACCGAGTGCCTGTACTTCGGCAAGCCGGCGATCGTCATGCCCTTCGCCTGGGACGGCCACGATAATGCCATGCGCGTGCAGGAGACCGGCCACGGCTTCCGCCTCACGCGCGCCGGCTGGAGCGAGGACGAACTCGCCGCGCGCCTGCACGATTGCGTCCACGACGCCGCGCTCAAGCGCCGGCTCGCGGCCACGAGCGCGCAGATGCGTGCCGAAGATGGCCCGGCCAAGGCGGCGCGGCTGCTGGCTTCGCTCGCCGCCAAAGGTGGTCACCATGGTTGAGAAGGCCTCCTCCGCGCCGCACCTGGCGCAGGCCACGACACATGCCGACCTCGCCGACTGGGGCGCACAACCCGACGCTCTCGCCGGCGCTTCGCACTCGAGCGGCCGCCTGCTCTACAAGGGACCCGGCGGCGAGCCGGAGTGCGGCTTGTGGGTCTGCACGCCGGGCCGCTGGCGGCTGGCGATCCCGCGCGACGAACTGTGCTACTTCATGGCCGGGCGCGCCGACTACGTGCGCGACGACGGCGAGCGCGTCGAGGTGCGTCCCGAAACACTGGTGCTGTTCCCGGCCGGCTGGCGCGGCGAGTGCACGGTGCACGAGGCCATGCGCAACACCTACATGCTGAGTGCCACGCCGCCCGCGGGCGAGGCGCCGGCCGCGCCGTTCGCGGCGCCATTGCTGCGCCATCCACTGGCCCAGCAGCCGCTCGTCGACTGGGGCGCGATCCCGACCATGCTGGCAGGCGAATCGCGCACCTCGGGCAAGCTCCTGCACAAGGGCCCGGGCGGACGCAGCGAGTGCGGCATCTGGCGCTGCACGCCCGGCCGCTGGTCCTGCCACGTGACGCGCGACGAGTACTGCCACTTCCTCGCCGGCCGCAGCACCTACGTGCACGAAGGCGGCGAGGTGATCGAGATCGCGCCCGATACGGTGGCCTTCTTCCCACGCGACTGGCGCGGGGTCTGCACCGTGCACGAGACGGTGAGCAAGGTCTACATGATCGCGTGAAGACGCTGCTGATCGTCTACCATTCGCGCACCGGCGGCACGGCGCAGATGGTGCGTGCCGCGGCGGACGGGGCCGCGACCGCCAGCGTGGCGACGCGCGTGCTTGCGGCGCCCGAGGCGGGGCCCGAGCAGTTGCTGGCGGCCGACGGCTACCTGTTCGCCTGCCCGGAGAACCTCGCGTCCATGTCGGGGCTCATGAAGGAATTCTTCGACCGCTGCTACTATCCGGTGCTCGAGCGGCTCAACGGCCGCCCGTACGCGGCGCTGGTCTGCGCCGGGAGTGACGGCGAGAATGCGGCGCGCCAACTCGCGCGCATCGCCACCGGCTGGCGCCTGCGCGAGGTCGCGCCGCCGCTGGTGGTGTGCACGCACGCGCAGACGCCCGCGCGGATCCTCGCGCAAAAGCAGATTGGCGCGGCGGACCTGGCGCGCTGCCGCGAGCTCGGCAGCACGCTCGCGGCCGGGCTCGAACTGGGAATTTTCTGATAGGGGGCATCATGACACCGCGATACTTGCGATTCCTGGCAACCGGGCTTGCCGCGGCACTGGCAGGCATGACCGTGCCGGTGCGCGCGGACGCGCCGGCAGCGCCGCAGCAACCAGCCGAACGGGCCCTGCACGTATACCTCGAGGTGCATCTTTCGCCCGACGCCAACTGGGTCGCGGCCGTCGAGGGCGACGCGCCGAACGGGGGCTACTACCCGGTGGTGCGCGACCTCGTGATCCGGCGCGTCAACGGCACGCAGGAAGTGAAGGTTCCCCTGCCCTGCGGCCGCGTGCCGCAGTGCTGGCCGGGTTCGCTCGCCTGGCACCCGGACGGCAGCCGGCTTGCCTTCACGGTACGCACGCCCGGCAGCCACAGCTACTCCGTGTACACGGTCGCGCCCGATGGCACGCGCCTCGCCAAGGCGCTCGACTTCAGCGGCACGCTCGTGGATCTCAAGTATTCGCGCGAGGGCACGCTGGCGATGCTCGCGGTCGAGAACGCGCGCAAGGAAGTCGGCGCGACCGAGGCCGGCGCCGCGGTGGCCGGCGACCTCGATGCCGCGCCTGCGGAGCAGCGCATCGCCATCCTCTCCAGCGGCAAGCTGGTGTGGGCCTCGCCCGCCGACCTGTTCGTCTACGAATTCGACTGGCGGCCGGGCGGCGGCTTCGTGGGCACGGCGGCGCCGGGCGACGGCGACAACAACTGGTGGATCGCGAAGCTCTACGCCTTCGCGCCGGGCAGCGCGCAGCTGCTCTACACTCCCTCGAGCATCGAGCAGCAGCTGACGCGACCGCGCGTCTCGCCCGACGGGCGCACGGTGGCGTTCATCGCCGGAATCATGAGCGACTTCGGCTCCGTCGGCGGCGATGTGTACACGCTCCCGATCACGGGCGGCACGGCGCTGAACGTGACACCCGGCATGAAGGCCTCGGCGCTCGGCATCGGCTGGAGCTGCAAGGGCACCCTGCGCGCGCAACTGCTCGAGAGCGACCAGGACCAGATCGTCGAGCTTGGCGCGGGGTCGGCGGCGACGCCCACCCCGGTCGTGCTGTGGAGCGGACCCGACACCCTCGAGGGCGATGATGCGGGCGGATCCTGGGCCTGCCCGAGCGGCGCGCTCGCGGCGGTGCGCGAGACCTACACCGCGCCGCCCGAGATCGTGGTCGGCCCGCCCGGGCGCTGGAGCCGGCTCACGCACGTCAACGACGGGCTCAACGCCCACCTCGAGGCGCGCAGCATCAAGTGGCGCAGCGAAGGCTTCGACGTGCAGGGCTGGTTGCTGCTGCCCGAGCACGCCACCGGCAAGTTGCCGATGATCACGATCGTGCACGGCGGCCCGGCCGCGGCCGAGCAACCGGTGTTCCGCGGCCCAGGGCTGCAGGCGTCGATGCTGCAGCGGGGCTGGGCGGTGTTCCGTCCCAATCCACGCGGCAGCTTCGGGCAGGGCGAGCGCTTCACGCTCGCCAACCGGCGCGACTTCGGCTACGGCGACCTGCGCGATATCCTGGCCGGCATCGACGCCGCGGGGAGCGCGGCGCCGATCGACGCCACGCGGCTCGGCCTCACCGGCGGCAGCTATGGCGGCTTCATGACCATGTTCGCGATCACGCAGACGCAGCGCTTCAAGGCCGCGGTGGCCGCAGCCGGCATCAGCAACTGGCAGAGCTACTACGGCCAGAACGGCATCGACGCGTGGATGCTGCCCTACTTCGGCGCCTCGGTGTACGACGATCCGGCCGTGTACGCGCGCTCCTCGGCGGTCAACTTCATCAAGCAGGCGCGCACGCCGACCTTCGCCTACGTCGGCGAGCGCGACATCGAATGCCCCGCGCCGCAGACGCAGGAATTCTGGCGCGCCATGCAGGCCGCGGGCGCGCCGACTTCGATCATGATCTATCCGGGCGAGGGCCACGGCCTGCGCGACCCGGCAAACGCCGCGGACGCGCTGCAGCGCTCGCTCGACTGGTTCGACAAGTACCTGAAGTAGCCATAGAGCGGGAGTATGGGAAGCCGTGCGATGAACAACGTGGTGTGCCGACTACTCGCCCTGGCGATACTGCAGGCCGTTGCGCTGCCAGCCCTGGCCGCCGAATGGGGCTACGTGGCACCGGTGATCGGCAAGACGCCGACCGGCGCCAGCATCAAGGGCACCGTGGAGATCGACACCACCAGCGTGGTGCGCGCCGGCAACCTGGTGAAGGCCTGGTTCAGGCAGAGCTACAAGAAGGACGTCGTCAATCCCGTGGCCGCGGGGCAGGCGCTGCGGCGGATCAAGCTGCAGTACGGCTTCGAGTGCGAGCAGCACAAGCGCGCCCTGCTGCAGGTCATCTACGAGGACGGCGCCGGCGAGACCGTGTATTCGGCGCACTACGCCGAGGACCAGGCCAAGTTCGAGGACGTCATTCCCGACACCACCGGCGAAGCCTGGCTGCACGAGGCCTGCAAGATCGCGATCATGCAGCGCGCGGCCGGGTCCAAGCCCTGAAGCTGCGCCGCATCCCGGCCTGATCGCCGTGTCGACGCGGGGCTGGCATTTCTGGATCGATCGCGGTGGCACCTTCACCGACCTCGTCGCACTCGCGCCCGACGGCGCGCTCGTCACCCGCAAGCTCCTGTCCGAGAACCCCGGCCGCTATGACGACGCCGCCGTCGCCGGGATACGCGAATTGCTCGGTGTTGCGGCCGACGCGCCGATTCCGTCGGAACGCGTCGCAATGGTGCGCATGGGCACCACCGTGGCGACCAACGCGCTGCTCGAGCGCAAGGGCGAGCGCACGCTGCTCGTGACGACGGCCGGCTTCGGCGACGCGCTCAGGATCGGCTACCAGGAGCGCCCCGCCCTGTTCGCGCTGCGCATCGAGCGGCCGGCGCCACTGTACGAGGAGGTCATCGAGGTCGGCGAGCGCATTGGGGCCGACGGCACGATAGTGCGGGAGCTCGACCTCGCGGACGCGGAAGCGCAACTGCGCGCCAGCCACGCGCGCGGCCTGCGCGCCTGCGCGGTCGTGCTGATGCACGGTTACCGATACCCCGCGCACGAGGCGGCGCTGGCACGGCTCGCGCGCGCGCTCGGCTTCGAGCAGGTCTCGGCCTCGCACGAGGTCAGTCCGTTGATGAAGCTCATACCGCGCGGCGACACCACGGTCGTCGACGCCTATCTTTCCCCCGTGCTGCGGCGCTACGTCACAGGCCTGGCGGCGCGGCTGCCCGGCATCCCGCTGCAGTTCATGCAGTCCTCCGGAGGGCTCGTCGATGCGCACCGGCTCCAGGGCAAGGATGCGATCCTGTCGGGGCCGGCGGGCGGCATCGTCGGCGCCGTGCACTGCTCGGCGGCCGCGGGCTTCGACCGGATCATCGCCTTCGACATGGGCGGCACGTCGACCGACGTGACCCACTACGCCGGCGAATACGAGCGCGCCTTCGAGACCGAGATCGCCGGCGTGCGACTGCGCTCGCCCGTACTGCAGATCCACACGGTGGCGGCGGGTGGTGGCTCGATCTGCCGGCTCGACGGCACGCGCCTGCGTGTCGGGCCCGAATCCGCCGGCGCGGTGCCGGGCCCGGCGGCCTATCGGCGCGGGGGGCCGCTGACGGTCACCGACTGCAACGTCATGCTCGGCCGGCTGCGCCCGGAGTTCTTTCCGCGCATCTTCGGCCCCGGTGGCGACGAGCCGCTCGATGCCGAGGGCGTGGCCGCGCGCTTCGGCGCGCTCGCCGATGAGCTGGCCCGTGCCGCCGGCCGGTCGATCACGCCCGCCGAACTCGCGCGGGGGTTCCTGGCGATCGCGGTCGACAACATGGCGAATGCGGTCAAGAAGATCTCCGTGCAGCGCGGCTACGACATCGCGAACTACACGCTCACCAGCTTTGGCGGCGCCGGCGGACAACACGCCTGCCTGGTGGCCGATGCCCTCGACATGTCGACCGTCTTCATCCATCCACTCGCGGGCGTGCTGTCGGCCTATGGGATCGGCCAGGCGGAGGTCCGCGTCATCCGGCCGCAGGCCGTGGAGGCGCACTTCGACGCCGCGGCCCTGGCGGACCTGGAGCCGGCCTACGCACGACTCGCGGCCGACGCCGCGCGCGAAGTGCTCGACCAGGGCATCGCTCCCGACCTGTTGCGCATCGAAAGGCGTGCCGCGCTGAAGTACCAGGGCACCGACACCGCGCTCGAACTGGCGGCGGGCACGGCAACGCAGCTGCAGGCCGCGTTCGAACGCGCCTATCGCGCGCGCTTCGGCTTCCTGATGCCGGATCGGGCATTGGTCGTCGAGTCGATCAGCGTCGAGGCAATCGGCGCGGCGCCGTCCGTGGACACCGCGGCGCGCGCCTTCCCGGCGCGCAGCGGCCCACCCGCGCCGCTGGCGGTGCATCCGGTGTATTGCGACGGCGCCTGGCACGACACGCCGTTCCATGGGCGCGATGCGCTGCGGCCTGGAGACGAGATCGACGGACCTGCGGTGATCCGCGAGGAGAATGCCACCACGGTGGTGGAGCCCGGATGGCGCGCCACGCTGACGCCGCTCGATCACCTGGTGCTCAGGCGCGTCGCCCCGCGCGCGCGGGCGCTGGCCAGCGGGGCCGGCGTCGATCCGGTGCGCCTCGAGCTCTTCAACAACCTGTTCATGGCGATCGCCGAGCAGATGGGCGTGGCGCTCGCGCGCACCGCCAGCTCGGTCAACATCAAGGAGCGCCTCGACTTCTCGTGCGCGCTGTTCGACGCCGACGCGCAGCTGGTCGCCAACGCGCCGCACATGCCGGTGCACCTCGGGTCGATGGGCGAGTCGGTGCAGGCGGTCGTGGACCGGCACGGCGGCTCGATGCGCCCGGGCGATGTCTACGTGCTCAACGCCCCGTACGCCGGCGGCACGCACCTGCCGGACGTCACGACCGTAATGCCAGTCTGGGGCGAAGCGCCAGCGCCCGGCGCTGCGTCGCCGGTCCGTACGACAGCGGATCGTCCGGTTTTTTTCGTCGCCGCGCGCGGCCACCATGCCGACATCGGCGGGATCACTCCAGGTTCAATGCCGGCGCGCTCGACGCACATCGAGGAGGAAGGCGTACTGCTCGACGGCCTGCTGCTGGTGCGCGACGGCCAGTTCCGCGAGCAGGAGTTGCGTGCGCTCCTGGGCGGCGGTCGTTATCCGGCTCGCAATGTGGAGCAGAACATTGCCGACCTGCGCGCGCAGGTGGCCTCCTGCCAGATGGGCGCGAACGAACTCGGCCGCGCGGTGGCGCAGTTCGGGCTCGGCGTGGTGCGCGACTACATGGGCCACGCGCAGGCGCAGGCCGAGGAATTCGTGCGGCGCGCGATCGGCGCGCTGCGCGACGGCAGCTTCGAGTACGCCTTCGACGGTGGCGCGAAGATCGCCGTTGCGATCCGCATCGATCATGCCAGGCGCGAGGCGACCATCGACTTCACCGGCACCAGCGCGCAGCAGCCGGACAATTTCAACGCCCCGCGCCCCGTCGCGCGCGCGGCCGTCCTGTACGTGTTCCGCACGCTGGTGCCCGAGGATATCCCGATGAACGCGGGGTGCCTGAAGCCGCTCCGGCTCGTGCTGCCCGCGGGCTCGATGGTCAATCCGGGCTACCCGGCCGCGGTGGTCGCCGGCAACGTCGAGACTTCGCAGGTCATCACCGATGCGCTCTACGGCGCGCTCGGCGTGCTCGCGGCCAGCCAGGGCACGATGAACAACTTCACCTTCGGCGACGCCACGCACCAGTACTACGAGACCATCTGCGGCGGTTCCGGCGCAGGCCCGGACTTCGACGGCTGCGACGCCGTGCAGACGCACATGACCAACTCGCGCCTGACCGATCCCGAAGTGCTGGAGTGGCGCTTCCCGGTGCGGCTCGAGGCATTCAGCATACGTGCGGGCTCCGGCGGTGCAGGCGCCCACCGCGGCGGCAACGGCACCGAGCGGCGCGTGCGTTTCCTCGAGCCGATGACGGCGGTGATGCTCGCCAATCATCGTCGCGTCGCCCCCTTCGGGCTCGCGGGCGGCGCGCCCGGCGCGCTGGGACGCAACTGGGTCGAGCGCGCCAACGGCGTGCGCGAGGAGTTCGGCGCGACGCACGAGATCGCGCTCGGCGCCGGCGATGTGTTCGTGGTGCAGACACCCGGCGGCGGTGGCTTCGGAAGGTCCCGATGACCGCCATGCGCAGGATCGCCGCGGCCAGCACGATCGGCACGCTGCTCGAGTACTTCGACTTCGCCGTCTACAACGCGCTCGCCGCGCTGGTCTTCAACCGCATTTTCTTTCCGTCCTTCGACCCGCTCGCGGGAACCATCCTCGCCTTCGCCACCTTCGCCGTCGGTTACCTGGCGCGTCCCTTCGGCGGCATCCTGTTCGGCAGGCTCGGCGATCGGCGTGGACGCCGCTACGTGCTGGTCACCACGCTGCTGCTGATGGGCGTGGCTACCGTTGCCATCGGCCTGCTGCCCACCTACCAGGCGGCCGGCATCGCAAGTCCCGTGCTGCTCGTGCTGCTGCGCTTCGTGCAGGGCATGGCGCTCGGCGGCGAGTGGGCGGGTGCGGTGCTGCTGGCGCTCGAACACGGCCGGCCCGGGCAGCGCGGCCGCAATGGCGCCTGGGCGCAGGCCGGCCCGTCGCTGGGCACCTTGCTCGCGACCGGCTGCATCGCGCTGCTGACGCTTACGATGACGCCAGCGGCCTTCCAGGAGTGGGGCTGGCGCCTGCCCTTCCTGGCGAGCACGCTGCTCGTCGTGTTCGGGCTGTGGCTGCGCACCGGCGTCGGGGAAACTCCGCTGTTCGAGCAGCTGCGCCAGGAGCAGGCCGTGGCCCGCGCCCCCTTGCGCGAGGTCGTGACCGGGCACTGGCGCGCGCTGCTGGTCGCCGGCGGCGCGCGCATCGGCGGCGACGTGCAGTACTCGCTGCTGGTCGCCTTCACGCTGACCTACCTGACGACGATCCTGCACCAGCCACGCGGCCTGGCCCTGCTGGCGGTGTCGATCGGCTCCGCCATCAATGCCGTGGCCATCCCGTGCTTCGGTGCGCTATCGGACCGGCGCGGGCGGCGACCGATCTACCTCGTCGGCTTGCTGCTCGCGGCCGCCTGGGGATTCGCCTATTTCCACCTGCTCGACAGCCTGCGGCCGGCGCTCACCTGCCTTGCCGTGGCGGTGGGGCTCGCGATCCACGCCAGCATGTACGGACCGCAGGCCGCCTTCATCGCCGAGCAGTTCCCGACGCGCGTGCGCTATGCCGGGGCTTCGCTCGCCTACACCTGCGTCGGCATCGTCGGCGGTGGCATCGCGCCGCTGGCCTGCACCGCGCTGCTGCGCGCGACCGGCTCGACGACCGCGATTTCGATCTACCTGTGCGTGGCGCTGGCCGTGAGTGCGATCGCGGTACTCGCGGCGCGCGAGACCAGCCGCGCACCGCTCGACTGACGATCCACCCGGCGCTACGGATCGATCCGCAGCACCATTCCGCTGGCGCCATCCAGCGTGCCGGTGGCGTTGGCGAGCACATACACCTCGCCGCGCGCGTCCTGCACCCAACCGAGCACGGCGAGCGAGAGCGGGTTGCGGTTGCGGGCCACCAACTCGCGCACCTGGTTGTTGGCGTCGAGCACGAACAAGTGGCCAGCGGCGGACGCGCCGATGTCGGCGGAATAATCGCCGAAGACGTAGCGGCCGGCGAGCGCCGGGAGCTTCGTGCCCCGATAGACGAAGCCGCCGACGATCGCGACGCGCGTCTCCGGGACGTTCGCGCCATCGACGTGGTCGTACTCGGCCAGCGGATCGGCGAAGCGCGCCGGCACGAGCGGCGAATCCTGGTACACGAACGCATGCGGGGGATTGAGGCAGGCCCCGTCGTCGAACAGGAAAGTGCCTTCCTTGACCGGCCAGCCGTAGTTGCGTCCCCTGGCGACTACATCGGCTTCCTCGATGTCGTTCTGGCCGACGTCGCCGGCCCACAGCTTGCCGGTGGCCGTGTCGAAGGACATGCGGAATGGATTGCGGAAGCCGCGCGCCCAGATCTCGTCCGCGCCGGTCCTGCCGACGAAGGGATTGTCGGCGGGTATGCCATAGCCGTGGTTGGCGGAGTTGCGGCCCAGCGGATCGATGCGCAGGATCTTGCCGAGCACGTTGTTGGCCGCGAGGCTCTGGGCATTGCCGCCGGGCGCATGGCCGGAGCCTTCGTCGTTCTCGTTGCCGCCATCGCCGAGCGAAATGTACAGCATGCGGTCGCGCCCGAAGGCCAGCGCGCCGCCGTTGTGGTTGAACTGCGGCTTGCCGATGCGCAGCAGTTCGCGCGCGCTGGCCGGATCCACCTTGCCGGCGACCACGTGCCATTCGGTGATCACGCTCTGCTCTTCGACCTCGCCGGTCTTGAGCGGCGAGCGCGCCGCCTTGCGGGTCGTGAAATCCGGCGTGTGCCCGGCCGCGGGCTCGGAGGTGAAGGTATAGAACAGCCCATTGGTGGCGTAGCCGGGATGGAACGCCAGGCCGAGCAGGCCGCGCTCGTCGTAGTTCGTCGCGAACAGTCCCAGCGGCACGAGGCGCCCACTCACGTCCAGGAACAGCGAGGACTTGCCGGCGTTCGGGCCCGACACGAACAGCGACCAGATCTTCCCGGTCTGGTCGAGCACGAAGATGCGATTGACGATGCCGGGCGCCACCGCGCCACCCACCGGCGACACCAGGCCCGTCATCAGTGGCGTGAGCTGCACCTGCGTCGTGCTGGGCGCGATCAATCCGGGGATCGGATCGTCGATGCGGTAGTGCGTGCCGCAGTGCGTCTGCGCATGTACAACGACCGGCAACAGAGCCAGGCACGCGAATGCACTGAGGTGCGCTTTGAATATAAGCATAGAGTGGCTTATGTCAAGTGATCGTCTTGTCCAAAGATGATTCGCGCATTGCGGCCATAAGTCCAGTACGCCGCGGCCCAGTCGATCAACACCACGAGCCGGTTGCGAAAGCCGACCAGGAAATAGACGTGCGCGCCCAGCCAGAACCACCACGCGGGCAGTCCGGAGAATCGCAGCCGCCCGAGATCGACGACCGCCGCGCGGCGCCCGATCGTGGCGAGCGATCCCTGGTGGCGATAGCGGAACGCTGGCACCGCCTGGGCCGCCATGCGTGCGCGCAGTGCGCGCGCCACGTGCAGTCCCATCTGCTTGGCGGCCGGCGCGATGCCGGGCACCGGCACGCCGTCGTTCGCGATGCTCGCCAGGTCGCCCGCCACGAACACCTCGCCGTGGCCGGGCACGCTGAGGTCCGGGCCGACCTTTACACGGCCGGCCCGGTCGACCGGAGCGCCGAGCAGGCTGCCCAGCCGCGAGGCCGCCACGCCCGCGGCCCACACCACGGTGCGCGCCGCGATCCGCTCGTCGCCAAGCGTGACGCCCGCGGCATCGACGGCGGTGATGGCGCGGCCAAGACGCACGCTGACCCCGAGTCGCTCGAGCTGCCGCAGCGCGGCCGCCGACAGCGACTCGGGGAAGGCCGGCAGCACGCGCGGCCCGGCCTCGACCAGCAGCACGCGCGCGCGGGTCGGGTCGATGCGCCGGAATTCGCGCCGCAACGTGTGGCGGGCGATCTCGGCGAGCGTGCCGGCGAGCTCGACACCCGTGGGGCCTGCGCCGACGATCACGAAAGTCAGGAATGCGGCGCGCTCGCCCGCGTCCACGGCGGCTTCGGCGCGCTCGAAGGCGCGCAGCATCCGGCTGCGGATGGCGAGCGCGTCGTCGAGCGTCTTCAGTCCCGGTGCATGGGCCGCCCACTGGTCGTTGCCGAAGTAGGCATGCGTCGAACCCGCGGCGACCACGAGGTAGTCGTAGGCGTGCGAGTCACCGTCGACGGTGACGCACCGCGACTCGAGGTCGAGCGCGCGCGCCTCGCCCATCAGTACCGTCACGTTCGCCTGCCGCCGCAGGATGTGCCGGAGCGGCGCGGCGATCGAGGGCGCCGCAAGGCCCGCGGTGGCCACCTGGTACAGCAGCGGCTGGAACAGGTGATGGTTGCTGCGATCGACCAGCAGGATGTCCGCGGGCGCGTGGCGCAATGCCCGCACCGCCCACAGCCCGGCGAAGCCGCCGCCGATCACGAGGATGCGCGCGCGTGGGCTAGCCATGGCCGCGCAACCGGCTGTACCCGCAGTCCATCGTCAAGCAATATACCGTTGTAGCGTGGGGAGCAAGCCAATGAAGCCTGGAAGCATCGTCAGCGGGGTCGCCGCGCAGCCGGCGTCGCTGCGCGTCACCTGGAACGACGGCACCGAGCAGGAATTCGCCAGCGTCTGGCTGCGCGACAACCTGCCGGAAGATCGCGACGCGCACAGCGGCCAACGGCTCGTGGACGTCATGGACCTGCCGCCCGAGCCGCGCATCCGCACCGCCGCCCTGGAGGACGATGGCATCGCCGTCACCTGGGATGGCGATCGCAGCAGCCTGATTCCGCTGGCCTGGCTGCAACAAGCCGCGAACGAGCCCGAGCACCCCGAGCGCCGTGCGCGCCTGTGGCTCGAGGGCGCCCGGCTCGATCGGCAACGCGACTTCGCCGGGATCGACTACGCCGCGCTCTCCAGCCACGACGGCGCGCGCCTCGCCTGGCTGACGCGCCTGCTGCAGGACGGCATCGGCTTCGTCAGCGGCATGCCCGCGCGCGAACTCGCGATCCTCGAGGCCTGCGAGTTCATCGGCTACGTGCCCGAGACCAACTACGGGCGCGTCTTCGACGTGCGCGCCGTGCCGCAGCCGGAGAACCTCGCCTACTCCGACCTCGGGCTGGGCCTGCACACCGACAATCCGTACCGCGAGCCCGTGCCCGGCTTCCAGGCGCTGCACACGCTCGTGGCCTCGCCCGACGGCGGCGACAGCCTGTTCGCCGATGGCTTCGCGCTGGCCGCGCACCTGCGCGAGACCGCGCCCGCGGCCTTCGAGCGGCTGACGCGCACGCCGGTCCCGTTCCTGTACCAGGCGCCCGGCGCCGAGCTGTATGCCGAACGGCCGCTGATCGAGCTGTCGTGCACCGGCGCCGTCACCGCGGTGAACTACAACAACCGCTCGATCCGTCCGCTGCGCCTGCCGGCGCAGGAATGCACGCAGTTCTACGCGGCGTACCGCGACTTCGCCGCGCTGCTGCGCGAACCGCGCTTCCAGCTCGCCACCAGGCTCGAGGACCGTGAGCTCGTGGTCTTCGACAACCGGCGCGTGCTGCACGGGCGCACCGGCTTCGCCTCGGCGCGCCATCCACGCCACCTGCAGGGCTGCTACCTGACGCGCGACAGCGTCTACAGCCGCGCGGCGGTGCTGCGCCGGCAGCTCGCGGGTGCCACCCGGTGACGGTGGGCGACGAGATCTTCGCGCTGTACGCGCGGCGCGGCGCGCAGAGCTACTTCGGCGAGGCGGTCGACATGAGCGCGCACGGCCTGCAGGCGGCGCACTTCGCGGCGGCCGCGGGCGCGCCGGAAGCACTGGTGGTCGCGGCGCTGCTGCACGATATCGGCCACCTGACGGAAGACGTGCCGGCCGACATCCGCGACTGGACGCAGGATGCGCGCCATGAGGTCAGCGGCGCCCGTTACCTGGCGCGCCACTTCGGCCCGGAAGTCGCGGAGCCGGTGCGCCTGCACGTGCCGGCGAAGCGCTACCTGTGCGCCACGGACCCGGAATATTCCGGCAAGCTCAGCGCAGCGTCGGTGATCACGCTCAAGCTCCAGGGCGGACCGATGTCGGCGAGCGAAGTGGCGGCCTTCGAGGCCGAACCGCACTGGCGCGCGGCGGTGCAGGTGCGCAAGTGCGACGACCTCGGCAAGGTGGCCGGGCTCGCGGTGCCCGCCTTCGCGCACTACCGCGCCGCCATCGAACGCCTGGCGCGCGCCGGCGCGGCGGCGCCCGTGCGCGCGCTGCTGTTCGACCTCGACGGCACGCTGATCAACACCGAGATGCACACCGACGCCACCGTGCCGGCGGTCATGGCGCGCTACGGCCATCCGGGCTATACGCTCCCGCACACCGAGACGCACGGCCGTACCTGGACGCACGTCGCCGGGACGCTGCGCGCGCGCACCGGCATCACCGTCCCGGTGGCCGAGCTGGCGGCCGCGTTGCTCGAGCACTGGAACGCGTCGGTCACGGAAGTGCAGCCGATCCCCGGCGCGCCGCAGGCGCTGCGCGCCGCCAGGGCCGCAGGCCTGAAGCTCGCGGTGGTGTCCTCGAGCCCGCGCTCGGTCATCGACCGCTTCGTGGCCGGGCTCGGCGTGGCGGATTGCATCGCGCCGGACGCGCGCATCGGCGCCGACGCGGTGCGCGTCGGCAAGCCCGACCCCGAGTGCTTCCTGATCGCGGCGCGCGCGCTCGGCGTGGCGCCGGCCGAGGCGCTCGTGTTCGAGGACAGCGTGGCGGGACTGCACGCGGCGCGCGCGGCCGGGATGCGCGCGATGTTCGTGACCAGCTGCGCGCTCGACGTCCCGCGGAACCAGGCGCTCGCCACCGCGAGCTTCACCGACTACACATCGCTGCCGCGCGATTTCTGGACGCAGCTCGCCGCCGGCACCCTCGAGCTCGCCGGCCGGAGCTGGCCTTGAACGCGAACGACGCGGCGCTGCTGCGCCGCTACCGCATGCAGCTGTTCACGGCCACGTGGCTGTCGTACGCGGGCTTCTACCTGTGCCGCAAGGTCTATGCGGTCGTCAAGCACGCGCTCAAGCTCGAGTTCGGCTTCAACGACGAGCAGATCGCGCTGCCGTGGACGATCTACCTGATCTGCTACATGCTCGGCCAGTTCCTCGCGGCCTGGCTCGGGCGCCGCATGCAGAGCCGGCGCGTGCTGGCCTGGGGCATGACGGTGGCGGCGGCCTCCAACATCGGGCTCGGCTGGCTGGTCGACAGCCACCACGCCAGCGAACTGCTGTGGATCTGCGTGCTGATGGGCATCCACGGCGTCGCGCAGGCGACCGGCTGGCCGCACAACGTCGCGCTGTTCGCCAACTGGACGCACCGCAGCGAGCGCGGCACGCTGTTCGGCATCTGGGGCACCTGCTACCAGCTCGGCGCGGTCGCCGGCAAGGGCCTCGCCGGCTTCCTGCTCGGCTGGCTGGGGCTGGCGTGGTCCTTCTACGGCTCGAGCATCGTGTTCTTCGTCATCACCGCGGCCTTCGTGCTGCTCGCGAAGGAGCGGCCGCAGTCGGTCGGCCTGACGCTCGCCGACAGCGCCGAGCCCGATGCACCGGCGCCCTTGGCCGCCACGGGCACGGGCGCCGCGCCACGCGAGGCACCGCTGCCGCCGGGCTTCGTGCGCGCGATCGTCGCCATGGGACTCATCTACTTCGGCATGAAGTTCCTGCGCTACGCGCTCGACAGCTGGTCGGCGCTGATCCTCGGCGAGCACTTCGCGCTGTCCTCGTCGACGTCGGCCTACCTGTCGACCGCGTTCGACTGGATCGGCCTGCTCGGCGTGATCTTCGGCGGCTGGTGGTCGGACCGCATGCCGGGCTCGCGCCGCACGCCGGTCATCCTCTACATGAGCCTGTGCTGCCTGGTGTGCACGTTCCTGATGTGGCTCGTCGGGCTGTCGACGCCGCTGGTGTTCGTGGCCCTGCTCGGCCTGATCGGTTTCTTCGAGATGGGGCCGGACGCGCTGCTCTCGGGCGCCTGCGCGATGGACGTCGGCAGCCGCCGCCAGGCCTCGCTCGCGGCCGGCGTCATCAACGGCTTCGGCTCGATCGGCCCGATCGTGCAGGAGCCGCTGATCGGCTGGCTCAAGCAGCACTTCGGGCTCGATTCCGTGTTCATGCTGCTGGTGATCGTGGGCGCGATCACGACCATCGCCACCTGGCTGTTGATGCGCTTCGAGCGCGGCCGCGTCTGAAGGCGCGGCGCGCGCCGGCGGCGCTCAGGCCGCCGAGCCGAAACGCCCCTCGCGGTAATCCGCGACCGCCTGCTCGATCTCCTCGCGCGTGTTCATCACGA
>Ga0075355_1000037_pt1 | contig 16225 bp, 17 predicted proteins | sample WestPond_Cattail_6_FD_120069 | JGI IMG/M metagenome (GOLD analysis project Ga0075355, IMG submission 120069) | Natural and restored wetland microbial communities from the San Francisco Bay, California, USA, that impact long-term carbon... | ecosystem: Environmental > Terrestrial > Soil >...
AAGGACGTTTTCGCCGCGCATTCGCCGCAGCTCGAGGCCGAATACCTCGCCGAACTCGCTCGTCTCGACGACGAGTACAAACTCGTCGCCGACGCCAACGAGCCCACCGTCCTTCCCGACGGCAACTTCGAGCGCCTGCACGAAATCGCGCGCCGCGCCGTTGACGACACGGACGGCTCTTCGCTCACCATGCTGCGCGACGACGAGGTCCGCCTGCTCTCCATCCGCAAGGGCTCACTCGACGATGCCGAGCGTCTCCAGATCGAATCGCACGTCGTTCACACCTACAACTTCCTCAACCAGATTCCGTGGACCAACGAGATCCGCAGCATCCCCGATATCGCCCGTGGCCATCACGAAAAACTCGGCGGCAACGGTTATCCTTATCGTTTATCGGCACCCGAAATCCCCCTTCAGACGCGCATGATGACCATCTCCGACATCTTTGACGCGCTTGCCGCCGCCGATCGTCCTTACAAGAAGGCGGTTACCACCGAGCGCGCTCTCCACATCCTCGACCTCGCCGTCAAGGACGGCGAACTCGATCGCAACCTGTACCAGTTGTTCCTCGATGCCCGCGTTTTCGATAGATGGAAAGTCGAACCCTTCCCTTATTGACATTGCGCTCGTTTTTTTGGTGGTCGCACGGGAGGAGGGAAAGTTCCTGCCCAAGGTGCAAACCCCTTCACACTGCCCCTCTATCTGGCGTCTGCTATCTGAGCTAACTCCTTTGTTTTCAGAAAGCAAGATTTGTCCGGTTTGGTATCTCAATTGCCCTTAAACGGACGGGGCCGGATAGTACCCATTTGTCGGAGAACGCATGAACACCAAAATTTTCAAATCGATCGTCACCGTTGGGCTTCTGATTCTGGCCGGAGCTGTGGGCTCGGCCTTCGGCGCCAACTACCAATACACCTTCAACTACAACAGCCTGTCTGCGGGCGCGAACAATACCGCCATCCAGTCCTACATGCAAAATATTGTGGGCGCAGCCGGTACTGTTTCGTTAAGCGGCGCCAAGGAAGCCAACGGATACGATGGCGATGGCCACGTGGTCGGCAAGACGCTGGGTCAGGATGGCGTCGGTACCGACCGCTTCATCATCAGCTTGCAGTCCGGCGGCACCGACACTATCAAGATGCAGTTCACCGGTCTGCAGCTCTACAGCGTGACGTTCGATTACGAAATTTTCCCGGACGCAAGCTGTACCGGCCCCACGAACTGCCCCAATCTGCCGGACTTCAATTTCTACGTTGGCAACGGCGGAACAACTTCTAAGATCTGGCAGGACTTCGGCGCCTTCCCGCCTTATGGTTCCGACTCGCGGGTGAGCACCAACGAACGCTCCGCTCAGAAGGTTGTATTGGCATACACCTATAGCAGCGCCACTCCGTTTGACACGATCTGGTTCCAGGATTGGCCGGCCACCATCGGCGTAGACAATATCACCGTCGATGGCCGCACGCCGCCCCCGCAGGTCCCCGAGCCTGCCAGCATCATGTTGATGGGCAGCGGTGCACTGGCCCTGCTTCGCCGCAAGTTTAAGAAGTAGCTCCAGCCCGATTCGTGCGTTCGCGCCGCCGCAAGTTTTGCGGCGGCGTTTTACTTGCTGAAGTAACTTTGTTGACGTTCTCTGGTTACTTCCGGCGCTCTCTCTTAGTGTTGATTACGTAGTAATATCGCCCACGATTATGTTCCCGATACGTGTATCCCGCTCTCGTCTCTGCCGTTTCTCACTCTCGGTACTGTGGGTCGCCGGTGTCTTTCTCACGTCCTCTTGTTCCATCATCAAGACCAGCGACTACTACGTCTCCAGCGGCAATCGTTATGCGAAGAAGGGACAGCTTCGCGAAGCGGCGATCCAGTACTTGAACGCTATCAAAAAGAATCCTTCCAGCGCTCGCGCTCATTACGAGCTTGGCAAGGTGGCGGCCCGCTTGAATGACCCGCACACCGCCGAAACCGAGATCAACCAGGCTACGCAACTCGACCCCGGCAATCTCGACATGAAGATCGACTACGGCAAAGCCCTCGTCTCTGTCGGTAAGTTCGACGACGCCGAGCGCCAGGCCCGCGCCGTTCTCCTCAAGCAGCCCGACAACGCCGAAGCCCACATCATCCTCTCTCAGGTTTTGGGCGCTCGCGATGACGCCCACAGTGCGCTTCTCGAAGCCCAAGCCGCGGTAAAGACGGAACCCAAGGAAGCCCAGGCCCAGATTGCCCTTGCCGGCGCCAATGTTCGCCTGCGCGACTTCAATGAAGCCGAGCGGGTGCTCAACACTGCATTGCAAGCCGCTCCCGGTGACGTCGATCTCATGATGGCCCTCGGCGACCTCTACATTGTCCAGAAGAAATTCGACCAGTCCGAGGCTATCTACAGGCGGGCCATCGCCGCCAATACGAAGGACGGACAGCCGCGCGTCCGCCTCCTCAACCAGTACGTCGTCTCCCGCCAATGGGACAAGGCCAGGGAAGTCGCCCAACAGGCCAAGGCTGACAACCCGAAAGACCCGCTCTCCTACCGCATGATGGCCGACTTCTATCTCTGGACCGGCGACCTCAACAGCGCGCTCAACGAATACGCTATTGCCGTTAAGGAACACCCTTACGACTACACCATGGCGCGCGCCTACGTGCAGTTGCTCATCTTCGGCGACCGCATCAGCGAAGCTGACAAGGTTAACCAGCGCGTGATGAAGCAGTTCGGTAAGGATGTCATGAGCCTTATCGCCCGTGGCCAGATTCTGCTTCGCCAGGGCAATCCCGCGGAAGCGGCGTCTGTTCTCAAGTCTGCATTGCGCGTTGCTCCCAACAACTATCTCGCGCACTTGAATCTCGGCATCGCGCTGCAGCAGACCAACGACCCGGTCGGCTCCGAGCGCGAACTCCGCGAGGCCGCCCGCTTGCGGCCGCGCATGCCCGGCACGCAGTTCATGCTCGCCGAGCTCGGCCGTGAAAGCGGCAACGTGGATCTTCTCTTCAACACCGCCGAAAACCTGTTGCAGGTCTATCCGCGCTCCGCCTCCGCCTACGTGCTCCGTGGTACCGCGGCCATCGCCTGGAAGCAGAACGCCGCCGGCGAAGCTGACTTCAAGAAGGCCATCGAAGTCGATCCCAAGAGTCCCGTCGGCTACGCCGCCCTCGGCCAGCTCCGCCTGGAGCAGGGCAAGACCGGCGAAGCCGAGAAGTTCCTGCGCCAGTCCCTCAACGCCGACCCCGACTACGCCTACGCCATCCGCCAGCTCGCGCAGCTCCTCGTCAAGTCCGGACGCGCCGGCGAGGCCGCCGGCATCGTGAACGAGCGCCTCGGCAAGTCGCCTAACAACGCCAACTATCTCACCATCCTTGGCGAGGTACAGTTCCAGACCAAGGACTACAAGTCCGCCGAAGCTTCCTTCGCCAAGGCCATCCAGGCCAATCCCGAACTCGACACCGCCTGGCAGATGCTCGGCAACGCGCAGGCCGCCCAGGGCAATCTGAACGCGACTATCGAGACCTTCGAGCGCTGGGGCAACGCCTCGCTGCTCAACGCGCTGCCCTACGTGCTTCTGGGAGAAGTGCAGGAATCTCGCCACGACTGGACGCCCGCTGAGAAGGCCTACCGCAAGGCGCTCGAGCGCGATCCCAACAACCCGGTTGCCGCCAACAACCTGGCCAATGGACTTCTCGAGCATTCCGGCGACGCCCAGTCCGCCCTCGCCCTCGCGCTCATCGCCCGCAAGGCCGACCCGAACTCGGTCATCATCGCCGACACCATCGGCCTCGCCTACCTGCGCCAGGGTAAAAATCAGCAGGCGGTCGACACCTTAACCGATGCATTAAACCTTGACGAGCGCAGCGCTCCGGTTCACTACCATCTCTCTAAGGCACTGGCCGAGGTGGGCGAACCGCGCCAGGCCGCCGTCCACTACGAAATGGCCAAGAAACTTGACCCGCAGTTCGTCGCCACCAACGAGGAAAGCGAAAAGGTTCACCAGTACTTCATGAACCAGCAGAAGAAGGACTAACTTCTCATCCAAAATGGAGAGCCGGTGTGTTGCACCATTCAAGATGCCGCACTCGGAATTACACAATTACCCGATCCCTTCTTTCCCAAAATGGAAATTTGTTGTCAAGTCCCCTAACGCTCCCGTTTTCTGCTATCTCTATGAAAACAATCCAGAAATAAAGTTGCCCGTTGTGGACCTGTCCCCTCACCAAAGTTGTTATCCTGATAATAGTAGGAGAAGAAACTTCTCCCGGCTCTTTGACAATCGATTTTTGCTTGTGTAGCGCGGACACTCCTGTCCGCGCCGTCGCCCGGCGACCCATCCATAAGCCCAACTCGTAGGAGTTGGGATAAGGAATAGGCGATACCGATTCGCGCGTCGCCGGAAGGCGACGGCACCATGTTTTCAACAACATAGGAGCCATCCTGCCTATCCTGCTGATTCCAAGGATCTTACGAGTAGTACCGCTCCTAGGTGATTGATTCTAAAGGAAGAGAGAAAAAAGTATCGAAGACACGCAACCGCCCACGGACTGAATGCCAAGTGCTGATTGCTTACCTTTTGTTTTCAACCACTTACATTTTGCCCAAAAGACATAAGTTGCTGATAACAAAGCTTCTGGTGCAGGGGGGGTGGGTATCAGTAGAAATGCCGTGGCCAGCAAGAACGTTGCCAGCCACTCGTCACTATGTACCGCTTCACTCGCAGTTGATCATCCACGGAATCCCGTACCGGTCGATGAACATGGCGAACCGCTTCGCCCAAAAGGTCTGGCCGATCGGCATCTTCACCTGTCCGCCTTCCGAAAGCGCGGCGTAGATGCGGTCAGCTTCGGTCGGATCGGTTACCCCAATGTTGACGGAGAAACCGCCCGGCTTGGTCTGGTACTGCGGCGGCGCGTCCGACCCCATCAGTACCTGGTCGCCCACGCTCAAACGCGCGTGCATGATCTTGTCCTGCCATTCCGGCGGAGTCTGCGCCTCCATCGGTGAGCCTTTGTGCGAAAACATGGCTTCGATCTTGCCGCCGAGCACCTTGGCGTAGAACTCGAACGCCTCTTTGCAATTCCCGGAAAACGTCAGATACGTATTGAGCTGCATGAGATCTCCTTAATGGAATGTGTCACGAGTTTGGTTAGCCGCCACTCGCTGGCAGCAGCTGGCTTCGGTTCACCGCCACGGAGTGGCGGCAGATGGTAGCCCGGGGCGCCAGCCCCGGGGAAAGGTTGGTCCAAAACATCCGAGCCCCGGAGGGGCGACAGAATCAGCCGCCCGCAATCGCGCCTATCACTAAAAAAGGTTCCTTGCCCGACACTACCGCTTCCGGCAACGCCGTATCCCCTGGCTGCAACGACAGGTCTTCCTCGCAGGCGAAATACCGCAAAAACGGCCTCCGCTGCAACGTCCCGTGATCGCGAATCGTCCCGCGCAACACCGGATACCGCGCCTCGACTGCATCAAGCACCGACCTGATCGTGACCGCGCCCTCGACGTCGACTTGCACTTCCGGGCCGCTGCCCGCGAGCGTGCGCAGATGTTGCGGTAACATGACGCGGATCTTCACGGCAGCGTCTGCACCTCGACCGAAAGCACCGCCGGCAGATCATGCACGATCGCTTGCCAGCTATCGCCCGCATCAGGCGAGCAGTAAACCTGGCCGCCGGTAGTACCGAAGTAGACGCCGCAATTGTCGAGACGATCCACCGCCATTGCATCGCGCAGCACGTTGACGTAGCAGTCCTTCTGCGGAAGGCCCTTGGTCAGAGCTTCCCATTCATTGCCGCCAGTCCGGCTGCGATAGACCTGCAGTTTGCCATCGATGGGGAAATGCTCCGAGTCGCTCTTGATCGGAACAACGTAGATGGTTTCGGGCTCGTGAGCATGTACATCGATGACGAACCCGAAGTCGGTCGGCAGATTCCCGCTGACCTCGTGCCACAGATCGCCGGCGTTGTCCGAGCGCATGATGTCCCAGTGCTTCTGCATGAAGAGCACATCCGGCCGCGACGGATGCGCCGCTATGTGATGGACGCAGTGTCCGATCTCGGCGTTCGGATCGGGAATGTACTGTGACCGCAGACCCTGGTTGATGGGCTTCCAGGTCTTGCCTCCGTCGTCGGTGCGGAAGCATCCCGCAGCCGAAATCGCGATGAAGATGCGATCTGGATTCTTGGGATCGAGCACGATCGTGTGCAGGCCCATGCCGCCCGCGCCTGGTTGCCACTGCGGTCCCGAACCATGCCCGCGAAGCCCGGATAGCTCGTGCCACGAAACCCCACCGTCAGTCGACTTGAACAGCGCCGCGTCTTCCACGCCGGCGTAAACCGTGTCGGCATCAGTAAGGGACGGTTCCATGTGCCACACGCGCTTGAACTCCCACGGATGCTGCGTCCCGTCGTACCACTGATGCGTCGTCAATGGTGCCGACGCAGCGTCATAAGCAAACTGGTTGCTCATGCCTTGCGGCATACCGTCGGGCCCAACGGTCGGCATCGACCCGCCGGGAACCTCCCAGGTCTTGCCGCCATCGTTCGAGCGTTGAATGACCTGGCCAAACCATCCACTGGTCTGCGACGCGTAGATGCGGTTGGGATCGACGAGCGATCCCTTCAGGTGATACATCTCCCAGCCGGCAAAGTGTGGACCAGTGATTGACCAGTTCTGCCGCTTGCCATCCGCTTCCAGAATGAACGCGCCTTTGCGCGTACCCACAAGTACTCGTACTCTGCTCATCCTTCTTTCACCCCTATGAAAGTGTGCCGACAATACTAAGTCGAACGACGCCGTTTGGAATCGACAACTTTGAAAATTTACTTCTTGCCGGCGAGCTTCTCGGTTTCGGCGAGCAGGCGGATTTGCCGCTCGCGAAGTTCAGGCGTAAACGCTTCGCCGAAATCCTCCATCTCATAGATCTGGCGAAGCTCGATCGTGCACCCCTCGAACGGAGCTTTCTTGATCCAATCGATGGCCTCTTGCTTCGAGTTCACCTTCCAGATCCAGTAGCCGGCGACGAGTTCTTTCGATTCGGCGAACGGTCCGTCGATGACGACCTTCTTTCCGTCCTTGAACTGGACGCGCGCGCCTTTTGATGTTGGATGAAGGCCTTCGCCGACGAGCATGACTCCAGCTGCAACCAGTTCCTCATTAAATTTACCCATGGCTTCCCACAACTCGGTTGAGGGCATCACTCCGGCTTCGCTGTTCTTATCGGCAGGTACAAGCACCATGAATCGCATTGTCATCTCTCCTTAAGTCCTGCGTTAAATGTTTTCCGGGAGGTTGGTAAGCTCGACGACCGGACGGATTTCGACAGTGCCTTTGCGAGCGCCGGGTATACGTCCGGCGATCTGGATGGCCTCGTCGAGGTCCTTGGCGTCGATCATGAAGTAGCCGCCAAGCTGTTCACGGGTCTCGGCGAACGGGCCGTCAGTGACGAGCCGCTTACCGCTGCGGACCTGCACGCTGGTCGCGGTCGAAACCGGTTGCAACGGTGAGGCGGAAACATACTTCCCGTGCGTGGCGAGTTCCTGGCAAAGCTGGGCGGATTCGTTGTAGCAGGCTTGCCGCTCCGGCTCGGTCCAGACTTGCTCGTCGGCGTAGATCAGAAGCATGTACCTCATTGTGTTCCTCCGTCAGTAGATCGAATGGGATTTACTAGAATCGACAGGTCCCGGAAAAAATCCTTAATATTACGTATGCTGCCCGACCCCACCAAAGCCGTTGAGGAAGTCTATCGCTCCGACTGGGGCCGGATCGTGGCCACCCTGATCGGCATGGTCGGAGACTTCGACCTGGCCGAAGAGTGTGCCCAGGAAGCCTTCACGGCCGCCGTGCACCAATGGCAGGAATCCGGCGTGCCCGAGTTCCCCCGCGCCTGGATCGTCAAGACCGCCTACCACAAGGCGATTGACCGGATTCGCCGCAAGAACCTTCATGAGCAAAAGCTTGAATCCTACGTCAAAGAGGGGTTTGTACGCGAGTTCGAGGAACCGAACTATGGGACGAACGAAATCCCCGACGATCGCCTGCGCCTGATCTTCACCTGCTGCCACCCAGCGCTGGCGCACGAAGCGCAAATTGCGCTCACGTTAAGAAGCTTATGTGGATTGGAGACCGACGAAATCGCCCGGGCGTTCCTGGTTCCGACAGCCACCATGGCGCAGAGACTCGTACGGGCGAAGCGCAAGATCAAAGACGCCGGCATCCCTTACGCGGTCCCGGAAACCAGCGAACTGGCTGAGCGCCTTGAAGCCGTGCTCACAGTCATTTACCTGGTATTCAATGAAGGATACGCAGCCACGCGTGGTGATGGATTGTTGCGGCACGATCTGTCGGCGGAGGCGATTCGACTGGCGAGGATCGTGCGGCAGTTGATGTCGCCGCGCCCGCCTGCGGAGGCCACGGCGTTGCTCGCCTTGCTGTTGCTGCACGATGCGCGGAAAGACGCACGGCTCGACAGCAACGGGGACATCGTGGTGCTCGAAGATCAGGACCGCAGTAAGTGGCACCAGGAACAAATCGCCGAGGCCCTGCCCTTCGTGGAGGAAGCTTTCCGCGCGGGTCCAGGGCCGTTCGCGTTTCAGGCCGCTATTGCAGCGATGCACTGCCAGGCGCCTCGCTTCGAAGACACCGACTGGGCAGAAATTCTGCGCCTATACGACGGCTTATCGAGGCTCGACCCCTCGCCGATTGTCGCGCTGAACCGCGCCGTGGCAGTGGCGATGGTGACGGGCCCGCAGTCAGGACTGGCGATTATCGATTCGCTCTCGGACGGCGACCTTCATTCCTATCACTTGCTCCATGCCGCGCGAGCGGACCTGTTGCGTCGCATGGGTGCACTCTCTGCAGCGGCGAAGAGCTATGAACAGGCGTTGTCGTTGGTGACAAACGAAAGCGAGCGCCGCTACCTGGAGCGGCGGCTGCGAGAAGTGACCACCACACGGTAGTTTCGACATTCCCTTCCTTATCACTCTCGAACGTGACCCATATCACGGCACACACTCCCGCCCCCCTCTAAAGTCTCGTCCCTATTAGGACAAAATTAGTCCGCTTCTTTTATGCAACTCACCCGTGCCGCCGACTATGCCGTTCGCGTAATGATCCACATGGCTTCATTGCCGGAAGGGACGATGGTTCGGTTGAAGACGCTGGCGGATGCGGCGGACGCTCCTGCGAAATTTCTGGCCAAGCTGTTGCAGAACCTGACGCGTGCGGAGCTGGTGGTATCGCGGCGAGGGCCGAATGGCGGCTTCGAGTTGGCGCCGGCGGCGAAGAACGCCACGATGATGCAGGTGATCGAGGCAATCGAAGGTCCGTTCGCGTTGAACGTGTGCCTCAGCGAAAAGGGATGTGAGCGGCAGGAGTGGTGTTCAGCGCATGCAGTGTGGGCCCAGGCGCAGGATGCCCTGTTGAGTGTGTTGCGAACACACACAATCCACGATTTGGCTGTTCTCGGAGAACGCCGTAAGGCGCAGGTAAACAAAGAAGAGAGCCTGCCCGGAAGTATCGACGTAATAGCCGTCCAAAACAGTTAGTCCAGCGTGGAGTAAGTAGCCGATGGGACTCACCTGGGTCGCAATCATTGCGAGTCTATTCATGGGTTCGGGGGCGCTGCTGATCTTCATCTGGGCGGTACGCAGCAATCTGTTTCACAACTTTGAAGACGTGAAATACCAGGTGTTCTGGTCGGACTTGCAGGACCAGGTGGATGCACCGGTGGAGGAGCAGCAAGATGGCAGCGGCGGGACCAACGCTCGGACATCATGAAGTGGACGAAGAGAAGGCATCGAGGCGAAGTTTCCTGGCGTGGCTCAGCGGCGTTGGCCTGCTGGGTTCGCTGGCAGTGAGCCTGCTGTCCAACCTTTTATTCCTTAAACCGAGGACGACGTACGGGCAGCCGAACCGGTTCAACATCGGGCGTCCGGAAGATTTTCCACCGGGCGTGCGGATGGCGATTGATACGAAGCGGATCTGCGTTGTCCGGGACGGCAACAAGCTGGCGGTGATCTCGACGACATGCACCCACCTGGGGTGCATCGTTGCGCCGTCGGATACCGGGTTCTCGTGTCCCTGCCATGGTTCGCGTTACGACACCGATGGCAACGTGACCGGCGGCCCGGCGCCGAAACCGCTCCCGTGGTACCAGGTCACGCTGACGCCAAATGGCGAACTGGAAGTGGATAAAGACACGGAAATCAAGTCCGGAAATTTTCTAAACGTATGAGCGACGAAAGCACTTCAAAGTGGAAGGTGATCACGGACCTCAAGACGAATGTCGTGAAGTCCATATTCCGCAACCCACTGCCGTCGTCGGATCGTGGCCGGGCGGCTACCAGCTTTACGAATCTCTTCCTGCACATTCAGCCGGTAAAGGTGAGCAAGCACTCGCTGAAGCCCACGTATACGTTTGGGCTGGGCCTGATCTGCATGTTCCTGTTCATCATCCTGGCGGTGACGGGTGTGCTGCTGATGTTCTACTACGTCCCTTCGACGACCCAGGCTTACGACCGCATGCTCGATTTGCGCGGCGCCGTCGCATTCGGCGGATTCCTGCGCAACATGCACCGATGGGCGGCGCACGCGATGGTGGCGGCGGTGTTCCTTCACATGTGTCGCGTGTTCTTCACGGGCGCGTACAAGCCTCCGCGCGAGTTCAACTGGGTGGTGGGCGTGGTGTTGTTCCTGCTGACGTTGTTCTCGAGCTTCACCGGATATCTGTTGCCTTGGGATCAGTTGGCGTTCTGGGCGATCACGGTGGGCACTTCAATCGCGGGATACGCGCCACTGGTTGGCAAGGAGATGAAATTCGTCCTGCTCGGCGACTCGAACGTGGGACAAGAGGCGCTGTTGCGCTTCTACGTGCTGCACATCGCGGTGCTGCCGATCGTGCTGTCGACGTTTGTGGCGGTGCACTTCTGGCGGATTCGCAAGGATGGCGGACTGGCGAAGCCCGAAGAGGCCGATGAAAACGCAGGGTTCCAGACGGTAACGATTCCGCTCTATGCGCAGGATGGTGGCGTGCCGATGGCGGCAGCGGCCACGGTGGCTGCGCCGATCGAGCTTCCCCGGCGCACGTTCACGATCCAAGGGTTGGTGCGTGGGCCGTTCGTGAAAGTTGGCAAGCTGAAAGAAGACAACGTCTACAGCTGGCCGAACCTGCTGGAGGCCGAGCTGTTCGTCTTCGTCCTGACGCTGGTGGGCGTGCTGCTGGTGTCCTTGTTCTTCAATGCGCCGCTCGAAGAGCCGGTCAACGTGATGCATCCGCCGAACCCGGCGAAGGCGCCGTGGTACTTCCTCGGCTTGCAGGAGTTGGTGAGCTACTCGGCGTTCTGGGGAGGCATCGGCATTCCCACGATCGAAGTCCTCATGTTGTTCCTGCTGCCGTACATCGATCGCACGAAAGTGGGCGTGGGGCGCTGGTTCGCGAAGGAGCGTCTGCTGCCGAATACGCTATTCATGCTGTTCGCCGTCATTAACATCATCCTGATGGTTATAGGCATTTTCTTCCGCGGCGCGAACTGGGAGTTCGTGTCTCCGTTCTGAGGAACATCGATTATGCGCTGGGCGTTAGCAATTGGGGCATTCATCGTGCTGATCGTACACGGGATTGTTTTCTACGATCAGTTCACGAACCGGTGGGAGTCGCAACAGAAGGCGTATTTCGAACAGGCACGCGTGCAGGCGAAGACGGATGCCGAGCGCATCTCGTTGGAGACGAGAAAGCCGAAGATCGAGCAGACGATTGTGACTTCGTTCGGCGACACGCACGTGGACCGCTGCCAGACCTGTCACATCGCCGTGGACGATCCGCGCTTCGTGACTTACCAGCAACCGCTGCACACGCATTCGTACTCCGAGGCGATGGGCGACGTGCAGAAGAACGGGCGCTGGGAACGGCGGCACAAGTTCTCGGACTTCGGATGCACCATCTGCCATGACGGACAAGGCCGCGGGTTGACGGAATTCGATGCCCACGGCAAAGACCCGTACTGGCCTCTTCCGATGCTCGGCTACGTAAGCCAGAAGGACTGGAACAAGAAATACATACCGGACCTGATGGGCAAGGACTACATCGAGGTCAATTGCGCGCAGTGCCACACAGAAGAGAAATTTGCGGGTACTCCGCACGTGGCGAAGGGGCGCACGCTGTTTTACGAGAAGGGCTGCTATGGATGCCACCGTATCGAGGGGATGTCGGCGGGAACGCTGGGCCCTGACCTGTCCGAAGTCGGCAACCAGCGCAAGGTGGATTACCTGTGGGAGCACACGGTAGACCCGCGCTCGCTGGTGCCGACATCGTTCATGCCGCAGTTCAAGCTGAATGATGAGGAAATCAAGTCGCTGACAATCTTCCTGAAGAGCCGCCGTGGCATGAATTTCGCCGAGACTGCTCTCGACCGCTACAAGTTCAAGGTGACGCCGACGGTACCGCAACTTGGCGGAACGCAGGAATCAGAAGCGAAACTGACCCCGGCAGCGCGGGGCGACAAGTTGATCCATGAACGAGCGTGTTTGTCGTGTCACAAACTCGACAACATTGATGGCGGCATCTCGCCCGATCTTTCGTATGAAGGGCTGATGCGTAATGACACGTGGCTGATGGATCACTTCAAGAACCCGCGCTCGCGGACGCCAGATTCGGTGATGCCGGCGTTCGCATTCCCGAATGACGATTATGTTGCACTGACGGCCTATCTTGAGACGCGGACGACCCCGCCTCCGCCGATGTCGCCCGAGCAGACCTACAAGGCGCTCTGCGCTCGCTGCCATGGCGAAAAGGGCGAGGGCAACGGCATGAGCGCGGTGTATCTCGATCCGGCGCCACGCAACCTGACACGTGCGGAGTTCATGACGCACAAACCGGAGGCGCGATTCATGCAGGCGATCGCTGACGGCGTGCCGGGCACGTCGATGCCGGTGTGGGGCAAGGTGCTCACCGAGCAGCAAAGGAAGGCCGTGCTCGATTACATCTATGCGACGTTCGTGAAGGAATCGCCGAAGGAACTGAAGTCGCGCAACGTGGCGGAGAAGAATCCGGTGCCGATGTCACCGGAGTCGGTGGCACGAGGCGAGGCGATCTTCGTGGCGCGTTGCACCGGATGTCACGGGCGCAAGGCGGATGGCAAGGGTCCGAACTCGCTTGATATTTCACCGCGTCCGCGCAACCTGAGAAATACGGCGTTCGTGAATGACACATCCGATAAGCGTTTTATCGAGTCGATCACGTATGGCGTAGAGGGCACAGCGATGCCGCCGTGGATCGATTACGGGCTGTCGCAGAACGATATCGGGGACATTGTCAATTTCATAAGAAGCATGAACGAAGTGAAGAGGTAGGGGTGGAAGGTAACAGGAGGCAGTATGGCAATTGAGGCAAAGGCGGGGGCGACGGCGGTGTCGCCGGGCGTGGCCGCCCAGGCGAAAATGCACGAGGACCTGACAGCCAAGTGGTTCCTCCTCAGTTCAATAGCGTATTTCTTCATCGTAGGCATTATTGCGCTGACGATTGCAGCGAAGTTTGTGTGGCCACAGTTGATGGGCACCGCACCTTACCTCACGTATGGGCGCCTGCGTCCGCTGCACGTGAATGGAATGTTGTTCGGGTGGTTGCTGCCGGCGGACATGGGGCTGACGTTCTACATCGTGCCGCGACTGTGCGGCGTGAAGTTGTGGAGCGAAAAGCTTGGCGTGGTAACCGCGATCCTGTGGAACATCATCGTGCTCGGCGCGGTGGTGACACTGCCAGCTGGAATGAATAAAGGCCTGGAGTACGCGGAACTGATCACGCCGCTTGCGGTGCTGGTGGTGATTGCCTGGGTAATGTTCGGTGCGAACATCTTCGCCACGATTGCGACCCGCAAGTACGAACAGATGTACGTTTCCACCTGGTACATGATGGGCACCATCCTGTGGACGGCCTTCGTCTACCTTACGGGAAACTTCGGCACGCTATTCACGACGGGCGTCAACCAGGCCAACCTGAACTGGATGTACGTGCACAATGCGGTCGGGTTGATCTTTACTCCGGTCGGACTGGCGCTGGCCTACTACTACATTCCGAAATCGTCGAACACGCCTCTTTATAGCCACAAGTTGTCGATGATCGGTTTCTGGTCGCTGGCGTTCGTGTATGTCTGGACGGGCGCGCACCACATGCTGCACGGACCGATTTCGCAATGGCTGCAGACGATCGCCATCGTCTTCTCGGTGATGTTACTGATCCCGGTCTGGGCGGTGGTCTACAACTTCTTTGCCACCATGAAGGGCCAGTGGCACCAACTGCGCGAGAACGTGGAGTTGAAGTTCCTGATGTCGGGCGTGGTGTTCTACCTTCTGACCTGCTTCCAAGGTCCGATGCACAGCCTGCGCTCGGTGAACGCGATTGTCTCGAAGACAGACTGGATTCCCGGACACGCGCACATGGCGGTGCTCGGCGCGTTCTCGTTCTTCGCGATTGCCGGTATCCACTACACGATTCCGCGGCTGTTCAATCGACCACTGCACTCGGTAGCGGTGGCGAACTGGAGTTTCTGGTTCTTCATGATCGGAGGCCTGGGCTTCTTCGTGACGTTATGGCTGGGCGGTTTCTGGCAAGGCTGGCAGTGGAACAATCCTTCCATCCCATTTATAGATACGGTGGTGGCACTGAAGCCGGTGTGGGCGGTGCGCTTCCTGTCGGGAGTGATGATGTTCACGGGAATCACGCTCTTCCTCTACAACATCATGGCGACGGTGATCGGCAGCAAGACACCCCAGACGACCGCAGCTGCGGCTCGCGCATAAGGAGAGAAATATGCTGAGAAAAACAGATTCCAACGCAATTCTCTTCGTGGTGGCCGCACTATTGCTCTTCGCGATCGGCGGATTGCTGACCACGGTGGCGCCTCCGCTGATCGATAAGACATGGGGAAAACCGTTTGAGAACAGCGATCCAGCGAAGGGTCCGGTGGGCAAACTGCGTCCGTATACGGATCTCGAGTTGAAAGGGCGCGCGATCTATGTGCGCGAGGGCTGCTGGTATTGCCACACGCAACAGACGCGCACGTTGCTCGCGGATACGAAGCGTTCCGGATGGAAGGGCGTGGACTCGCCGATTTCGACGCCGGACGAGTTCGTCTACGACCAGCCGCATATGTTCGGCACGAAGCGCACGGGACCGGACCTTTCTCGCGTGGGCGGCAAGTACAACCGCCAGTGGCACCGGACGCACTTCCGCAATCCGCGTGACCTGGTGCAGGGTTCGGTGATGCCGCCGTTCCCGTGGATCGCCAATAACGATGCAGAATTCGAGGCGTTGGTGTCGTACATCCAGACGCTGGGTCGTGCCAAGGATTGGCGTCCTGACCACGACTACGAGAAGTGAGCGCGATGCAAGACTATACGTATCCAAGCGTCTATCTCGCGTACCTGATGTTCGCCATCCTGGCGGCGGCCGCGGTGTACTTCTGTGTGCGTTCGCTGAAGGACGGCTACTTCGGGCACAACAGCGAGGAACCGAAATACCGAATGCTGCGCGACGACGGGATGGAAGATGCGGCCATCTCGAGTGGAGAGAATCATGGCGGATAAAAAACCAGAACCGGATGTGAAGGAAATAGCGGGCGGCTGGATGACGGAACGGATCGGCACGGATGCGCCGACGTTCCTGAAATTCGCTACGCCGGTAATCGCGGCCTGTGCACTCATTTACATCATCGTGTTCATGAACGGCGAAGTCGGGCACGCAACGCGCGGCAAGCTGGTGCAACAGTTCAATGCCGCGACACAGTCATCGAGTGCCTTCATGTACTTCATCGCGGCGTTAATCGCGATCTACCTGGTAATTGTGACGTTGTATGCGTGGAGCAAACCGCACGAGGACTAAAGGCGCACCATGGCAAAGCAGTGGGCACAGTTCGATGTGATCGGCGGGACCGAGTACTGGATGAAGATGGTGAAGTGCCAGGACGCGTGCCCCGTACACACCGACGCGTGTGGTTATGTGAACGCGATCGCCGAGGGTAGAGACGAGGATGCGTATCGCATCGCGCGGGCAACGAATCCGTTTGCGTCCATCTGTGGACGCGTCTGCGGCGCGCCGTGCGAGGTGAACTGTCGTCGCGGCGATCTTGATAAGCCAGTCTCGATCCGCGCGCTGAAGCGGTTCGTCACTCAACAATACGGGCCGGAGACAGGTGACTTCAGCCACTATCACGCGGGATGCGATGACAAGATGTTGCCGCCGGATCGCGGCGACTT
>Ga0075355_1000038_pt1 | contig 16196 bp, 12 predicted proteins | sample WestPond_Cattail_6_FD_120069 | JGI IMG/M metagenome (GOLD analysis project Ga0075355, IMG submission 120069) | Natural and restored wetland microbial communities from the San Francisco Bay, California, USA, that impact long-term carbon... | ecosystem: Environmental > Terrestrial > Soil >...
TGCAACTTGCCGAGCGCGCGCAGGGCATCGAAGAAAACGTCATGCAGCGAAGGCTCGGTTATGCGGCGAGCAAGGCGTGCACGCTCATCGCCGGTGTGGTGCTGGAGCATCTTTTCGTCGCGCAGGCCACAGAGGAATTCGAGTTCGCGAAATTGTTCGGATTGGAATCCGCTGGCGGGCTCGAGCTTGGTGCGGAACGCAAGGAAGTGCGTCGGCAACATGGTTTCCAGGATGGTGAACTGCGTTACCAGCACGCGCATGATTTCGGTGCAGCGGCGGAGGAGGCGTGCGGCTTCGTAGACTTCGTCGCGTGAGTCGGGGCTAGCCGCAACGCTGCGCAAACTGCGAACAACAGCGTCGAGATCGTGAAGCAGTTCTTTGAACCAGAGCTCGTAGGTCTGGTGGATGATGATGAAGAGCAGTTCGTCGTGCCGTTGAGGTGTCGACTGCAACTGTTGGAGTTGCAGCAGTTCGGGAACCTTTAAATAGTTGCTGTAGGTGAGCTGGCCTTCGGTGGTGACGTCGGGCTCTTTGACGTGAGCAACAGGGCAGCCGAGGCTTTCTGCTTTCACGGGCTGCGCGGCTGGTTTAAGGCCGAGGAAGACTTCTGCATTTCCGCCGAGTAGTTTGGTTTTCGTCGTGTCGGAGAAGTGGCCATTGCGAATCAGGTTGCCGATGCCGTGCTCGCCGAGAGGGAACGGGTAGTCGGAACCGAGCACGACCCGATCGATGCCCATCACTTCGACCAGCAAGCGCAGGCTGCGCTGATCGAAAACTGCTGAGTCGACATAGAAACGATCGACATACTGACTCGGTGGTAGTTCACATTTGCCGCGCGCGACCGGGTGATGCTGCCAGGCATTCTCGAGGCGTCCGAGAAGAAAAGCGAAGCTGCCGCCGCCGTGGGCGAAGCAGATGCGAAGGTTTTTCGGCAGCCGATCGAACGCGCCGCTCAGGATCAACGACACGACCGAGAGCTGTGTTTCCGCGGGCATGCCGACGGTCCACGGCGTCATGTAGTTCGGCATGCGGTCGCGCGCCATCATGTCCCACGGATGAACGAGCACAGCCGCACCTTCGTTCGCGCAATGGTGCAGGAAGCTGATGATGCCTTCGTCGTCGAGGTTCTTGTCGCCGACGTGGTTGCCGATCTGCACGCCGAGATGTCCGGCCTTCATCGCTCGCGAAAGCTCGGAGCAGGCGGCGTCGATGTCCTGCAGCGGAACCTGGCAGAGAGCTTTCAGGCGTCCGCGGCCGCGTGAGCAGAGTTCGAGCGCGGCGTCGTTGAAGAGTTTGGCGCAGTCGAGTGCGTTGGCAGCCGGTCGCTCGTATGCGAATAACACCGGTGTTGCGCACATGATCTGCAGATCGATACCGTCCTGGTCCATTTCGCGAAGGCGCAGGTCGGGGTCCCAGCACGCCGAATAGATGTGGCGGAAAAACTTGTCGCCGAGCATGACGTCGGCTTTGCCGGGCTCAGTATGCTTGATCCACGGCCAGTTCGGCGAGCCGTACCGTGCCGCGAGGTCGGGCCACGACTCAGGAAAAAAGTGCGTGTGGATGTCGATGATCGCCATCTATTTTTTGCCGGGATGAACGGTTCCACAATGCTTGCAGCGACGAAGTTCCTCGTTGCTGTTGAAGGCCGCAAAGATCGGCGGCAAATCTTTCACCAGGCTCTTAAGGCGTACCTCGGCCCGATGCACCAACTGGTGACAGCTCGGGCAGTACCATTCAAAGGCGTCCAAAGAGCCTTCCGGGCGCGGCATTTCGATGACGAGCCCAATCGTGTCGGCGCCGCGCTGTGGTGAGTGACGCATGTGCTTGGGAAGGAGGAATACCTCACCCTCTTTAATAGGGATATCAACGGGCGGCTTGCCCGGTTCCGGCATGGTGCGGACGACAATGTTCCCCTTCAGTTGGTAGAAGAATTCTTCGGTCGGGTCGTCGTGGTAGTCGAGGCGCTGGTTCGGGCCGCCGACTACGGTGACCATGAACTCGCCATCTTCCCAGACCTGCGCGTTGCCGACGGGCGGTTTGAGCTTGTCTCGGTTCTGCTCGATCCAACCGTGAAGGTTGAAGGCTTGCAATGTTGAAATCGATGGCATCGTGCTCCCTCTATTTGGCGACAGGCTTGTACGCCATCGCTCGAATTTCAATCAACAGGTGGGGGTGTGGTAACTGGTGGACCGCGATAGTGGTGCGCGCGGGTCCGTCATGGTCGAAGAACTCGCCGTAGACCTCGTTGTAGCCGCCGAAGTCATTCATGCTGACGAGATAGGCGGTGACCTCGACGACATCTTTCAGCGTGGCGTCGGCAGTGGCGAGGATGTCGCGAATGTTCTCGACTACCGCGCGCGTTTGCTCGCGAATGTCGAGACGTGTGGTGCCCAGGGCATCGACTTCGGCGCCGGCGATGGTGTTATCGGCCCGGCGCGAACTGGTGCCGGAAACGAAAAGAAAATCTCCCGCGCGCTTGATGTGCGGATACTTGCCGCGCGGCGTGGCCTTGCCCTTGACGACTTTGCTTTCTGTGCTCATCAGATCTTAATGCAAACGTTATTCAGTTCCGAATAGAAGTTGAGTGAGTGCTGGCCGCCTTCGCGTCCGATACCGGAAAGACCGACACCTCCGAATGGCGTGCGCAGGTCGCGAAGGAACCAGCAATTCACCCAGGTGATACCGACGTTCATCTGCCGCGACACGCGATGCGCACGGCTGAGGTTCGAAGTCCAGATGGAAGCGGCGAGACCATACTTCGTGTCGTTCGCCTTGGTGATCGCTTCGTCTTCCGAATCGAACGGCGCGATGTGACAGACGGGGCCGAAGATCTCTTCCTTAACGCAGCGGGCGTTCTCGTTGAGTCCGGTGAAGATGGTGGGCTGCACGTAGCAGCCGTTGTCGCGGGCATCGCCGAAGTTGGGCATCTCGCCGCCGGTGACAACCGTCGCACCTTCCTGCCGGGCGAGCGAATAATACGACAGCACCTTCTCGCGATGTTCCTTCGAGATAAGCGGACCAAGGTTCGTGGCTTTGTCGGTAGGCCATCCAATGTTGTAGCTCTCGGCCTTCTGCTTCAGTGCGGAGACAAACCGTTCGAAGATCGGCCGCTCAACATAAACTCGCTCGGCGCAGAGGCAGACTTGTCCGGTGTTAAGGAAGACGGCGTCGGCCATGCCATTGACAGTCTCGTCGAAGTTGCAGTCGGCGAAGACGATCGCAGCATTCTTGCCGCCAAGTTCGAATGACACGGGACGAACATTGGCGGCGCAGGACTTCATGATCGCCGCACCCGTGCGCGATTCGCCGGTGAAGGTGAAGGCATTGATATCGGGATGCGAGACCAGAAACTCGCCGGCGGAATCAGGGCCGAAACCATGAATAAGATTAAAAACGCCGGCAGATACGCCGACTTCGTGCATGACTTCCGCAAGCAACGTCGCCGTGGCTGGTGTCTCTTCGGAAGGCTTCACGACGACGGCGTTGCCGCATGCCAGTGCCGGAGCGACTTTCCACGTGAGCAGCAGCAGCGGCAGATTCCACGGTGTAATGATGCCGACAACGCCTTTCGGTTTCCGCACGGCGTAGTTGAGGGCTTCACGACCATCGATGGTCTCTGTAGGGAAGGCTTCGAGAGCAGCGGTTTTGACGATTTCCGCGAAGCTGCGGAAGTTGGCGGCGGCGCGGGGGACATCGAGACGAGAGGCAAGCGAGATGGGCTTGCCAGTATCCGCGACTTCGGCCTGAACGAAGCAGTCGAAGCGAGCCTCGATGGCCTCGGCGATCTTGTGGAGCATGGCAGCACGGTCGCGAATGCCACAGCGTCCCCAGGGGCCTTGCATCGCGCGACGTGCGGATTGAACCGCAGCATCGACCATCGACTGGTCGGCCTCGGTGACGTTGGCAACAATGGTGCCGTCGGCCGGATTGATGTCGGCGAAGTCGCGCTTACCGGCAACAAAGCGACCGTCAATATAGTTGTGAAGTGACTTCAACGTACCCCCACACGAGTACGGATAGTTTAATGCATCGCCGCCTGAGTCGGAGCCTTGGCTTGTATCGTCGCGTTGAGGCTGATGAGCAGTGCAGTATTTTTCGCCACAGCGTCCTGCAGTAACTTGCCTTGTGCCTTGGCAGTTGCCCAGTCGCCCTTTTCTACGGCCTCGGTCAGGCCAGGAAGTTCAAGGTGCGCGTAGGTGTACCGCGCGGCGTAGAGCGAATGCTTGAACCACGGGCGTCCGGGAATGCCGTCGGGCAGCAGCCAGTTGCGTTCGACCTGAAGCAGGCCGGAGTTCAGTTGGTTGACGCCTGATGTGTTTGCCGACTTCAGCGTAGCGGCAATTGAGGCATTCAGGGTTACGCCTGCACTCGCGAGCGAGGCGATGGACTCCAGAAGTGGCTTCAGATCCACGTTTTCGGTTGCACCGGGTTTCTTCTGAACTTCGAGCACGAATTCACGAATGTTCCTGGCGTAATTTTCGACGTCGAACGGGAACACGTCGGCATTGGCGAGCCGCAGCGCCGCGTCAGCCCAGAGTTGCGACATGAGTGCGTGGTACTTGTAGCCCGGATCGCCGAAGTGATTCATCCAGTAGAAGTCGTCGTAAGCGGAGTGATAGACACCGTAAGGTCCGTCGAACTGGAGTCCAATGACGGAGACGCCATCGAAGTTGAGAAACACCGTGTGATCGGAGCCGCTGCCAATACGGACGTCGACGAGATTGGCATCCGTGACGGGAGTGGCGCTCTTGTCCTGAGCGCGTTCTTTCGTTTCGTACTTCAGCCAGGCGTCGTGAAGGGAAGCGCCGGTGGCCGGATCGGTAAGACCCCTCGTCAATTCGAGCAACATGGGCGCCAGAGAGCCGACGGCACTGCCGGAAAAGTTCGGGCCAGAAGCGGAGGAATCGACGTTGATGTACGCGATGGCGTTCTTCCTCAGGTCGGATTCAAACTGTTCGCCCCATTCGGTGGAACCGGTGAGCCCGACCTCCTCACCATCCCAGGAGCAAAAAACGAGAGTGCGCCTGGGACGCACCCCATCTTTGAACAACTGACCAAAGGCGCGGGTCATTTCCATCATGGATGCGGTACCGCTGCTGGGATCGACGCCGCCGTACTCCCACGCGTCGTGATGATTGCCGAGCACGACGAACTGCTCCGGGTGTTCGGAGCCGTGAATGCGGGCCTCCACGTTGTAGTAGGGCATAACACGCGTGTCCAGGTCGACCTTCATATGCACGCGCGCTTCGCCACCAAAGCGATACGTAATGGGCAGGCCACCCTGCCAGTCTTTTGGGGCCTGCGGTCCGCCCATGTTGTCGAGCAGTGGCTTGGCGTCGCGCCACGAGAGCGGGATGGCCATGATCTTGGGCAGCGATTGTGCCTGCGAAACATCAATCCGTTTCGCGCCGGGCAGCGAGGCCCATCCCGGCGTGAGCGGGTCGCCGGGGACGATGAAGTCGTAAGTGATCGCGCCGCGCTGGATATAACTTTCGGGACCCCATGGTCCGTTCGGAAAGACTTCGCCACGCTTGAACCCGGTTTCGGCGGGATCGGAGTAGATGAGAATTCCGACGGCACCCATGCGCTGCGCGGTGAGCGCCTTGAATCCGCGATAGCTGTACGGATTCGAGTAGCGCACGAGCACGATCTTGCCCTTAACATCGATGCCGGCTTTCCTCAGCACTTCATAATCTTCCGGATTGCCGCTGTGCGCGTAAACGACAGGCGCGGTGACCTCGCCTGAAGCCGACATGCTCAGCCACGCGCCGCGAAGTGCAGGGTTCTTCGAGTCAGGGTCGACGTCGTACGCGTCTTCACGCAGGCTGGCCTTAAAGGGTTTGGGGCTCACCATCTCGAGCGAAACTTCTTTCGGCAGAGAACTAAGCACGTCGTACTGGCGGATGACGACATCTTCGAGTCCCTGCTTCTTCCAGGTGTCGGCAATGTACTCGGCCACCTTCTTATTCTGCTCGGTTCCGGCGGGATGCGGTTCAGACGTGAAGTAGCGGTGGAAGGTGCGGGCGCTTTCGGCGCTGATGAGGGCATCAAAGCGTTTTTCGAGCGCTTGTTGCGCAGCGGCCGACTTTGGGGCAAATCCCATGATGGAAGCGGATTGGCCCGATGCGGACGTGGCGAGGGCAAAGAGAGCGATGATTGCAATAAGTTGCCGGAGAATAGACATTCCTGTCAGCCCTTCGATTCGGTTTCGTGAATGGCAGCACTTAGCTGCTCGATGGCCCAAAACATTTCTTCTTCCGCGATTATGGCGGGCGGTGCAAGAACGAGGTGGTCACCATTGATGCCATCGACGCAGCCTTGCATGGGATAAGTCAGCAGCCCGCGACGCGTGGCGGCGGCAGCAACTTGCAAAGAATAATTCCGGGATGGCGGGAACGGTGACCTGGTCATCTTGTCGGAGACGAATTCCACCGCCCAGATTAAGCCTTTGCCGCGAACATCGCCCACGGATGGATGGTCGCGGAGGCGGTGCAGGCCGTTCCGCATCCACGTGCCCGGGCATTCGCGGTGCGCGTCTTCGGAGAGTGCTTCGCCAACCAACATGCGCGTCTTGCGGAGGACTTCGCGTCCGGCGGCGCAGGCCACCGGATGAGCGTTGTAGGTGAAGCCATGCACAAGCGCGCCGGTACCGGCGGCGATGGTGTCGACAACCTTGCGCGAGGCGATAACCGCACCGAGCGGGAGGTAACCGCTGGCAATGCCCTTCCCGACGACGAGCAAATCGGGCGCGACCCTCCAATGGTCAACCGCGAAGTTGCGGCCGGTGCGCCCAAAGCCGGTCATCACTTCGTCGGCGACGATGAGCACGCCCTTAGCTCGGCAGGCTTCGGTCGCGCGCAGCAGATAGCCATCGGGCGGAACCGCGGCGCCGATCGTGGCTCCGCTGATCGGCTCGAAGAAGAAGGCAGCCAGCGAGTCACCAAGTCGGTCGAGCGCGGCGTCAACTTCGGAGGCGTATTTGTCGCCGCAGTGATCGCAACCATAGGTGCACCGGTAGCAGTACGGTGTCGAAACGCGCGGGAACTCGTGCAGCAACGGCGTGTAGATTTCTTTGCGCTTGCGATTGTCGGAGAGCGACATCGCGCCAATCGTTGCGCCGTGGTATGCCTGCCTGCGGCAAAGGACTTGGGAGCGTTGCGGTTGGCCGATTTCGACCTGGTACTGGCGCGCGAGTTTCAGCGCGGTCTCATTAGCTTCCGAGCCTTCGCTGGTGAAGAAGACGGCACCGTCGGCAAAATGAGGTCCGGCAAAGTCGAGTATGTCCTGCGCGAACTGTTCGGACGCATCGGTCACGAACTGCGAACTGTGCACGAATTCGAGTTGCTGAAGTTGGTCGGCGATGGCGCGGGTGACGTCCTGATCGCCGTGTCCGATGAAGTTGACGACGGCACTGGCGCAGAAATCGAGATAGCGAATGTCGGAGGAATCCCAGAGCCATGGACCCTCTCCGCGTGCGGCGATGGGGTACGGCTTCTTCAGCGAGCGGGTGAACAGCGCGCGGCGTTCTGGCATGTCTGGGTGCGCCAAGTTTCGCAGTTCGGCGAAAGCGAGTCAATCAGCTTAGCGGCCGGCATTCAGCATTCAGTGAAGGCGCTCCTTTGAAGATGAGCAGCAGAAGGAGCGTCCCCGCCGAATTCAGTCTGTTCCTGCGCTAGAGGCCGGCGCCCCGCTGATTGGGCAATACTTGTCCAGCCACTTCAGTTCCTCGCGAACCTTGATCTTGCCGTGCCACGGATTTACCCCGAGGCTATGTCCCTCGCCCGGAAAGACGATCAGCGAGTGCGGCACGTTCATCGTCTGCAGGGCGCGTTCGAGCAGGTACTGTTCGCCGATGTAAACACGGATATCGACCGAGCCTCCGACGATGTGGGTCGGTGTCTTTATTTTAGGGATAAGATAGATGGCTGCTTCGCTGTGATAGTTCTGCGGAACCTCCCATGGCGTGCCGCCGAGATACCAGGCATCGTCGAAGGTGAGGTCATCGTTGCCCCAGTTGGCGATGTGCTCGACCGCCCCCGCGCCCGTCACGGCAGCCTTGAAGCGCGGCGTCTGCGTGATGATCCAGTTCGTCATGTAACCGCCGTAGCTGTAGCCGCCTATGGTGAGTCGCGCGGGATCGGCGATGCCTTCCTTCACGAGCGCATCAACTCCAGTCAGGATGTCTTGGCCCGGAACCGAGACAAGCTTCGGCATGATCCCGAGTTCGAACTTGTCTCCGTAGCCGGTGGACCCGCGGTAATTCGGGCGGAACACGAGCCAGCCTTGGGTGGCTGCCATGTTGGCCCAGTCATACCAATTCGCGCCGAAGGAGTTGCCGTCGGCGTCTTCCGGTCCGCCGTGGATTAAAACGAATAATGGCAAGTTCTTCTGCCCGAACTTTCCGGGCGGATAGAGGAGCACGCCTTCCACGTTGCTGTCGTCCTCCGATTTCCACTGGAAGCCACGGCCCTGTGGCAGGTCGCGCTCGGTGAAAAGCTTGTTAAAACTCGTAATGGGTTTGGCCTGCCCAATGCTGGCGATATTGTCCGCGACGTAAACCTCGCCGGGCTTGCCGAAAGCCGAATACGTGAATGCGATTTTTGGCGAGTGCTCGGCGACGGAGATCGACTCGTAGGTCCCTGGTTGGCTGCCAGGTGCTTTGGCGAACGTTACGGAAGCCGATTTCTGCGTATAGATCTGGGTGTCGAGCCCGAGTTGTCCACCAGCGACGAGCGTGCCATCCCCGGCGAAATCGAAGGCTCCGGCGGAGCCACCAAATCCGTTCGCCCACCGCTGAACCTTCTGCGTGCTAACGTCGATGGCGTAAATACGGCCTTGGACGCGCTGATACTTGTCTTCGACCCCGTCCGTGCCGGTGGTGAAGAACAACTGCTGGTCATTCGGCGACCAGCGCAAATCACTTTCCAAGGACTGGTTCTTGGTGAACTGTTTCGGCTCACCGCCCGCGGCTTCGAGCACATAGATCTCGTGATCGGTGAGATTTTCCAGCCGACTGTGCGGCGGGCCGGAGATGAACGCGAGCCGGCGGCCGTCATGCGACAGCGATAGATCGTTCACGCTCAGACTGAACTTCGCCAGGATCACGGTGCCAGGTGTTTCGGCAGTTTCCTTGTCCTTGTTTTCGTCCTTCTTTTCAACTTTCTCGTCTTTTGTGGTGGAAGGCTGGGTGGTCTCACTGATTTCGGTGTAAGGCGTAATGCCTTCTGCCCGTTTAATAGCGTCGGCCAGGGAGATCCGGGCAATCACCGATCCACGGTCGGCCTCGCGATATTGCAGGACGTCCTTCCACTGTTTCTTGTACGCGTCGCGTTTGGCCTTGCTCCACGGTTCCCGGGTGGCGAAGTAGAGCGACTTCGAATCGCGCGACCAGTCATAACTTTGTACGGATTCTTCCCCGCGCGTGACGGGCAAAGCTTCGCCGCCATTGGCAGAGATCACATAGAGGTGAGTGACCGATTTGGACTTCTCGTCGTCATCTCCGCCGGCGGGTGTCTTGGTCCACGGCACTGGGCGATCGGAAAGGAATGCGATCCACTGGCCATCGGGTGACCATTCAGGGTCCGAGTCTTCCCCGGCGCTAGTGAGCAGGATGGGTGCAGACCCGCTGCGAACCAGCCAGAGGTCTTGGCGGAACTTGTCCTGTGCCCAGTCGGCGCGTCTCGTTCCCACGATGACGGAGTCGCCGTCAGGGGAAATACGAACTCCGTTCGTTCCCACGTAGTTGAAGAACTCATCCAGCGTGAGTCTTGGTTTTGATTGCGTCCAAGCGAGCGATCCAAGAAGAAGAACAACCAGTCCCACAAACCGAGTGATTCGCATGATCTCCATCCATCTGCGGCCGAACGGCCGGAACGTAGCGGGCGAATTATACGACTGCCGCAAACGATTACGCCACATTGCGCCGCGTTAGCGGAGGACATCTAGCGGTAGAGGTAATTCATCGGAATTGGGACAAGGACATCGCAGGGTGTCATTCCAAACAGGTGAGGAGAAGGTTCAAATGCGCAACATCTTGTTAGTGGTATTTCTGTGCTTCGGCGTCTCAGTGCTGTTAGCGCAGACGGGCAGTTCCGGAGCGGGCGCGGGTTCGAGCAGCAGCAGTTCGAGCGCAACGCAGTCGCCCAGCGGAACGGGAGCACAAACCGGGACGGGTAGCACCAGTGACCAGGGCACTGGATCCGCAGGTTCCATGAGCGGCCAAACGGGAACCAGTGGTTCGACCACCGGAAGCGGCGCAACCGGCAGCATGTCCGGCCAGGGCAGTTCCACCGGGTCGCAGACCGGCACCCCGGGCACCCAGAGCGGCAGCACCTCCGGCAACACGGCTGACCAGGGTACAGGTTCTTCCGGCAGCAGCGGTTCCGTCGGCGGCAACTCGACAGATCCTGCCAGCGTGAGCAACGGTGGGACGGGCGCGGGTGCTTCGTCGCAAAACGGTTCGAGTGCGTCGAGTGAGGCGACACCGAATTCTCAGAGCAAGGGTGGCGGCGAGGTCGCACTGGCAACGTTTGCAGTGCTTGGATTGGGCTCGGGACTGGTTCGCCGTTTCCGCAAATAGCGATGGCATCATCCTCGGTTGGAACGTGGACGGGCGTTCGTCACCGCGCAGGTGGCGGGCGCCCGTTTGCGTGCGAGTTGCTCCTACGTTGTCTGCTGGCGGCTTTTGCGGTTGCCGTGTGTTACTGCTTTCAATGGGAGTGGCTGAGGCACCTCACCGCGAGCGCCAACGTCTGGCTTGATTCACTGGCTGGTGTCTACCTCCAGCGTTTGTCGCCCGACACCGTTGCCTGGCAGGGGCAGCTCTATCGTTACGCGGTAGCCTGCACATTTGCGGATGTTTGGTGCGGGGCCTTGGCCTTCTTGTGGCGAATGGGCGAGAACTTCCGCCGGAACGTGGTCGTCATAGCTGGATGGTCAGTTCTGTTATTTGCGTTCAACATCTTCCGGCTAAGCTTGTCGGACGTTCTCTTTGCGCAGGGGCTCTCCTGGAATGTGGCTCACAATGTGTTGAGTGGGATCGCCTACTTTGCCGTGTGGCAGGCACTCTGGGCGCGTCTACGCCGCCGGCGCGAAATACTCCCGCCTACATTTTCCAGAATTCCTGTTGAAAACTTGTAAAAGGAGCATGAATTCAGGTGAGAATGTTACTTTTCCACTGCTGAACTCATCCTAATTAGTGGTAAAAGTGGTGCAGACGGAACATTTACAGCATTGACTCACACTCAATCCCGTCGTACGCTTTGCGCAATGGTCGCTGCTTCCAGACGGTGGCGAGCGCGAAACCCCTTAGAAGTCCTCGCAGCTTTTCTCACTCCAAAACAACTGGGCAAGATTTCCGGGCTTCGTACATACGGAGGGTATCCACCAACTGAATGAAGAAAAATATTGATATCACCCCAAACATCGAGACGCTATTCGGGACACGGGACGAGAACCTCAGGCTGCTTGAAGATGGGCTGAACGTCACCATTGATCTCCTTGCCGATTCCGTAAAAATCGAAGGCGCCGCGCAAGACGTGCAGCGCGCGGAACAGGTTTTCAGCGATTACGGGCATCTCCAGCGCGCCGGGTTCGAGTTCAAGAACGGCGATTTGACTTCGATGCTGAAGGTGTTGGCGAATGACAGCACCGTTACCCTGCGCGGCCTTGCCGAGGCCGGTAAGCAACGGTCGTTTGGGAAGAGGACCGTCCAGCCGAAGAGCATAAACCAGCGTCGTTACCTCGACACCATCGAGAAGAACGACATGGTGTTTGGCATCGGACCGGCCGGTACAGGCAAAACGTATCTCGCCGTGGCGATGGCGATCTCGGCGCTGGTATCGAAGCGGGTGAACCGCATCATCCTGGCGCGGCCTGCGGTGGAAGCTGGCGAACGTTTGGGCTTCCTGCCCGGAACCTTGCAGGAGAAAGTGGACCCTTACCTCCGCCCGCTCTACGACGCCCTCTACGACATGCTGGAGCCGGAGAAGGTGGATAAGTACCTGGAGAAGAACGTCATCGAAGTAGCGCCGATCGCTTTCATGCGCGGCCGTACGCTCAACGATTCGTTCATCATCCTCGATGAAGCCCAGAACACGACGAGTGAGCAGATGAAGATGTTCCTCACGCGCATGGGTTTCAATAGCAAGGCGGTGATCACCGGCGACGTGACGCAGATCGACCTGCCGAACGCGCGCAAAAGCGGCCTGATCGAAGCGACGGAGATACTGAAGGGCGTGGAAGGTATCGCCTTCGTACACTTCGACGAGACGGACGTGGTCCGCCATCACCTGGTGCAACGCATTGTCCGCGCTTACGAGGACAACAAGAACCGCCAGAGTGAGGCACAGTTGTCGCTGTCGTTAAATTCGACGCTGAATGCGACGCCGGTAGTTCAACGACCGGCGAATCGGGATGCGGAGTCGATGCTGGCCACACCGGTTCCACCACGATTAGCTTCGGAAGACACGGCTGAGATTTAACCGGTTATTGAATGACGGGAGGAGGTCATTGCGACTCCTCCCGTTTTCATTTCAGAACGAAGACAGGACGAAGAGAAACGTTGATCACGATCGAAAAGGAAGTCGAAGGAGTAAAAGCGAGCAGCCTCAAAAGGTTCATGGGGCAAGCGCAGAAGGCCCTGGAACTGAAGGGCGAAGTGAGTGTGCTGCTGACCACCAACCGGCAGATGCGACAGTTGAACCGGTGCTTCCGCGGGAAGGACAAGCCGACCGACGTTATCTCGTTCCCCGCAGTGGAGGTGGTATCTCACAAGGTGGCCGGCGATCTCGCGATTTCGGTTGATATTGCGGCCGCCAACGCGAAGAGCTTCGGGCACACGCCGGACGAAGAAGTCCGGGTCCTGATTCTTCATGGACTGTTGCATCTGGCGGGATATGATCATGAGAAGGACAAAGGAGAGATGGCCCGCAAGGAAGAGCGCTTGCGCCAGAAACTGGGCCTGCCTTCTAATTTGATTGCACGAACCGAGGCAAGCCTGAGCCAGGCGAAGAAGTCAGCCAAATCGAGAACCGCCCGATGAGTATTGCGCTGGGCATGCTCGTGGTGTTTCTGCTCGGGATGTTGACGCTGGTATCGTACGTCGAGCGTATCCACACCGAGGCGGGGAAATTTCTGTCCCGCGAATTCCAGGACAACATCGACAGCTACGAGCAACGCGTAGAACCGCGACTCGGGATGAGCCGGGAGCGGGTGGCGCTATCGATTGCGGTTCTGGAGCAGTTGACCAATGCGGCGGTCGCCATGGTGATCGCCTACACCGTGATTCTCGGCGGCCCATGGACCCCACTGGACCTGGCGCAGGCGGTGCTCGGCGTGATAATTTCCATCGCCGTCTTCAATCGCGTGGTTCCTTATGTGCTTTTCTCGCGCACGAGGGGCAAGTGGCTGGCCCATTTCACATGGTTCGTGCGCGTACTGATCTACCTCGTTTTGCCGGTCACCATCATCATCAGTTTCTGCCAGTCCGTGGCGTCGCTCGCTAAAGAACACGGCGAACCTGCGCCGGAGCATCCGTCGGAAGCAGTGGACGCGTTTATCGAAGCCGGGCAGGAAGAGGGCATCATCGAAGAGAGCGACCGCGACTTGATCCAGTCGGTGGTGGAGTTCGGCGACAAGACGGTGCTCGAAGTGATGAAACCGCGTCCCGAAATTTTCGCCGTACCGGTCGACATGACAGTCGAGCAACTCACGGACGCCTTGAAAGCGCGCCCCTATTCAAGAATTCCGGTCTATGACGGAACCATCGACAAGATTGTCGGCATCGTGAACTCGCATGACCTGCTGCAACTGACAGACATAGAAGCCAAGGTAAGAACCGTTGCCAGCATCATGAAGACAGACGTTCGCTTTACTCCGGAGACGAAGCGGGTAAGCGACCTGCTCCGGGAGATGCAGAAGGAAAACATCCGACTGGAAGTAGTGATCGACGAATATGGCGCCGTGGCCGGAATCGTCACCATCGAAGACATGGTCGAAGAGATCGTCGGCGAAATTCGCGACGAGCACGAAAAAACGGAGGTGGTCCAGGAATCGCCGGATACGTACGTCCTGCCCGGAAGTCTTGATATCGATCGGTTGAACGACTTGTTCGGATTCCGCCCGGAAGACCGCGAATCCACAACCGTTGCCGGGCTGGTGAGCGAAATTGCCGGACGGATCCCACATCCGGGCGAAGTCGTCAGCGAAGACGGGCTGCGCTTCGAAGTGCTCGAATCGACCGACCGGAAAGTTCTGCGCGTGCGTGTTACTCTTTCTCCGAAGCCTGAGCCGCAACAGGTCCAGGCATAAGAACTCCCATGAAATCCGGTTTCGTCACGATCATCGGCAGGCCGAATGCCGGCAAGTCCACGCTGTTGAATGCGCTGGTCGGGTCGAAACTCGCCATCGTCACCCACAAACCTCAAACCACGCGCAATCGCGTGCAGGGCATCATCAACCTTCCCGCGAAAAAGGGGAGGCCGGCGGCGCAAGTCATCCTGATCGACACGCCCGGCGTCCACAAACCCGACACGCGACTGAATCAACGCATGATGCAGGAGGTCCGCGAAGGTCTGGAAGGCAGCGACCTCATCCTGATGATCACCGATGTGACCGAGAAGTTCGGGCCCGGCGAGCAGTTCGTACTCAACATGGTCAAGAAGAGCGGCACGCCTTCGTCGCTGCTGCTCAATAAAATCGACCTGATCAAGCAAAAGGACAAACTGCTGGCGCACATCGAAAAATGGCGTCAGTTGCACGAATTCCAGGAAATCATCCCGGTTTCGGCGCTGAAGAAGGACAACCTCGACGTTGTGCTCGATACCCTGGTGAAGCAGTTGCCCAATGGCCAGCCGTATTTTCCGACCGACCAGATCACCGACCAACCGCTACGTTTCATGGTGGCGGAGGCGATTCGCGAGCGCGTGCTGCTCGACACCTCCGAGGAGATTCCGTACGCGACGACCGTCCTCGTCGAACGGTTTGAAGAGGAACGAAAGTTAACACGCATTGCCGCCGCGATCTATTGTGAGCGCGAAAGCCAGAAGCCCATCCTTATCGGCAAGGGCGGACAAATGCTGAAGAAGATTGGTACCCAGGCCCGCAAGGAGATTGAAGCGATGCTGGGAAAGCGGGTCTTCCTGGAGTTGTTCGTCAAAGTTCGTCCGGGTTGGCGGGAATCAAGACAGTTCGTCGATGAACTCGACTGGCGGCGTCAAATCGAGAACATGATCTCCACGATGCCGACGCAAGAAGAGTAGGCGCTCAGGATTCTGGCCGAAGATCGCAGGCCTCGCGACACTCGAGGCAATACCACATGCCATCCATGCACAACCTGACCTGGTGCTCACCCTGGCACAGGCAGCAGTATTTGTCGCAGTCGCACCTGTCCTCAACTTGGTCGCAAACCGAGCAGTGATAACGTTCCGCCATGCCCGTAATGTAACGCAGATTTGCCCGCCAAGGCAGTGACCAGCAGGTTCCCGCTTAAAGGCGTATTCCGTCTTGCCGATAGTTTGCGTAGCACAAGTCCGCTTCCATGAAGGCACGCTATCTTACGCTGTTAGCGACGGTTGTTATTACCCTCGGGATGACGGCTCCGCTGTTATTTGTTGCGCGGCGCATCGTACTCGACAACTTTCTTACGCTTGAAGACCGGCATGTCAAGGAAGACATCCTGAGGGTCGTGCGCAACCTTGACTCGGAGTTGCAGAGCCTGGATAGGACAACCAGGGACTACAGCAGCTGGGATGGGACCTATCGCTACATGGAGAGCCGCGACCCGAAGTACCTTCAATCTAACTTTTCCGAAATCAGCTTTGAAAATCTGAAGCTTAGGACCGTGCTGCTGCTCAACCGCGATGGCCAGATCACTACCATCGTTTCCCGCAACCGGCATGGTGAACGCAAGGAACTGGACGCAGACATGAAGCAGATCATGGCTTCCGCCGCGCTCCTTTTCCAGCGCCGACAGCAAAAATCAATGACAGGGATCATCGGGTTATCCGATGGACCTGTGCTGGCCTCGATGCGCCCGATCCTCTCCACGCAGGAGCAAGGGCCATCGCGCGGCACACTGGTCATGCTGCGTGATCTTGATGACCGCCTGCTCGCCAGGGTTACGGCGCTTGTAGAATTGCCCATAGACGTTTACCGGGCCGACCCAAAGATTGCGGTGGGAAATGCCGCCGTCGAAA
>Ga0075355_1000039_pt1 | contig 15959 bp, 14 predicted proteins | sample WestPond_Cattail_6_FD_120069 | JGI IMG/M metagenome (GOLD analysis project Ga0075355, IMG submission 120069) | Natural and restored wetland microbial communities from the San Francisco Bay, California, USA, that impact long-term carbon... | ecosystem: Environmental > Terrestrial > Soil >...
ATGAATGTGTCAGTTGTCTTCTGAACCTGCTGCGCAGAAAGTAGGCCACCAAGGGCGTTGAGGAAGGACATGGCTCGAATTACACCCCCACCGCCGCTCCCGCCAACTTCTTCAACGACTCCCCATACGGCGCCTTCGCCACGCCGCGCTCCGTAATAATCGCCGTCACATACTGATTCGGCGTGACGTCGAACGCCGGATTCTCGATCTTCACCCCATCCGGCGTCATCTGTTTCCCGGCGATATGCGTGACCTCGCGAGCCGAGCGCTGCTCGATCGGAATCTTGCTGCCATCCGGAGTTTCCATGTCGATCGTGCTCCACGGCGCGGCCACATACATCGGGATGCCGTGCTCCTTCGCCAGCACCGCCACGGTGTACGTGCCAATCTTGTTGGCAACGTCGCCATTCGCCGCGATTCTGTCGGCACCAACGATGACCGCTCCAATCTTCCCCTGGCGCATCATCGCGCCGGCCATGTTGTCGGAGATCACCGTCGTCGGAATGCCGTCCTTCGTCAGTTCCCACGCCGTCAGCCGCGACCCTTGCAGGAACGGACGCGTCTCATCGGCAAACACGTGAATCTTCTTGCCCGACTCCACCGCCGCACGAATCACACCCAGCGCCGTGCCGTATCCGCACGTCGCCAGTGCACCGGCATTGCAATGCGTCAAAACTCCGCCTGAAGACGGAAGCAGCACCGCTCCATTACGGCCCATTGCTTCATTCGCGGCGATGTCCTCCACATACATACGCTGCGCCTCGGTGATCATTGCCTGCTTGATCTGCGCCACCGGAAACTCACTCACCTGCTCGAACCGGTCCTGCATCCGCTTAATGGCCCAAAACAGGTTGACCGCCGTCGGGCGCGTTTCGCCCATCGTGTCGCAGATTTGGTTGAACTGCCGTCTCAATTCTGCGACGTGATCGCCTTCTGCATCCCGTACACCGAGCGCGATGCCCATGGCCGCCGACACGCCAATCGCCGGTGCCCCCCGCACGATCATGTCGCGGATCGCTGTGGCCACCTCTTCGTAGTCCTTACAGGTTACGTAAACCTCTTCGGTGGGAAGCTTGGTTTGGTCAATAAAGCGGACGCCGTCATCGGTCCATTCGAGGGTCTTAATCACAGTTGTCAGTATCCAGTAACCAGTAGTGAGTAAACGTCTTATCAGTTTATCAGCAGCGCGCCGAGGCATCTCGCCGCCGCCGAAAAGTAAGCTTAACCAACTGGTAACTGGAAACTCGTTACTGTTTACTGCTACGTAATTTCTTCCGGGTAACCAAAGACATAACCGTCGTTAGCTTTCGCAACTCAGCACAAAGAGGGATCATCCATTTAAGATTGAGGAGGTCTGAAGCAGCTTCGGTCGCTAAATTGCACTCAGTGGAATTTCCGATTGCAGTTGCGGAAGAACTTACATACTATTCGCCTTAACTCCCAAAACGGGCGCAACCCGATGAAACGGCGTGGGTTAGTGTCTGTGGAAAACGGAGTGGCTGTAGTAATTCCAAAGTGGGAATAGGGATGCGCAACGGTTTAAGCCTCATTCGCCTTTTGTTGGTAGTAGTTCTGGCCGGATCACTTTTCTCTCCGGTCGAGGCTGCCACTGTCACCAACCGTTACTCCAAATCAAAATCGCAATCCATCTCCGAAAGTTCCAAGACGAAAAAGAAGATGTCGCAATCGCGGCACAGTCGGCCGGTTGCGAAGTCATCCACGAAAAAGAAGACGACGCGCTACGCCAAGAAGCGCCGCTATTACGAACGCTTCACCGGAAACTCATTCGCCGACAACCAGGGCGCGAACGACATCATCGCCGGTGAAGACCAAGCTGTTCGCCGTGCTGCCCTCGACGCGCTCGGCAACATGAACGGTACAGTCGTCGCCGTCGACCCCAACACCGGCCGCATCCTTGCAATGGTCAACCAGGATCTCGCGCTCTCCGAAGGCGCCACCCCCTGCTCCACCATCAAGTTATCGGTTGCGTTAACCGCGTTGAGCGAAGGCATCATCACCAAGGACACCAAGGTCAACCTGGGCGGCGGCTACAAAATGGACCTCACCCAGGCGCTCGCTCATTCCAACAATACGTACTTCGAAATCCTCGGCCGGCAGCTCGGTTTCGAGAAGGTGAGCACCTACGCGCACCAGTTCGGACTCGGCGAACTCGCGGGTTACAATATCCCCGGCGAGCATCTCGGCATTTATCCGACGGAAGAGCTTGATGCCAAGCTCGGCGGCGTTGGCAAGATGTGCTCGTTCGGCGAGAGCATCAACATGACCCCGCTGCAGCTCGCGGCGCTGGTCTCGGCGATCTCGAACGGCGGCACGCTCTACTACCTGCAGCACCCGACCACGCCGGAAGAAGCCGCTAACTTTAAGCCGCGCGTTAAGCGTCATCTCGACATCGAAGCCGCTATCCCGGAGCTTCACGACGGCATGGCTGGCGCCGTTCACTACGGCACCGCCCGCAGCGTGCGCTACAGCTTTAATGAAGAAGAGATCCTCGGGAAGACGGGCACGTGCTCGAAAGACGGCACGCGCTTTGGATGGTTCGCGTCCTATGCCAACACCCAGTACGGCAAGATCGTGACGGTGATCTTCCTGCAAGGCGGACGCCCAACGTTCGGGCCGAAAGCCGCCGAACTTTCCGGCAAGTTCTACCGCGAACTCTACGACGGCAACTTCTTCGCCGCCAAGCCAGCAGTCGAGAAAACCGAAACCATGGGAGCAGCGCAGTAAGGCGTTCTCAGTAACCAGTTTTCAGTACTCAATCAAAAAGGCCGGTGGTAATTAACCATCGGCCTTTTGCTTTTTACGCAAGTCGTTCGGCGATTGAACAGTGGCAACTGATGACCGACAGCTGGCTACTGCTGTTTCACCACCAGCACTCCATTGCCATCACGAAACGTATACATCTCGGTGTTCGTCGTAATGGTTTTTGCCAGCAGCCCCTGCTTGCCCTGAAACTTCACCTTTGCGCCGAACACTTCCACTTGCTGTCCCGGCAAAAAATTCCAATGCAAACTGCGCATCACGCGAGCCGGTGCGAGGTGCACAACGTAGTCGCCATCCGCGGTCTTCAGGATGAAATGCGCGCCCAACTCACCGTCGCTTGCAGGGCACGCGAACTCGTTTCCGGCGGCCACCGTCCCTTTCGCGCTGACCTCCTTCGACGCATCGTAGCCCATCACGTCGGACGTGAACCGCACCCCAAACACAAGCAGCAGCAGCGCGATCAGCGCCACTCCTCCAAGCATTCCCAGGAGAAAACACTTTGGCTTCATAGCAACCTCCTTGGCTGTGGATTGAAGACGAAAACGGCGCCGGATCAGGCGGAAACTCGAATTGCAGGGCCGGAGAAGACACAACCACCTCCGGGAATCTACCTTCAGCTTAGCGATTGCGGAAACAGATTGCAGTGATGAATGGGCGTAGTTCGAGTGACAAACAAGTTCGAAGTACGAAGTGAGAAGTACGAAGTACTTTCAATTCAGGGCTGGCGAAGGAACAACTGAATTCGTAAATCATAAATCGTAATTCGTAAATCAAACTTCGAACTTCTCACTTCCAACTTTTTACTTTGAAACTACTGCTTCTTCGCGAACATGTGCGCCAGCGCCTGCCCCGTATAGCTCTTCTTCACCTTCGACACTTGCTCCGGCGTCCCTTGCGCCACGATCCGTCCGCCATCCTCGCCGCCCTCGGGGCCGAGGTCCAGAATCCAATCCGCGTTCCGGATAACATCCAGGTTATGTTCGATGATGATGATCGTGTTCCCCAGGTCCGTTAGCCGATGCAGCACATCGAGCAACTTGCGGACGTCGTCAAAGTGTAGTCCGGTCGTCGGCTCATCGAGCAGGTACAACGTTCGTCCCGTCTGGCGCTTGCTCAACTCGCGTGCCAGCTTGATGCGCTGCGCCTCGCCGCCCGACAATGTCACCGCCGACTGCCCCAGGTGGATATATCCCAACCCGACATCGACCAGCGTCTGCAGTCGCTGCCGCACCTGCGGAAAGTTCTCCAGCACCGGCAGCGCGTCCGAGCAGGGAAGTTCAAGGATATCGGCGATCGAGTAGCCGTTGTACTTTACCGCCATCGTTTCGTGGTTGTAACGCTTCCCGCCGCACACTTCGCACAGGACGTAAACGTCCGGCAGGAAGTTCATCTCAATGCGGCGCTGGCCTTCGCCCTGGCAGTTCTCGCAGCGACCTCCCGGCACATTGAACGAGAATCGTCCCGCCTTGTACCCGCGCTCGCGCGCTTCCGGCAGCATGGCAAAGAGGTCGCGGATATGCGTAAACACGCCCGTATACGTGGCAGGATTCGATCTCGGCGTTCGTCCAATTGGCGACTGGTCGATTTGGATCACCTTGTCGATATTCTCGACCCCCGAGATCGTCTTATGCGCGCCGGGCTCCTCGCGCGAGCGATACAACTGCTTCGCCAGCGACTTATAGAGGATGTCGTTGACCAGCGTGCTCTTGCCCGATCCGCTCACGCCCGTGACGACCGTCATCACGCCCAGCGGGAAGCTCGCGTCCACGTGCTTGAGGTTGTTCTCCGTCGCGCCCAGCACGGCGATGGCATTCCCATTCGCGTGCCGGCGTTCCGGCCGCATCTCGATCTGCACTGCGCCTGAGATGTACTTGCCTGTCAGCGACTCCGGCGCATCCATGATTTGCTGCGGAGTCCCTGACGCCACCAGTCCGCCGCCATGCCGCCCGGCACCGGGCCCAAGATCGATGACGTAATCCGCTCGCCGGATCGTCTCCTCGTCGTGCTCGACCACGAGCACGGTGTTCCCCAAGTCTCTCAACGATTCCAGCGACTGCAGCAGTCGCTCATTATCCCGATGATGCAGCCCGATTGACGGCTCATCCAGTACGTACAACACGCCGCGCAGCTTCGATCCAATCTGTGTTGCCAGCCGAATTCGCTGACCCTCACCGCCCGACAACGTCGCCGCCGAGCGCGACAGCGAGATGTAACCCAGCCCGACGGTATTCAGGAAGCCCAGCCGCTCCGCCACTTCTCGCACGATGCGACCAGCGACCTTCTCCTCGCGCTCATTCAACGTGACCTTCGCCACTGCCTCTACCGCGCGCGATACCGGCAGATCGGTGAAGTCCGAGATCGACATCCCGTTCACCTTCACCGCCAGGCTTTCCGGACGCAGCCTCTTCCCATGGCAAACCGGACACTGCGTGGCCGACATGTAGTTCAGCAGCCACTCGCGGTATCCTTCCGACGTGCTTTCATCCAGATTCTTTTTTAAGTATTCCAGCACGCCCTTGTAACCTACGCGCCGGTCGCCCTTCTCCGGGCCATAGAGCAGCAGGTTCTGTTCGTCCTGCGGCAGTTTCTCGAACGGCGTGCTCAGGTCAATGTCGTAAGCCGTCGCCGCCAGCTTCACGGCATGAAGCAAATTCGTCGAAGCCGATCCCGGCCCCAGCGCTCCATCCAGCAGCGGCTTCGACCAGTCCACAATCACCTTCGCCGGGTCAAAGTCATACTTGCTGCCCAGCCCGTGGCACTCCGGGCACGCGCCGTACACGCTATTAAAGGAAAACGACCTTGGCTCCAGTTGCGGCACGCTGATGCCGCACGTCGGACACGCCAGCCTTTCGCTGAACAAAAACTCCTCGCCGTTCACGACGACCACTTGCACCAGCCCGCTGCCCAGTTTCATCGCCAGCGCCACCGACTGTTCCAGCCTCCGCTCGATGCCGGGCTTCACCAGCAGGCGGTCGACCACCACTTCAATCGTGTGGTTCTTTCGCTTGTCCAGCTTGATGTCTTCTTCCAGGTTCACCAGTTCGCCGTCCACACGCGCCCGCGTGAACCCATGCTGAACGAGTTTCTCCATCTCCTGCTTGAACTCACCCTTTCGGCCACGCACGATCGGCGAGAGCAGCATCACGCGCTCTTCGGCCTTCAGGTCCATGATGCGAGCCACAATCTGGTCCGCCGACTGTCGGGAAATCGCCTTACCACACTGAGGACAGTGGGGTACTCCTACCGAGGAGTACAGCAGGCGCAAATAGTCGTAAATCTCGGTGATAGTCCCGACCGTCGATCGTGGGCTGCGGCTGGTAGTCTTCTGTTCGATGGAGATAGAGGGGCTCAATCCATCGATGGCGTCCACGTCGGGGCGTTCCATCTGGTCCAGGAACTGACGGGCATAAGCCGAGAGCGTTTCCACGTACCGGCGCTGGCCTTCCGCGTAAATGGTGTCAAAGGCAAGCGAAGACTTGCCCGACCCGCTCAGGCCGGTGATCACCGTGAGCGTGTTACGCGGAATCTCCACGTCGATGTTCTTAAGGTTATGCTGGCGCGCGCCGCGAACGGTGATCTTCGAAATGCCCATGACTGACAGAAACCGTGGCCCAGATCCCGATTTTGGCTGGTCCCGAAACGACTAGTTCTAGCCCTTTCGAGAGTGCGGCACCCCTAGTAAGTCCGCCGGAGATAAGGCACAGTTGTACTTCCGTATCTTACTTGTCACTGGCGAACAGGGTCAAACGCCCCCAAAGTTTTGGCAGCAGAGGAATGCGTGAAATTACTTGGTCCTTGGCCCCTTATAAGTAGATCGGAACCGGGAAGGGAACACGCGGTGATCGTCTCCATGCGCCTCTCCAACGACCAGTTCGGCAACGAAACCGAAGACCGGACGCTGGGAGAACTGGAAGCCCAGATCGAGCGTCACCTCGACGGCACCGACGCCGGCGAATGGGACGGCCACGAAACTGGTGGCGGCCACCACAAGATCTTCCTGTACGGCCCCTGCGCGGAGAAGCTTTCTCAAGCCATTCTCCCGCTGGTGCTGCGGTATCCGGCTTTGCCGGGCTCGTATATGGTCAAGCGGTTTGGCGAGATCGGGTCAGACGAGCAGTACATCTGGCTCGACTCCGGACAGCGGGCGTAATTCTTTCTCAAGTTGAGGCGCGGCGTGCGCGATTTTAGACACGCACCGCCAGTGCAAAACGGACTTTGGCCTGATTCTTCAATGAAATCGGCCTAAAAATTTTTGGAACGAGAGTTGCATTGCAATGACCGAACACTGTTGCGAGCAATTACAGGCGGCCGTCGATGGCGACGCCATCCTCAACCAGCCCATGCAGCAGATGCGCGGCAGGATCCTGAACGAGATCGATTCGGACTACGCAGCGCGTTCGCCGGAAGACCGGCCCAATCTGTACCCGATGAACTTCTGTCCGTTCTGCGGACGGGCGATTTCACGGACGATCTGGAATGCCGAGAAGAAAAAGTAAGCCGGGTACATACCTGGTTAGCAGTAGTTGTGGAAAACGGGCCTAACATCCGGATGCAGGCATCAGGCATCAGAAATATAGGGCGGATTAAGTGAATACTCTGGGCACGGCAGTCATCCTGGTTTCAACCATTCTTTTGGCAGTGGCGATCGGTGTTGGCACGGGCTTCTTTATCATCAGCGCCATCCTGAACGCGTTTGCCCGCAAGCCGCAGCAGCCTTCGCAATCGGCCCCCGCGCTCGTCACGCAAGGCGTCACCGGCGACTAGTACTAACGGTTTTTTGGCGAAGATTCCCAGCCCGGTCGATGACCGGGCTTTTCTGTTGTTCTGGTTTTCGCAGTTACTGTGGCTGCGGCGGTGCCTGCGGCCCACCATTCCTTGGCGGACGTCCGCCCTGCTGCTGTTGCTGCTGCATCTGCTGCAGTTCCTGTAACAACTGTTCCGGCGTCTTGGGCTGGTTTGAATAAGGCTGTGCCTGCGTCGGCGGCGTCACTGGCTGCTGCTGCGGATCCGGAAGCGGCGATTGTTCCGGCTCGGGCTCGGGTGTCTCGTCTGCCGTATCGGTTGCTTCGGGAGGTGGTTGATAGGCCTGCGCCGGACGAGTGGGCTGATTGCTGGCCACGCTGGCACCACCGGCGCCGCGCGGGGTCACGATGATCCGCTGCAGTGCGTTCGGATCCTGCGGCGATCCCACGATGATGTAGTCGAACTTCGATCCCACGAAGAGCTGCTGAATCACCGACTGCGGTGTTCCAGGTCCAAGCCGCGTTGCAACGCGCTCCGACGACAATCCCGCCGGCAGTTCCAGCACAGCGCCGGTCTGACGTCGAACGGCGCTCAGGATGTCGCCCATCGTGGAGTTGTCGGCGGAAATGGTCAGCATGCCGTTATTCATCGACACGTGTGGCGCTACCGCCGGCATCTCCTCCGGTGTCGGCGGAGGCTTCGGCACCTCCGGCGCCTGTTGCACCGGTTCCGGTGGCGGCGGTTGCTTCGCTTTCTTCCGCTTGGCCGGAGCTGCCATTGCCACTTGGCTCGCCAGCAGCAGCAAACACAGCAGTATTCTTACTCGAAAGTGCATGCCTGACCTTCCGCAGATTCTACACCCATTTTGGTCCCATGGATGGAACGGCGCTTGACCTTCGGCTTGCAGTGTTCAAACATCGATACTGCCCTAAAAGGCATCCAAACGTAAGCAGCACAAATTGCGAACCGAACCATGAAAATGTCCTTCGTCCAATTCATACCGCGCCGGTGGCGGATGATTTCTATCGCCGCCTTGCTGTGCACGTTCCCGCTTACCTCCCTCATGGCCGAAGAATGCAAGATGGGCAACGACCTCGACGCCGCCACCAAGTCGGCGCTCCAGAGCACCGCCCAGCGCTACTTCCAAATGGCCGCCATGGGCGACACCACCAATCTCCAGCAGAACTCTATTCCTGTTCTCGCTAACGATTTCAGTGGTGTGCAAAGTCTTATCACCGAGCAGAAGGCGAATTTCGGAACCACCTCGAGCCTCCGTGGTACCTATGAACTTGACGCCCCCGGCAACGGACCCATCGCTCGCGCCGAGTTTTACTGCGGCATCTTTAACTCGCCTGATCGCGTCGGCTTCTTCCTCAACAACCTTCCCGCCGGACGCTACGGCCTCGTCATCCTCGACGCCAAGGGCGGCAAGGTGCCGATGACCGTCTCCATGATCCTGCAGGAGATGGCCTCCCATCAGTGGAAGCTCGGCGGCTTCTACGCGCGTCCCACCATGCTCGCTGGACACGACGCCAACTGGTTTCTAACCCAGGCGCGCCAGTACAAAGCCAAGGGCGAGACGCACAACGCGTGGTTCTACTACCTCGCCGCGTGGGACCTCTCCGCCCCCGTGCCGTTTATCGGAACTACCCAACTCGACAAGATCAGCGACGAAATGCAGTCCGTCAAGCCGGCCGATGTTCCCAGCTCGCAGCAGCCATTGACGCTATCTTCCGCAGGAAAGACCTTCAGCATCACCCAACTCTTCGCCGTTCCGGTGCAGGATGGTCTCGGCCTGGTCGTGAAGTATTCCGTACCCGATGTCTCCAACACCTCGCTGGTCTTCAACGACAACATGGCCGTTATGAAGGCATTGGTCGCGAAGTATCCTGAGTTCCGTGATGCCTTCAGCAGCGTTGTTGCGCGCGCCGTTGCGCCCAGTGGCCAGGATTACGGCACGCTGCTCGCGATGAAGGATGTAAAGTAATTTCCAACTGAGCCGATATAGCGCAGACCTTCTCGTCTGCGCTTTCTATTCTTTCGGCAACGTCGGGACGTAAGCCCTCGCCGCTTCTGCTGCGAGCCGCTGGTTGTAGCCTGCCTTCTGGTCGCCTATTCCCGCCCGTGCCAACTGCTGCAAATTGTATTCCGCTTCTGGAATGCCGCCCTCCGCCGCGCGACGATACCAGCTGATTGCTTCCGTATAGTTTCTCTGCTGCGCGTATAGATATCCCGCATTATTAGCCGCTCCAGCGGAACCTGCCTTAGCTGCCTTCAGGCTCCATTCCAATGCCTTCCTCGGATCCGCCTTCGTTCCGCGCCCCTGCGCATACAGCACCGCGACCTCCGCCTCCGCCTGCACCACGTCGTGCTTTGCCGCTTCCAGCATCAGTTCGAAGCCATGCTTCTCATCCTTTGCGACGCCCTTTCCCATCAGGTACTGCGCCGCGTTTCCCGAATACGCCGGGTAGTAGTGATTCGCCACCGCTCGCGCCAGCCACTGGAACGTCGCCTCGTCGCTTTGCCTTACTCCACGCCCCGTGGAATACAGTAGTGCCAGGTTGTTTTGTGCCGGACCGAAACCCTCGGACGCGGCGAGTAGAAAATATCGTGCCGCTGCGGCATCGTCCTGCACCACGCCCTTGCCTTGCAGATACATCGCGCCCAGGTGCGTTTGCGCTACGGCGTTACCTCTTTTCGCCGCACGTTCATACCAGCGCGCCGCTTCGGCATCGTCGCCACGGCACTGATACAAGTATCCGATTTCCACCTGTTTCTGTTCATCAGTCTCGGCTCGCGCCGCGATCTTCTTCAGGTCTGCGTCTTTCCAATGTTCCGAGAGCTTGCAATCCGATTGCGCGAACCCCACACACGCGCCCATCGACAACAACAGCAGCAACCAACATTGATTAGCCATACCCCACCAAAGAAGTGCCACATCCGTTGCTTATCTGGACGCTGCAACTGCCGTTTGGTTTGGTAGTGGGACGAACGGGTGGGACGACTCGTAGTGTGTACCCGGTGAGCTGGCCAGTTACCGCATGCCCGCTGTTTCGCTCGGCACCGGCGGGCTGTTGGGCCGATATCCATGCTGCGCCGACAGGTTGATCAGTCGCTGGCTCTCGGCATCGTCTTTTTCGACACCCCGCCCATCGCGGTACATCATGGCCAGGTTATATTCCGCCTGCGGAAGTCCATGTTCCGCCGCCCGGCGATACCACTCTACCGATTTCGTTAGATCGATCCCGTTGATCGTGCCATGCTCGTACAGGAACCCCAGGTTGTTCTCGGCAACGGCCGACCCGCTCGCTACCGCCTTCAGGTTCCATTCCATCGCCTTCCGGATATCCTTCGGCGCCCCTTCGCCTTTCGAATACATCCAGGCCAGGTACTCCTGTGACCGGACATCGCCGTGCTGGGCCGCCTGCTGTGCCAGTTTGAACGCCTTCGCTTCGTCCTGTGTCACGCCGCGCCCCCACAGATATTGCGCTGCCAGCGGCGCAAAGGCCGGATAATACCGTTGCTCCACCGCCCGCGAAAACCAGTGGAACGCCGCCTCATCATTCTGTTTTACGCCGCGCCCCGAGCCATACAGTATGGCCAGGTTGTTCTGCGCCGGCGCGAACCCACGCGACGCTGCGCGCGCAAACAATTTGAACGCCTCGCCGCTGCTCTGCGCTACGCCCTCGCCTTCCAAGTACATCGCGCCGAGGTTTACCTGCGCCGCTTCGTCGCCGCGGTCCGAAGCCTTCTGATACCAGCGCACCGCTTCCGCGAACTCGGAGCGGCATTCATACGCGCGCCCCAGCGTTAGTTGCGCCAGTGTGTTGCCTTCCTCGGCACTCTTCAGTGCTCTTTCGTATTTCGGAGATTTCAGAGCCTGCACGATATCGGAACAGTTCTGTGCCCACCCGGAGGTCGAGCAAATGAACAGCAAGCACACAGCGCAACGGAAAACCATGCTGAGCCCCAAGCAAGGAAAAGGTGTTGCGCAAGTTACGCCCGTCCCAGATAGATGTCAATTCGTATTATTTTACGGCCGCTTGATCCCACCAGCAGCGGCGAAACGGTGTCACGCCGCCTCTTCTGCCCGGACCACCTTCTCGAACACGCACTCCCTCGGATCCTTGTCGAACCGCAGCCCCTCGAACACCGGCGCGCGCAGCTTAACGGCACCGCTCTGGCCTTCGTGCGTCCACTCGTTGAACTTGATCTCCGCCACTAACCCTGGCTTTACCCAGTGCGGTTTTCGCGTGGCTTCCACCTTGCCGTAGAACGGGCTCTTATCCACCGTCAGCTTCTCCAGTCGCTTCCACATCTCTTCATGCGTTTTGCCCGTAAACCCGCTCCCCGCATGGCCGACATGGATCAGGCGTCCCTTATCGTCATAGAGGCCGAGAATCAGCGACCCGAAGTGTTCGCGGCTCCCGCGCGGATCGGTGTATCCGCCGATCACGCACTCCTGCCGTTTCGTGATCTTCATCTTCAGCCAGTCGCTGCTGCGCTTCTGCACGTAGCATCCCGTCCGCCGTTTGGCCACGATCCCTTCCAGCCCTTTCTCCTTCGCGGCTTCGTAAAGCTTCTCGCCCTCGCCGACGAAGTGCTCCGAAAATCGCAGCACCTCGTTCTCCGTGATCACCGACCTCAGCACTTCCTTGCGCTCTTCCAGGTTCACGCGCATCAGGTTGTAGCCGTCGAGATAGAGCAGGTCGAAAACGTAGTACAGGACAGGAATCTCCGAGTTCGGCCGCGTCCGCTTCACACCCGACCGGATCCCCGCGCGCTGCTGCATCAGCGAAAACGATGGGCGCCCCTGCTCATCCAGCGCAACCACTTCGCCATCCAGCACCACGCGCTTGCCGCGCACCACCTTCGGCAGCACCTGCAGCTCCGGATAAAGCGACGTCATCTCATTCTGATTTCGGGATATAAGCCTGACCTCGCCGTCATCGATAAAGGCAACCGCCCGGTAACCATCGAACTTAATCTCGTACAGCCACTCCTCCGACGAGAACGCATGGTCCGTCAACGTAGCCAGCATCGGATGAATCACCCGCGGCATCTCGCCACGCACCGCGCCCTTCAACTCAGACAGAGCGGGGGTGCCCCACCCTTTAGCCTTCTTTTGGCGTAAGGGTGGGGTAAGACGGACGTTCGCACCAGCCGCACCTTCCTCATCCTTCGCCGACTTCTTCTTCGCCACCCGAGACGCAACCCCGCGCTCCCCTCGTGTTTTACCCTTCTTTTCTCTGTGCCTCTGTGTCTCCGTGTTGGGTTTTGATTTTGAAGTTCTATCCGCCGCGGCAATGGAGTCCGCCAGCCACGCCTTCTTCCCCTTCGCCGCCTGCCGGTTTGACTGCCACTCCGTTGACCCCCCATCTCCCGCGATCTGCTTCAACGATCTCTTCGTTAGCACCGACCAGTCCAGCTTATCGATATCGAATCCCGGCTTCACCGCCTCGTCTTTCTTCTTGATCAGCAGCCACTCGTTGCCCTTCGACCCCGTACGCCGCGACTTCATGTGTGCCAGAACGAACTCGCCATTCAGCTTCTTCCCGCGCAGCCGGAACTTCAGGTCGCCCTTCGCCAGCATCTCGTGCGCGTTGGCGAGCGGTTCCCATGTGCCCACGTCCCACACCATCACTGTGCCCGCTCCGTAGTTGCCTTCGGGGATGATGCCTTCGAAGTCGAAGTACGACACCGGATGATCTTCCACCATCATCGCCAGCCGCTTGTCCGCCGGATCGAGCGACGGCCCCTTCGGCACCGCCCACGACTTCAGCACGCCCTCCATCTCCAACCGGAAGTCGTAATGCAGATGCGACGCATGATGCTTCTGGACCACGAACCGATTCCCGGCCTTCTTCTCCACCTTCGGCGGAGGCTCCGGCGTCTCTTCAAACTGCCGTTTCCGTTTGTATTCCTCTAATGCCATAAACAGTTAGTAGCCTCCGGTTTACATGGCGTTGTAGCGCCGGCGTCTCGCCGGCTGTAACGTGGGCGTCCCGCCCACCTGTTTCTTTGCGATCTTTGCTCCTTTGCGAACTTTGCGAGGAAAAAAGAAGTTGCCCATCTTCCCCGAACCATCTATAAAAGATGAAACGCGCTGCTCACCACGAGCGGCGCGTTTTCTTTTGTAAAAATCCGAGCGCCTGCGGTCCTTCCGACCGTGGGCGCTTTCTCTTTGGAGAGAAATCATGCGTCATTCGCAAACAGGAGAAGTTCGTATCCCCGGACCGGTCGAAAAGGTCTTTCCGCTGTTCACGCCCATAGGCGAACTGCTCTGGATCCCTACCTGGAAGTACACGCCGGTCTATCCGCCCAGCGGCGAGACCGAGCAGGATATGGTCTTCCACACCGAGGACGGGGCCAACACCTGGGTACTCGCGCACTACGACCCCCCGAACCGGTCGATCTATGTGTTCATGAACGCCAACGTCGTCGTCCGCATTGAGGTCACCTGCCGTGCCGCCTCGCCCACCGAAACCGACATGCGCATCATTCACACCTGGACCGCGCTCACCGAACAGGGCCGGGTTCTCTTTCCCACCGATGAGGCTTACAAATTCAAGATGGAAAACTGGAAGCAGTGGCTGGATGAGTATGCGGTCAAAGCGGGATGGACTCTCAAATAGCCAGGGTCCGGTTGGTTGCGTACGGGTCGGGCCCATCTTCCCGACAACAGGAAACCTATCCTCAAAAACCCGCTACGCGTGTTTATTTTGTCAAGTCCCCGAAACGCCCCAATTCGGGCTAAGTCTTTGAAAGTAAAGGCGAAATAAACTTGTGGAAAATGGACTTCCACCCCCACCCAACTTGATATCCTGTAATTAAGATAGAAAAAGAAAATGAGGTGACCGCCACCGCGGTGGTTCACCTCTTTTTGCTTCTTTTATTATGCGCGGTGCGCCATATCTGCCTGCTTTTGGCAGATGTGGGGATTTACACCAGATAACTTCTTTGGATCGAATATTTTACACGTAAGTCGCTGATTCTAAAGATTCAGCGACTTTTTTGTTTTCGTTGTCGTTCGTCAGTGCCCCATATCTGCCTGCTTTTGGCAGATGTGGGGATTTTCATTTGGGAGAAGAACTCATGATTCAGATCTGTGAACACATCAAGGACAACGGCTCGACCTGCGGCTCGCCCGCCCTTACCGGCTATACCTTCTGCTTCTTCCACCAGCGCCTGCGTCAACCACGCCACCGGCCCGGCGACTTCGAGTACAAACTCCCCATCCTCGACACCCCGGAAGCCATCCTCATGGCCACCCAACACGTTACCCAGGCGGCCCTGGATGGCATCCTGGAACCCAGCCGCGCCCGCCTGGTCTTGTCCGCCCTCCGCCTCGCCATGACCACCCTCAAACAAATGAAGAGAAACGATTTGTTGGACGCCGCTCGCCCCCGAGCGGCATCTGCAAGTGCGGAAGCAAATGTGGGGACGGACATCGCGGTCCGTCCGGGCACCGCGCCCGCGGCGCCAGAAGCCCCGGTACGGACGGCAGACAAAAAGCCCCCGCTCTCCACCCACCAACTCAAGCTGATGAAGAAGATCCTCCGCCGCGGCCCCTCCCATCCACAATACAAACTTGCCACCCGCCTCCTCGACCACCAGATCGCCGGAGCCACTGGCTAGCACTGGCGTTAGTCGTAGCGCCGGCGTCCCGCCCACGCGTAAGCTCCCGGGCGACGTTGTCGTTTACGACACGCTCACTTCTTCTTCGGCTTCGCAGGCGATGGCGATGGCGCCGCCCCCATCGTGATCAGGCCCAGCGACGCCGCGTTGTCGAGATATTCCTTTATTAGTTCGGGCGTGACCTTGCCGTAATACCATTCGCCTCCGGCCAACGACTCGGCCCTACACGCCGCATAGATGTCCCACACGGTGCGCTTGCCGTCGATAAAGTTCAGCGCCTCGAACGCCATCAGCGCATGCAGTCCCTTGGGACGCTTCAGGTCGTGCTCTTTCTTGCGATAGTCGGCGATGGAAGCGGTGCGGGTGGGGATGCGACTGAAGTCGGGCCCAACGGTCGGCTTATCTTGAAGGTTAGGGAAGTCGCGCGTAGGAACCTGCAGAATACCGAGTCGTTCGATGATCTCGGGAGCGCTTGTCAGGATTACGTGGTCTTCACGGTCGTGAATCGACACGATCGTATTTGACGCCGCTATCTCCCGCTTGCGCGCCTGGTCGAAGACGTTCCACACATCCCAATCCGTCGCATTTCCCGCGTACTTGGAGGAGATCGAGGCTTCGATGTCCTTGTGCAGCCGAGAAAGAGCCGCTTGTGCAACCAGCGCGTTCAGCGCCGCCGAATTCTTCGTCCCCGCATTCGCCATGAACCATGCGATCGCAGTCACCGCCACTGCGTTCCGCTTGAACGTCGTGCGGTCCATCTGCCACATGTCGTCGTCCGACGAATGGATGTACTCGTC
>Ga0075355_1000040_pt1 | contig 15866 bp, 13 predicted proteins | sample WestPond_Cattail_6_FD_120069 | JGI IMG/M metagenome (GOLD analysis project Ga0075355, IMG submission 120069) | Natural and restored wetland microbial communities from the San Francisco Bay, California, USA, that impact long-term carbon... | ecosystem: Environmental > Terrestrial > Soil >...
ACTGCGAGAAGCGCATGCTGATGCGGCGCACGTGAAGTGTCTGTGAAAAAGTTGTACCGGCCTGGCGAGATCGTTCCGAAATGTGCCATGTACCTGGTGAAGCATGACTCTCACCAAGGGACGCGGATTGTTGTCGGCACCGCAGGTGACAGTTTCCCGCAGTGCAAGGTGTGCGGAGAAGCTGTTTCCTACGAAGGTCTTCACCTGGCCGACTACGCCAGTGCCGAGCTATTGGCGGATCATCCGGAGTTCTTGTTCCCCACCCTTCGAACGCAACCTCGTTCTGAATAGTCTCGCTGAAAGCGAATCCCCGATTTTCCATTTTCCGGAATTACTTCCCGATTTCGTGCACTACGAAGGTTTTTGCACCACAATACCCGGTGCTTTGGGCACTTGTGGCAATCGCATCGGTTAACGATAATGCGATGCCATTTCGAAGGGAGGGCTCCATGCCACTGGGCCGTTTTCGTCTGCTCCTCGCGGTCATTATTCTTTTCTCCTGCAGAATTTCCTGGGCCGATATGCCCCCTGTTTCCGATGAAGATAAGAAGCTCAACGCTGTTCCCGGACAGCCCGGCGCACCCGCGGCAATCCTCTATCGCGAAGAGGTTTATGACGACCTCCGCCATGCCGCACGCATACTAGAGCGGATAAAAATCCTGACCGAAGATGGGCGGAAGTATGCCGACGTCAGCCTGCGCTATAACCAGAGGAATTTCGACCTGACCGCCGTTGGCGGCAGGACAGTGCAACCCGATGGAAAGGTGATTCCCTTCGAAGGTAAGCCCTTTGAAAAAACGCTCTTTAAGGGGAAAGAGATCCGTTACAAGGCGAAGACATTCACGCTGCCAGACGTCCAACCCGGCAGCATCATTGAATACCACTACACCCTGATTTATCCCGACGGAATGCTTTATGCCCCACACTGGGTAATTCAGGACAGCCTGTGGCAGAAGCAGGTTTTATTCCGCTTCTATATGTGGCAGAAGGATGTCGAGATATCGCACGGCCAGGTTGCTCGTGGCGTTGCCTACACGAGTCGTACTCCGAAGAACCTGGTACCCAAACAGATCACGCTTCCCAACCAGGACATTTATTTCGAACTGAAAGGCGACAACGTTCCGCCGTTCGTGGACGAGCCGTACATGCCGGACAGCGATCAGTTCAAGTACAACGTTCGGTTTTATTACAACAGCAATGCGGACGAGAAGAAGTACTGGGACAACGTGATGAAGTACTGGAACAAGGACGTGGAGAAATTCATGTCCAAGAAGGACGGCGTCGCCGAGACCGTCGCGAAGATCACCAGTCCGACAGATACTCCGGACCAAAAGGCCCGCAAGATTTATGCGTTTGTGATCTCGCTCGACAACGAAGACTACCTGCCCGACCGCACCGAACAGGAGATCAAGACGCTCAACTTGAAACCAATTACCAGCGTGGCCGATGTATTAAGCCAGAAGCGTGGCGCCCCCGGCGATATCACAGACACGTTCGTGGCCCTTGCGCGCGCGGCCGGACTCACGGCGTCGGTTATGCAGGTGTGCTCGCGAGAAAACAACTACTTCGACGTCAGCTTCCTGGATGAACGCCAACTCGACGATGCCATCGCCGTGGTGGAAATCGATGGCAAAAACGTCTTTCTCGATCCCGGGGCGAAGTTCAGTCCGTACGGGTTGCTCGATTGGCGCAACACGATGACCGCGGGCTACAAGCAAAGCAGTGACAAGCCGGTCTTCGTCGAAACCCCCATACCAACCTACAAAGAGGCGACCGTCCATCGCCTTGCAAATTTCGCCATCACGCCTGACTTCACGGTGCAGGGACCCATGAGAGTGGTTTACTCGGGCTTCTATGCCACGATGCGTCGCCAGAATGCGGCGAAGACGGACGCCGAAGGCCGCAAGAAGTTGTTGGAAGACGAGGTCAAGATGTGGCTGCCGGCGGATAGCGAAGTGAAATTAACCAACACTCCCAACTGGAACGACGTAGAGGCGGCGCTGACGGCTGAATTTCAGGTTTCGGCGTCTATCGCTTCCAACGCGGGGAAACGGGTTCTGCTGCCGTCGCACGCGTTTCACTTCATGCAGAAACCGATGTTTCCCCATGCCGACCGGGTGAATGGCGTGTACCTATATTATCCGTCGCGGGAAACGGACGAGATCACGCTAAGGGTTCCGCAGACCCTGATGGTGGAATCGCTGCCGAAACCCGAGACGGTACAACTGCAGTACGCCATCTACACCACTCAATACAACGGGAGCGGCAACTCCATCAGCATCGTGCGCGACGTGGCGATCAATCAGTACATATTCTCCAAAGACGAGTATCCCGCACTGAAGGGCTTTTACGACAAAGTGAAGGCAGCCGATGAACAGCAGATTATCTTCCGGAGCTCGGCCAATGCAACGGCTACGGGGAACTAGGTGGATCGTCGTTTCAGTGTTGCTGCTGTCGCTTACGGCGACGGCAGCAACGATTCTTCCGGATTGGATGAAGCAGGCCGCTTCGCAAACGCCGCCGGCATTTCCGCCGGAAACAAATGCGGTAGTCCTGCTGGACGACACTACGTATACGGTCAACGGTCCGGGCGGCGACGTGACGGAGCATCATCGTCGCGTAGTAAAAATCTTGCGTCCGGATGGCCGCAGCGAGGGCTACTTCGGGGTCGATTTCCGCAAGGGAGAGAAGGTCAACTTCGTTCATGCCTGGAGTCTCGACTCCGCCGGGCATGAGTACGAGGTGAAGGACAAGGAATTCATCGAGGTCGCGTCGTATAACGAGTCGCTCTACGACGACATACGCGCCCGGGCTGCGCGTGCACCGGCCGCAGATTCCGGCACCATTGTTGCTTTCGAGTTCGACGCGCAGCGCCATCTGTTCCTCGATGAACTGCACTGGTGGATGCAGGAAGACATTCCGGTGGTGCAAGCCACATTTACCCTGCAACTGCCGGGCGGCTATGAATACAAGGATCTGTGGGCCAACACGGAAGCGGCAAAAGCTGTGTCCTTGGGGAACAATCGCTGGCAGTGGACGAAGGCTAATCTGCCGGCCATCGAGAAGGAGGATCGGCGTCCTACGCTACGCGCCATCGCGGCGCGAATGCAGATCAACTATTTCGGCGGAGGCTCTCACGCCAACACAGAAGGATGGCAGGCGCTCGGACAGTGGTACAACGGGCTTACCGCCGATCGTCGCGTGGCAACGCCGGAGATTTCCGATAAGGTCCGCCAGTTGACCGCAGGCAAGGCCGACTTCGACGGCAAAGCAAGAGCCATCTCTGAGCTGATGCAATCGGAGGTGCGGTACGTATCGATCGACATCGGCATTGGTGGTTATCAGCCTCATTCCGCCGCCGACGTCTTCCGCTTCCGTTATGGAGACTGCAAGGACAAAGCCACCCTGATGAGCACCATGCTGCGTGAGGCGGGCATTACCTCGCATTACGTCCTCATCCACACCGATCGAGGCGTGGCGCGGGCCGAGGTGCCTTCATCGCTTTTCAATCATGCAATTCTTGCGATCGAGTTGCCGAGCGATGTGGATGTCTCCAGGTACCAGGCTGTGATTACCGCAAAGTCGGGGAAGAAGATGCTGCTTTTCGATCCGACGGACCCGTACACTCCCCTCGGCGAGGTCGGCTCGCATAAACAGGACCGCTATGCAATGTTGGTCACGCCCGCCGGTGGCGAGGTGATCCACACGCCGGTGCTCGCCCCCAACTCGAACCGACTCATTCGTCGCGGCAGTTTCACGCTGTCCGCGGATGGCCGGATCAACGGCAGCATCACGGAAACACGGAGCGGACAAACTGCCCATGACTGGCGCAGTGACTTCCGCAGTTCCAACGAGCAGGAACGCACGAAGAGCGTGGAAAACAGCGTGTCGCGTTCGCTGAGCACGGCGCGGGTCGAGAATATCAAGCTGGAAGCGCTCGACCAGCGCAATGCCGACCTGATCACGAGGTACGATGTCTCGAGCGACCGCTACGGACAGGCAAGCGGTCCCCTGCTGCTGGTGCGGCCGCGTGTGCTGGGGCGCGATTCCATTGGTCTCGAGAAGAAAGAACGCAAGTACCCGATCGAGTTGGCGTCAACCGCCCGCGTGGACGACGAGTACACGATCGACATTCCGGCCGGCTACGTGGTCGACGATATGCCGTCTCCCATGAAAGCGGAATCCAGTTTTGGATCGTACGAAAGTCATATCGAAAACGATAAATCGAAGCTTATTTACAAACGGACTTTCATCAACCGCGCGCTCGAAGTTCCAACCGACAAGATCGCCGAGTTTCGCGCGTTCCAGTTGCGTATCGCCGAAGACGAAAACTCGGTGGTGGTATTGAAGAAAGTGAACTGAAACGCCTGTTATTCGGGGGCGATTGCGTGCAGGGCTTCTTCGTCAGCCACCTGGATAGTGTCGCGGCTGCTGGTCTTACCGCTGTAGAGCGCAACGTCGGCGCGGCGCAACAACTGCTGGGCAGAGTCCGTGGGACGCGACACGGCTACGCCTATGGTGGCGGTGATCGTGATCTCGTTCGACTGCCACATTACCGGCTTTGCCGAAAGCTCTTTGCGGACGCGTTCCGCGATCTGCAGCGCGACCGGGTAGTCACTTTCGGGAATAACCACCAGGAATTCTTCCCCGCCGTAGCGACCCATCGCATCGTGCGCCCGGATGCAGTCCTGCATGCGCGATGCGGCGGCGATGATGGCCACGTCTCCAGCATGATGTCCGAAGCGATCGTTGATGTCCTTGAAATGATCGAGGTCGATCATCAGCACCGTGACCTTGGTCTCCGAGCGCGCGGCGCGGCCGAGTTCGCGGTCGAGCATTTCCACGATAGCGCTGCGATTCATCGCTCCGGTCATGGAATCGTGCGTGGCCTGGTGCTCCAGGGCTTCGCGCGCGGCGGCGAGCTTCTCCAGGGAATCGTTCATCTTGGCCAACGATTCCTGCAAGCGCTCGCTCAGGATGCGCTGCACGAAGAACAGCAGCGTACCCAGCGCGACCACGGCGATCATGGAAACGATGATCCGGAAATTACGGACGATCTCGGAAGTATCGCCGAACTCAAGGGACCACGCCGCCATTAGCGGAACCGACAGCAAGGCAAAGAAGGCGAGTCGCGTGAGCCAGCCCGAGTTGTAGGTGTGCGCCGGGTCCTCGGGTTGCTCTTCCATCGCGTCTTCGGTATTGGCGCTGGTCGCAGCCCAGCCGATCGCGACGATGGAAGCGACCAGCGGCAGGTCGAAATAGCTGCCGGTGTAATAACTGCGCTTGTCGATCGCGACATTGATGAAATGCGCTGAAATCGTGTAGCCCAGCGAACCAAGCAACAACTTTCCGTAAACTTTGCGCCACGCCCCTTCGCAACGGAAGGAGAGCAACGCCAGCGCGAGGATGAAGACGAAGTCTTCGAGCGAATAAAGCGTGTTGAAGCTGGTGCCGTAATGCGCGATATTCGGCGTAACGTATTGCCACGGAACCACCACGTACGAATACAGGTACATCCACCAGACGCCGATCATCGTGAGGGTGTAAGGCGTCACGGAGGGCATCCTCTTAGGCTCATGCGGGAGGGTGGCAAGCGCTGCCGTCATCGGGATGAGGTGGAGGAAGAGGACAATGTCCTGGACGGAAGGATCGACTACGTTAATGCGAATGACCAGTTCGAAGTACGTCCAGATCGCCTGCGACAGAGCCCAGCAGCCAACCCCAACTGTCATGAGGATCCAGAACGAGCGAATGCGCCCCCGTGCTGCCCGGATGTGCGCCGCAAACGCCGCCGTTACCATGATCGCGAGCAGTAACTGAGCCAGGTCGCCGAACGCCGTCAATGCGAACGACGGTTGCATGCAGAGCGCCATTGCGAGGTAGGCAAGAGCGACTGCGCCGCAGCACCACATCAGCCAATTGGGTTTTCTGGTCGTCGTAGTTTCCTATCCGTTTACGGATGTACGGTTGCAGGAATCCTACCTTGTCGTGTTCCCTGGCGCTTCATGACATAGGTCATAGGTGGGTACGTTGGTAACATTCGACAATGCCATTTTGGATCAATAGTTTAGGGACGAAAGGCAAAGCTTCTATTCGGCTGGCCTGGAGAGGGGAATTAGAACCTTAGTTCCATCCGTGGAGGTATATTCGAGGGCAAATACAGCCTCTGCAGGGTTAACCGGAAAGTAAAGGTAGCCCCCAACGGGTTTACTGACTTCGCCCTCTGGCAGGCTCTTTTCGGTTAGTTCCGCGATCATGGCGTCGGCATCAGCCGCGCGAGTCTTCGGATCACGCCGGTTGGGCTTGGTCACTACATTGACGCCCGTAGCGGTGCTTACGCCATGGCGACTGTTCCCATAATAGGGATCGTACGGGTCGCCCCCGGTGCTGTAGGTGATGGTCTCGTAGGGGTAGACGGCGACGTCAGTGCCCTTCTGGTCCTTTTCGCTAATCTGCGAAGCCATAATCTTCGGGTCGGCGGGTGCGATCGGCTTGTCGGAGTTGGCGGGGCGCAGGGCGAAATCCGAGGGTGAAAGTTTCAATCCATTTTTGGGATATACGCCGACCTCTATCACGACATAATCCTTGCGCATGTTAGAGACGAAGGTTTTGCGGACCTGCTTCCGCGACAGTTGTGCGGCGCCGATCGTCGCATTTGCGTTCTCGGAGACGGCCTGGTAGTCCTTGGCCTGGGCACGCGGTTTCACCACCGGCGCATGTTGGGCGACAGCCGAACTAACCAGGATCGCGAGAAGTAACGCAAGAACGCGATGCATAAGGCCCTCAAAATTCGAGTTTGACAGTCTTTCCGCTGAGAACGTAAACGCGCTTCTGTGCCGGTTCCTTACCGTTCGTACGGACTTCCAAGTCGTACACGCCGGGATCGAGATAAATGTTCTTCAAATCCTTCGCGACACCGGCATAGGCCTGATTGATGTAAATCTCGGATGTGTTCCCGACATTCTTGAGCTTCACGGTGCCCTTGTTAGGTCCTGGCTGGTAGGACCAAGGGGCGTACCAACCGCCGTAGTATCCACCATAGGCGAACGCGTCAAAGGTGTACGGGTCGTAGCAGCAATACGGGCCGGAGAAGTGGGTGTATCCAAAACCAATGCCCACGCCGCCGAAACGAAGCCCGGCAAAGGACGGAACCGCAAGAACACTCACCAGGCTGGCGAGCAACAGGAGCTTCTTGGCACTCATACGAACTCCGTTCGCATTAGATGCTAACGCAATTCCATAACGGTGGCGTGACAAAAGCGAGGTATGCAAAAACAAAAAAGTCGCGGCGAGCGCGACTTTTTGGAGTGTAAAGGGTAGGTATAGGGCTACGCGGTTTTCGTCTCGCTGAAGTGGTTTTCCAGTTTCTGCAGCGACGCTTGATCTTCGACATTGAAGCACGTTTGCGCGCGATCGATCTGGCGCATCAGCCCACCCAGAACCTGTCCCGGTCCTACTTCCACGAACGTTTTGATGCCCTTGGCGGTCAGCTCGCGCATCGAGCGCTCCCACTGCACTGCGCCGGTAACCTGGCGGATGAGGGCATCGCGAGCGTCGTCAGGTGACTGGATAAGTTTGGCGTCGACATTGGTGATGAGCGGCACTTCCATCGGGTGGAAGGTGAGTGTCTTCAGATCGGCGGCGAGGCGGTCCTGCGCGGGCTGCATTAGCGAGCAATGGAAGGGTGCGCTTACGGGGAGCATCACCGCGCGTTTGGCGCCTTTCGCTTTGCACATCTCCGCCGCGCGTTCGACGGCGCTTTTGCTGCCGGAAATCACCACTTGATTCGGAGAGTTAATGTTGGCGGGCTCGCAGACTTCGCCTTGCGCGGCTTCCTTGCAAATCTCGCGGATAGTGTCGATGGATAGCATCAGGATGGCGGCCATCGCGCCGACGCCGACCGGCACGGCTTCCTGCATGTACTGGCCGCGATTGCGGACGGTGCGCACAGCGTCCTGGAAATCCAGCGTACCAGCAGCGACATGAGCGGAGTACTCGCCAAGGCTATGCCCCGCGACGAAGTTCGGCGTAATGCCAGTGCTTTCGAGCACGCGATAAGCGGCGACGGAGACGGTGAGGATTGCGGGCTGCGTGATCTCGGTCAGCTTGAGCTGATCTTCAGGACCTTCAAAGCATAGCTGCGAAAGCTTGTAGCCGAGCGCGGTATCGGCTTCGTCGAAAGTCTCCTGCGCGACGGGATACATGGCCGCGAGTTCCTTGCCCATGCCGACAACCTGTGATCCTTGTCCGGGGAAGAGAAATGCGATGGAACTAGTCATCGTGTGCTCCCTGCGCGTGAGTCTGCGGATGGCTGCGTGTCATGCGGCCGCGGGTGGCCGCGATTTCCTGTTCGATCTTCTGGTTGATCTTGCGCTCGGCGAACTCGGCCGCCACGCGGACCGCGTTCTTGATGGCATTTGCGTTCGACGACCCGTGTCCAATGATGCAGACACCTTTTACGCCGAGTAGCGGAGCGCCACCATACTCGGAGTAGTCGAGGCGCTTCTTGAAGTCGGCGAAGGCGCGACGCGACAGCAGGAATCCCACCTGGCTGGAGATGGTCGACCGGAGGGACTCTTTTAATAGATAGCGAACGGCTTCGACCAGGCCTTCAGAAATCTTCAGCGCGACGTTGCCGACGAATCCGTCGCAAATGATGACGTCGGCATGTCCGTTGTAGAGGTCGCGTCCTTCCACGTTGCCGATGAAGTTGATCGGCAGCGGCTTGATCAATTTGTACGCTTCTTTCGTGAGGTCGTTGCCCTTGCCTTCTTCTTCGCCGACCGAAAGCAGCCCCACGCGCGGACGATGAACGTCAAAGATATTGCGCGAGTAGATCTCGCCCATGATGGCGAACTGCTCGAGATTCTGCGGCTTGGAGTCTACGTTGGCGCCGACGTCGAGAAGAATCGCTGCCGTGCCTTTCGAAGTGGGGAAGACCGCCGCGAGTCCGGGGCGATCGACGCCGGGCAGCGCTCCCAGGATCATCTTGGCGGTTGCCATCGCTGCACCGGTGTTGCCGGCGGTGGCAAAGCCCTGCGCCTGTCCGTCGCGCACGAGACGAAGTCCCACGTGGATAGAGGACTTCTTCTTCGAGCGGACCGCTTGCGCCGCCTTGTCGTCCATGGCGATGACTTCTTCGGCCGGGACGATTTCGATATTGCTGAGGCCGTGGATGGAGGGATGGTTCCGCATCTCAGCGCGGATGACATCTTCCTTGCCGACCAGCAGAACGTGGACGTTGTAGCTGCGCGCGGCCAGAATGGCGCCTTCGACTTCAGGCTTCGGAGCGCGATCCGAGCCCATGGCGTCGACGGCTATCACGGTTTTCATTTGTCGGTTGGTGGACCTCGGTCGTTCGGCCCCGCTTAACTCCCAAGAACGATGCGGGGCCCGGACTAGATTCGAATTTCGCCGAACGGCGTTCGTGAAGGGTAACTGACCTTCTCTATCCGGCGGCATAACGCCGCTGTGTTAATTACTTGGACTTTTCGACTTCCACCACTTCGCGTCCCTTGTAATGGCCGCACTTGGGACAGACGCGGTGAGGCATCTTCGCCTCGTGACAATTTGGACACTCGGACGCCGAGTGCGGGGTGAGAAAATCATGCGCCCGACGGGTAGCGGTGCGCCGTTTGGAGTGTCGCCGTTTCGGATTTGCCATTTCAAAAACCTCTAAACTTTTTCGTTTTCTACTTCTGCAACTTGTCTTTCAAACCTTTGAGCGCCTCCCACCGGGGATCGGCGGGCGGCTGTTCGCACTCGCATTTTCCGGTGTTCAGGTTGAGGCCACATTGTGGGCACAACCCCTTGCACTCTTCCTTGCAAACTGTCTTCAGCGGAACCTCAAGCAGGACCTGTTCCCGCAGAAGGTCGGTCAGTTCCACGCCACCATCTTCGTAATAGCTGATAGCCGCGTCCTTGTCCTGAAGCTCAACTTCCTTATCTTCCCCGATGTCGGATCCAGCCGGCCGGTAAAGCAGGTCGAAATCCCTCCTTACGGGAAGGGCCACCGGCTCCAGACAGCGAGCACAGAGGACCTCAAGATCCGTTTTTAACTCGCCCACAATGCGAATGTCGTCGAGTTTACCGTTGTGGCCGTCGTGCTCTTCGACCAGCATCGCCCGCCCGTCTGACTGCAACGGGCCAATCTGCCGGACATCGGAGCCGAGATCCAGAGTCCCCGCCGGAAGCTCCTCCTTGAACTCAAGTAAGTTCTTGCGGAGTTTCAGGTTTTGCAGGCTGATCAACATCCCAAAGGCTCATTCCGCTGCGGGCGCCGGGAAAAGACACACGTCCACGGCAGCGTCCGGAAGCAAGATGCAAAACTCAAGAATATAGGCCGAAGGCGTGCAGTGTCAATGCGGGGAGGGCTAGAACAGCTCGTTCCAGAAGAACAACAGGTTGGCGACGATCATCCCTCCCACGGCGCCGCCGAGCCAGAAGTTCTCCCAGCGGGTGTTGGTGGTGCGCATAACCCGCCGGTCGTTCGAGAGCTTAAGGATGATGTAAAGGATGGGCACAATAAAGATGCCGGCGAGCACTTGCGACCAGAAGAGCGTTTTTACGGAATTGATTCCAACGTAGTTAACCGCTACGGCGGTCACCAGGACAATGCAAATCAGGATAAAGAACGGCCGAGCTTCCCACGGCGACTTGCTGAGTCCGTAATTCCATCCGAAGGCCTCGGCAACGCTGAAGCAGAGCGAGGCCACGAGTATGGGCAGCGCCACCATGCCGGAACCGAAGATGCCGAGCGAGAACAGGATGGGGCCAAATTGGCCAAGCGAGGCAAGCGCGTTGGCGGCTTGGCGCGTGGTCATGGAAGCAGGGTTGGCGACATTCATCGTGGACGCCGCAACTAACGCTGACAGCGAAACCACGCAGGCGACGAAACATCCGAATTTAGCTTCCACATTGTGGAACGATGCCCCGCTCTCGCGCTTGGTGCTGGTCTGCCACACGATGACGTCAGGCGTGAGCAGCGACCCGAAGACGGCGATGAGCGCCATCACGTATCCGGTGCTGGCAGAGAGCTTGGGAAGCACAATCGCTTCGGCGGTGTGCGTAATCGTGTGCGCCGAGGTAGTCGCCATTACTGCCGCTGCGACATAAGAGAGCAGGAACAGCGACAGCAGCGACAGACTGCGGTTCACTCTCTCATAGCCGACCTTCGTCAGGAAGTACCAGATGGTGAAGGCGACCGCGGCCGGAAAGAAACGCGCAGACTGTTGCAGCAGAATGGAAAGCGCGTCACTGACGGCCATGATGTCGGCGACGATCATCAGTACGTTGACCACGACCATCATCACCGCGAACGTGATCGCAAGCACCCGGCCGAAGCGCCGCCGAACCAGTTCGACGAGGCCGACGCGCGTTTCGTGACCGATGCGTGCGGCGACACCAAACACCGCATTAAGAACCGGGATGCAAAGAACGATAATCCATCCGACGGAGACGCCAACGCTGGCACCCGCGACAGTAGCCGTCATTACGGCGGCAGGATCGAGGTCGGCTGAACCCGCGATAATGCCAGGAATGATCCTGCCGATCCACGGCCGTTGAGGTTCAGGTGCTATTGAACGCGCGGGGAAACTGATGACCTTCCCACGATCAGATGGGGAACCGGCGCGCGGTTGCGGCGACAGTAGCTTGGATTTCAATACTTCGAGGAAGTTGCGCGCTGACAATCGTAGGGCCCCCCAGACATCGCTTGGCGCGAAATGTCGGGCGAGGGTGAGATGAGGGAGAGTAGCGGCGGGTTGGAGCAGCTACTCCGGAAGAAAACGGAAAACGGTGAACGGCAAAGGGTGCGGTCAGGCCAAATCCAAGGCATTGAATCCCCAGGACTAACGCTTCAGCAACTCTGGATTCCAACCTGCCGCCGGCCGGGTGAATCCAACCGCGCATCATGAACTTCCGATTTGCGATTACGGCGGGAGCCAACTTCTTCGTCATCGCCGGCCTGATTATTTACGGTTACGGACTGTTTGCTGAATATCACGAGCGGGGTAAGTGGGCCAAGAACATCACGGGACTACTCGCCGGGCTGGGCATGCTGATGCTCGCTTTGGCGCTACTGTTGACGCCGGACAACGTGGCGGTGATCGCGATGATGTCGCAGACGGGCGCGGCGACGGCGCTGGTGTGGATCAGCAGCGGATTACTGCTGGCCGCAATTGCGGCATTCGGCTTCATCACGTACACGAGGCCAATCCGCTTGTGGCACGAGCGAAAAATAGAGCGGGATTTAAACAGCGGATTGCCGAAAATACCGTGAGAACTACTCTTCAGCGCCAATCGAAATAACATCGCCGGCGCATGCTCCTAACCTCTTTGCGCATGCAGCCAGGCTTTCCGAGGCGATCCGGCGTAGTCAATCCCGCGTTCCCGCTCTGGATAAAAGTCTTCGCAAGAGGAGTTGAACTGCAGCCTGAGTAGTAGGTGATCTCCCTACTATCCCGCCTGATTTGTTGCTGTTACCATTAGCCGCTTCTCTGAAAGCAGGCCCTTTATGAAGGAATTTTACGTACGCGACGCGGCACAGTACGAAAATCAGAACATCACTACCACCTTTGTCGTCGCCTCCAAGCAGATCAAGCCGAAAAAGACCGGCGACCTCTACCTCGCGCTCACCCTCGCCGATCGCACGGGGCAGATCGAAGCCAAGATTTGGGACAACGTGCAGGAAGTTCTCGACGCGTTCGACCAGGATGACTTCGTCAAGGTGAAAGGGCTGCTGAACAAGTACAACAACCGTTACCAGCTCACGATTCACAAACTCCGCAAGTGCGAAGAGCACGAAGTCGACTTCTCCGACTACCTGCCGAAGACAGAGAAAGATGTCGATCAGCTTTGGCAGACGGTGTGTGAGTTTGTCGAGTCATTCCAGAATGAGCAGTTGAAGGCGTTGTTGCGCGCCTTCATGGCCGATCCTGAAATCGAGATGCGCTACAAGAATGCGCCGGCGGCGAAGACGCTACACCATGCATTTGTCGGAGGCCTGCTCGATCACGTGGTGTCGTTGTTCCGCTCGTGCGACCTGGTGTCGAGGAACTATCCGCAGATCGACCGCGACCTGCTGCTAACGGGCGCGTTTTTGCACGACATCGGAAAGCTGTATGAGCTTTCGTATGCGCGCTCGATCGGATACACGACCTCGGGCCAGTTGCTCGGGCATATGATCATTGAACTCGAGATGCTGCATAAGAAGATCGCACTGGTGCCCGGCTTCTCGGGTGAGTTGAAGATCCTGATCGAGCACATGATCATCAGCCATCACGGCCAGTACGAGTTCGGCTCGCCCAAGCTGCCCATGTTTCCCGAGGCGCTCATGTTGCATTACATGGACGACCTCGACTCGAAGATGGAAAGCATGCGCGCGCAGTTCGAGCGCGAAGCCGACAACGAAGACGCGTGGACGGGGTATAACTCGTCGCTGGGGCGTCCGCTGCTGAATACGAAGAAGTTTTTGAAGAAGAAGGAAGCACATCCGCCGGCGGTGGCGGTGGCAGCGAAACAGTAGCGTAGAACCGCGAGCTACGCTCGCGTCGGGCGGACCGGGAGGTCCGTCCCCCCATAAATCCTGGTATTTTTGCGTCTGATTAGCGGTCGCTGCTTAGCGACACGGCTCGGACGGACGGAGCCTGCGGTTGCGGTTCCGGTGAGTTGACCTGCAGTTCGTATACGCTCTGCGCCTGCACATCGTTGTGCTTGATGTCGACAATCGCCTTGCCGATGATGCGGGCGTCGGCCGTCGAGTGGATGTGGGTGATCATGTCGAATCCACCGACTTCCGCGTATTCCTGCGAGAACTCGACGTTCTTCACGAAGAACGACGGCGACTTCACCATCTTGCCTTCAGCCCGGTACATCGCGCCGTTGTAGACATTCAGATAAACCGTGCCCTTGAACAGGCCAACGCGATTGTGGCGGGGCTTGACCTGGAAGACGTGGCAGAGCGGCCCGCCTTCCATTTCCTCGATGCCCTTGTAGGTGAACTTGTAGTTCTCAGCGTTGATGGCGACATCGGAGTTGTCGCCCTGCTTGGCGCGATCGACTTCCGACTGCAGCAGGCGCGCGATGACGTTGGTCTTCACGAAGCCGTCGCCGACGAAGTTAATGGCCTTGAAAGCCAACGACTTCGGCGCCGAGTACATGCGCTGCAACTGGTACGTGCCCTTCTGCTTCGTCTGGGGCAGTTCTGCTTCCACCACGGTGGTATCGCGATAGGCGCCGAGTTCACGGGCCTGCCGCTGGGTACGCGCGTCGTGGACCTGCAGCGCCAGTTCCGGCGACATCCGGGCGCGCTGCGGCGGGATCTCTAACGTCGCCGCCGAAAGCGCGGCTACGCCGGGCGTGACCATTACGTCGTCGTCTGCCGCCTGCAACGGAGCCGAAACCGCCAACGCCAGGGCCGCGATGCCTATAAAACGAGTTGTCCCAGAAAGCTTCATCATCAAAACTGGATTTATTGATTATGACAAAGGGCGAGATTACCGCCAAGTTACCTATGTCATACCGCAACTATAAAGATGATCGCGACTGGCAAAAGTTGCAGCTGTGTGTTCGACGCGAAGAAATACCGAAAAGAGGTATTTGATTTCCACAGAAGACTTCGCGACGCCCCTCACTATCATTGCGTCGCGTGAACGGTCGCAGTTACGATTCGAGTCCTGATGTCCGAACCGAAGGCAGTCGCCCCCGAGACTATGTCCACCACTCGTCCCCATGCTCCTGAAATCGAAGTGTTTGCCGTTCACGGCGCCGATCCCGAAGTGCTCGCCTACGCCATGGCGAAGTATTCGCGCTCGGCTTTGTCGATGAAGGATTCGTTGAAGGAGCTCAACGAGCAGAAGGCGGAGAAATTCCTCAATACATTCTATTTTCAGTATGGACATCGGTCGATTGCCGACCTGGCGCACGTCGCCATGGCCATCGAGAAGCTTTCGCTGCTGGCGGCGATTGCGTTGGTCGATGAGCAACGCTGGGACGGACAGGAGCGCTCCACGCGCTACCAGGATTACAAGAAGGCCAGCTATTACGTTCCGGACTTCGGCGAGAACCTCGACGTGGTGCACACGTATCGCGGGGAGATTGATGCGCTCTTTGCGGCGTACGAACTGGTGTCGGAGGACGTGTTCCGTCATTTGTGCTCGATTACGCCGCGCCCGGAGGACATGAAGGTGGAAGCGTACGAGCGCACGTTGCGGGCACGGGCGTTCGACGTTTCGCGCTACCTGTTGCCGCTGGCGACCAACACTTCACTTGGCCAGATCGTGAACGCGCGGACGCTGGAGAACCAGGTGTCGCGGTTGTTGTCAGACGAGCATGGGGAGATTCGGAATCTCGGCGTGCTGCTGAAGAAGGCTGCGAAGGATCCGGCGTGGAAGGTGGAGCATCCACGGTTTCAGTGGTTCATGCAGGAGTTGCGGCTCAACAACGAACAGATGTGGCGCGAGGCGCAGGCAATCTTTGAGCGCGATGTGAAGGTGGCACCGACGCTGGTGAAGTACGCGGAAGCGAGCCAATACCAAGGGGAAACGCGCAAGGCGCTGCGGCAGGCCGCTGCCGAGCTGATGAAGAATGCGGCGATTGAGAAAGCTCCGCCAGTCGACCTGCTCGACGACGAGCCGCTGGAAGTGGAAATCGCGACGACGTTGCTGTACGAGCACTGTCATTATTCCTACCGGCAGGTGCGGACGGCGGTCGAAGCGCTTACGGCGCAGCAGCGCAGCGAGATCATCGCGCTCGGCACGGCGCATCGTGGCTCGCACGACGAACTTCTGCGGTCCTTATGCGCGGGACAGAAGTTCCGCTTCGACATCCTGCAGGACATCGGCGGCTATCGCGACATGCATCGTCAT
>Ga0075355_1000041_pt1 | contig 15569 bp, 12 predicted proteins | sample WestPond_Cattail_6_FD_120069 | JGI IMG/M metagenome (GOLD analysis project Ga0075355, IMG submission 120069) | Natural and restored wetland microbial communities from the San Francisco Bay, California, USA, that impact long-term carbon... | ecosystem: Environmental > Terrestrial > Soil >...
GCTTCTGCACGTCGAATTCGTGCGTCCAGCGAAAATCGCCGACGATTCTGCGGCAGGCGTTTGGGCGGGTGACGATCGCCGGGTAACCACAGTGGCGGGCAGTCCTTTCATGCCCGTTCCGCCGTAAGCGCCGCCAGCACCGGCGCGGTGTCCGGGCGCAGGCCGCGCCACAGCAGGAACGACTCGGCCGCCTGCTCGACCAGCATGCCGAGGCCCATGACCGCACGCGCCGCGCCAGCGCGCAGGGCCCAGCGCACGAACACCGTGTCACGCTCGGCATACGCCAGGTCGTAGGCAAGGGTCTGGGTGCCGATCGCATCGGCCGGGATACGCGGCAGCTCGTCCGCGAGGCTCGCCGAGGTGGCATTGATGATCAGGTCGTAGCCGGCGTCGTGCCGCGCGCCGGGCTTGGCCGGTGGCGCGCTGACCTTGCCGAGGTCGGCGAACTCGCTCGCCAGCTGGCGCGCGCGTTCGGCGCGGCGGTTGATGATGTAGACCGGGCCGGCGCCGCCCTCGAGCAGCGGCGCGAGGATGCCGCGCGCCGCGCCGCCCGCGCCGAGCAGCAGCACGCGTGCGCCGGCGAGCTTGAAGCCGAGGTTCACCGTGAGGTCGCGCACCAGGCCGGCGCCGTCGGTGTTGTCGCCGAGCAGCTTGCCGTCCGCGCCGCGCGCGAGCGTGTTGACCGCGCCGGCGCGTTGCGCGCGCGGCGCCAGCGTGTCGGCGAGCCGGAAGGCGGCCAGCTTGTGCGGCACCGTGACGTTGAGCCCGCGGCCGCCGCCGGCGAAGAAATCGCGCACCACCGCGTGGAACGCGGCGGGCGGCACGTCGATCAGGCCGTAGGCCATCGACTGCTGCGTCGCTTCAGCAAACATTGCGTGGATGCGGGGCGAGCGGCTGTGCGCGATGCCGCTGCCGATGACGGCGTAGCGATCGATGGCCATCAGTGCCCCTGCGTGATCCAGGCGAGCTGCGTGCCGCCGCCGGCGTCGGCGCCGAGCGCGCTGCCGAGTTCCGGCAGCCATTGTCGCATCCCGTCGTCGAACTGGTACGGCGGGTTCAGCAGCAGCAGCCCCGAGCCGTTGAGCCCGACGCGCGAATCGCGCGGATGCACCCACAGCTCGGCGGCGAGCGCCGGCACCGCGAGCGCTTCGGCCAGTCGCCGCAGCCGCGGGTCGAGCTCGCGCTGGTCCTTGATCGGATACCACAGCATCACCACGGCGTTCGGAAGCCGCGCCAGCGCGGTGGCGGCGGCGCCCATGGCGCGCTCGAGCTCGGCCTCCTGCTCTTCGTAGGGCGGGTCGATGAACACCAGCGCGCGCCGCTCGGGCGGCGGCAGCAGTGATTTCAGCGCGGCGTAGCCGTCGCCGCATTCGGCGCCGACGCGCGGGTAGGCCTTGAGCGTGCGCTCGAGCGCGCGGCACTCGGCGCTCTGGATCTCGAAGCAGCGGCCGCGATCCTGCGGCCGCAGCGCGTGCGCCGCGAGCAGCGGCGAACCAGGGTAGAGCGAGGGATTGCCGAGTTCGGTGCGCGCGCTCGCGACCGCAGCGAGGTAGGCATCGATCTCCGTGCAGCGGCCCGGCTGCTGGCGTACCCGGCCGATGCCGAGGCGCGCCTCGCCGCCGCGGCTGGCCTCGGCGCCGTCGAGCTCGTAGCAGCCGCGGCCGGCGTGCGTCTCGAGGTAGAGGAAGCCCTTGTCCTTGCGCTGCAGGGCTGCGACCAGCGCGAGCAGCGTGACGTGCTTGTGCACGTCGGCGAAGTTTCCGGCGTGGAACCCGTGGCGGTACTTCATGCGCGCGGTGGCGCGCTGGCGACGCGCCTTGGGCTGGTGCCTGCGGCGGTCGCTAGCGGCGCGCCGGGGCCTTCTTGCCCGCGGCCTTCCCTGCCGTGGCCTTCGCCGCCGGGACTGGCTTGGACTTGGCGCCCGGCGCGGTTGCGCTCGCGGGCTTGGCGTCGGCCCTGGCCGCAGCCTTGGCGGCCGTCTTGGCGCGGTGACCCTCCGTGGCGCGCGCGGCAGCGGCGCGTGGCGCGCTGCTGCGGCTGGCCGCGGCGCGCTTGGTCGCGGCCTTGTCGATGACCACGCCCGTACCGTTGTTCGCGCCGGGGCTGCCGCTGGCGCCCGATACGGCCTCGGTCTTGGCCGCGGCCGCAGCCGCCGCCTTCGCGGGGAGCCGGCGGCCGAAGCGTCCGCGTGCACCCTTGGCAGGCGCGGCGGCGAGCAGCGCCTGGCATTCCTCGAGCGTCAGGGTCTTCGGGTCGCGATCCTTCGGCACGCGCGCGTTCTTGTTCTTGTCGGTGACGTAGGGGCCGTAGCGGCCGTTGAGCACCTGGATCTTCTGCTCGGCGAAATCCTGGATGATGCGGTTCGCGTCGGCGATCGCCTTGGCCTGGATCAGCTCGAGCGCGCGCTCGAGCGTGACGGTGTACGGATCGTCTTCCTTCATGGACACGTACTTGGCGCCGTACTTGACGTAGGGACCGAAGCGGCCGATCGCGGTCAGCACGGTCTCGCCCTCGGCGGTGGTGCCGAGCGTGCGCGGCAGCTTGAAGAGCTCGAGCGCGTCGGCGAGCTGGATCGAATCCATCTTCTGGCCGGGACGCAGTCCCGCGAAGCGCGGCTTCTCCTCGTCGTCCTTGGTGCCGATCTGCACGAACGGCCCGAAGCGGCCCATGCGCACCGTCATCGGCTTGCCGCTCACCGGGTCACGCCCGAGCTCGCGCGCCTGCGCGACCTGCTCGCGCGTGACCGACTTCTCGATCAGCTCGACCTGCTGGATGAAGGGCTTCCAGAACTTGCCGAGCGGCGTGGTCCACGGCTCCTCGCCGCGCGCCACGGCGTCGAGCTCGTCTTCCATGTCGGCGGTGAAGCCGTATTCGACATAGCGGTGGAAGTGCTCGGTCAGGAACTTGCCGACGATGCGGCCGATGTCGGTGGCGGTGAAGCGGCGGTTATCGATCTCGACGTACTCGCGGTCGCGCAGCGTCGAGATGGTCGAGGCGTAGGTCGACGGGCGGCCGATGCCGTGCTCTTCCAGTGCCTTGACCAGCGAGGCCTCGGTGTAGCGCGGCGGCGGCTCGGTGAAATGCTGCTCCGGATGGAGCCCGGCGAGCGCCACGGCGTCGCCCTGCTGCATCGCCGGCAGCATGTGGTCGCCGTCCTCGTCGACGCCGTCGTCGCGCCCTTCCTGGTAGACGGCGATGTAGCCGGGCTTGACCAGTTGCGAACCGTTGGCGCGCAAGACGTGGCGCCCGGGACCGTCGGCGCCGGCCAGCATGTCGACGGCGATGGTGTCGAACACGGCGTGCGCCATCTGGCAGGCCACGGCGCGCTTCCAGATGAGGGTGTAGAGCTTGAACTGGTCCGCGTCCAGGTAGCGCTCGATTTCGGCGGGCACGATCGCCGCGGAGGTCGGGCGGATGGCTTCGTGCGCCTCCTGGGCATTCTTCGACTTGGTCTTGTAGACGCGCGCCTCGTCGGTCAGCGACTCGCGCCCGTAGAGCTTCTCGATCGTGGCGCGTATCTCGACCACCGCCTCGGCGGCCAGCGCCACCGAGTCGGTGCGCATGTAGGTGATCAGGCCGACGTTGCCTTCGCCGGTGTCGACGCCTTCGTAGAGCTGCTGCGCGGTGCGCATGGTGCGCTGCGCCGAGAAGCCGAGCTTGCGCGAGGCCTCCTGCTGCAGCGTCGAGGTGGTGAAGGGCGGCGCCGGGTTGCGGCGGCGCTGCTTGCGGTCGATCTCGAGCACGCGCAGCTCGCCGCCGGTGCTGGCGTTGCGCAGCGTGGCCTCGGCGGCGCGCGCGCTGCCCTCGTCGGTGAAGCTGAACTGCTCGACCTTGCGGCCGCCGAACTCGACCAGCTTGAGCGGGAAGCGCTGCCCGCTGTGCTCGCCCTCGGCGTCGATGGTCCAGTATTCCTGCGCCACGAAGGCGTCGATCTGGTCCTCGCGCTCGCAGATCATGCGCAGCGCCGGGCTCTGCACGCGGCCGGCCGAGAGTCCGCGCCGCACCTTCTTCCACAGCAGCGGCGAGAGGTTGAAGCCGACCAGGTAGTCGAGCGCGCGCCGCGCCTGCTGCGCGTTGACCAGCTCGAGCGACAGCCCGCGCGGATGCGTGATGGCGTCGCGGATCGCGTTCTTGGTGATCTCGTGGAACACGACGCGCTGCGACTGCTTGCCCTCGAGCTCGCCGCGCTCGCGCAGGATCTCGTGCAGGTGCCAGGCGATGGCCTCGCCCTCGCGGTCCGGGTCGGTCGCCAGCAGCAGCGTGCTCGACTTCTTCAGCGCGCGCGAGATGGCATTGACGTGCTTCTCGTTGCGCTCGATCAGCCGGTACTGCATCGCGAAGCCGTTGTCGGGATCGACCGCGCCTTCCTTGGGCACCAGGTCGCGCACGTGGCCATAGGAGGCCAGCACCTCGAAGTCCTTGCCGAGGTACTTCTTGATCGTCCGCGCCTTGGCGGGCGATTCGACGATGACGAGGTTGTCAGCCATGCGGCTTCAGCCCGATGCCGCCCTGCTCGCTCAATGCGGCACCTGCACGGGCGGCTCGTGCACCAGGTCGGCGAAGCGCTCGCACCATTCGGTGTCGTCGCTGGCCTTCGAGGTCAGCACCATGAGCACGACCCACTTGACCTGCTCGAGGCTGAGTTCTTCGCCGTCAAGCGCCAGCAGCCGCTCGATGACGATCTCGCGCTGCGTTGGGGCCAGCACGCCGCCGCGCTCGAGCGCCAGCAGCAGGCCGCGGCATTCGGCATCGAGGCGCACGCACTCTTCGGGCGTGTAGAGCCGGATGGTGCGGTCGTTGGCGTCGAGGTCGGGGCGGCTGCTCTGGTCGGCAAGCGCCTCCAGCCAGTCGAGCGCGCGCTGCACCGTGACGCCGCGAAAGCCGGCCGTCTCCAGGTCGCGCGCGATCTCCGCCCGCTCCGCGGCCGCCGGCACTTCGACGAACGGGTAGTGGTCGAAGACGTAGACCAGGATGTCGAATACCGTGTTGTCCATCTTCTATTGCTGCTGCTGTTCAACCGACGCGCACATATCGACCCCCGGGGTGCAGCCCGACCCTTCCTTCCAGCTCGAGGATCAACAGCATGGACGCGAGGGAAGGGCTCGGCAGACCGGTCCGGTCCACCAGGGCATCGACGCTCTGGGGCTCGAAACCGAGCGCATCTAACAGGATTTCGTAGTCCTTGTCCAACCCGGAGGCCCGGGCGGCGGAATCGGGGGCGCCCGAACCCGATTCTGTAATATCTTGTTTTGTAAAAGGAATTTTGAGCTCCGCCCAGACGTCGTCGGCCGACTCGACGAGCTTTGCGCCCTGGCGCAGCAGCGCATGGCAGCCGCGGGCGAGCGGGTTGTGGATGCTGCCGGGGATCGCGAAGACCTCTCGGCCCTGCTCGGCGGCCAGGCGGGCGGTGATCAGCGAGCCGCTGCGGCGGGCCGCCTCGACCACCAGCGTGCCGAGCGACAGGCCGCTGATCACGCGGTTGCGGCGCGGGAAATTGCCGGGTAGCGGCGGGCACCCGGGCGGGAATTCGCTGATCACGCTACCCCCGCCGGCGACGATGCGCTCGGCCAGGGCGGCGTTTTCCGGGGGGTAGGGCTCATCGAGCCCGCACCCCAGCACCGCCACCGTGCGCCCGCTCGCGGCGAGCGCGCCGGCGTGCGCGGCGGCGTCGATGCCGAGCGCCAGCCCGCTGGTGATCGTGAGCCCGGCGCCCGCGAGGCAGGCGGCGAACTCGTGCGCGGTACGCGCGCCGGCGGCCGTGGGGTTGCGGCTGCCGACCATCGCGAGCTGCGCGGACAGCAGGCATTCGGCCCGGCCGCGCACGAACAGCACCGCCGGGGCGTCGGCCAGCGCGGCCAGCAGCGGCGGATAGCCCGCGGCGTCGCAGCCAACGAGCCCGGCGCCGGCGCCTTCGAGCCAGGCGCGGTCGGCGGCGAGCACTTTTTCGTCTGGCTGCGCGAGCCAGGCCGCGGCCGCGAGCGGCAGGCCGCGCTCGCGCAGCTCGGCGGCGCCGCGCCCGACCAGGCTGGCCGCCGGCGATTCTCCCGCCGCCGCGCGCACGTGGCCGGCGTGCAGGCCCGGGGCGCGCGCCAGCGCCAGCAGGGGTTCGGGATCGCCTGGAGTCGTGCCGCGCATCGGGCGGCAGCATAAAAGAAAGGGCCAGCGTCGCCGCTGGCCCTTATCTGTCACGTTGCGCCAGTTTTGGCGCGGCGGCCCCGCGGGGCCTTCAGGATTCGCGGTTCAGGGATTGGTGACCAGGTCGCCGACGGCCAGCGGCACGGTCTCGTCGAGCACCAACGCGAAGCTGACGCGGTCATAGACCCGGAACACGAGCATCGTGCCCGAGGCTTCGGCCGGCAGCTTGACCGGGTGCGCGGTGCAGGTGCCGATCGCATTGATGCTGGCGCAGCGGTCGCGTACCTGCTGGCCCGAGTCGCGCGCGCGCAGCACGTGGCCGGGCTCGATGCCCTGCTGGCTGCCGCGATTGAGCGCCACGACCATGTACTGGCCGGCGAGGTTCAGGCCGTTGACCACGGCCAGGATGTGCGCCTTGACCTGTGCCTTCGGCGAGTGCGGGACGAAATCGCCGACCGCGCCGGCGGCTTCCGGGATCAGCACGTCGCCGGCCACGATCTCGCGCGCCGAGTCGGTGATCACCGCGCTCGCCGGGTTGCCTTCGCGCGTGACCTGCGCCGTGCCGGCGTAGGTGGCGAGATAGCCGAGGTTGTGGCCGCCGTCCGGATCCTTGAGCCGATCGCCGACGTGCATGACGTTGAAGCGCTCGCCCTCGTGCGCCTTGAGCTTGCGCACGTAGATGTCGTTGTCGGCGCCGGCGATCATGTGCTGGTCGCGCAGCCCCAGCACGTAGGGCGCGACCTCGACCTGCGCGTGCGTCATCACGCCGGGCCGCGACAGGAACGCCGCGATCACCGTATAGGGGATGTTGGCGATCGGCGCGTCGAGCTCGCTGCTGCGCAGGAGCGGTTCGATGCGGGTGGCGCTGCCGGGGTTGTGCACGACCTGCACCGCGGCGGGCTTGCCATCGGAACCCATCGCCAGGCGCAGCGTGTCGCCGGGATAGATGCGGTGCGGGTTGCTGACCTCGGGATTCACGTACCAGATCTCCGGCCACAGCCAGGGATCCTTGAGGAACTTGCTGGCGAGGCCCCACAGGGTGTCGCCGCGCTGCACGACGTAGGACTTCGGCGCGCCCGGATTGATGGGCGCGGTGGCCTCGGTCACGATCGTCGTGGCGCCGTCCTGGTCGGGCGGCAGGTCGGGAAGGTTCGAGGTCACCGTCTGTGCCTCGCTCGGGCCGCCGCCGCTCGCCGCGCTCGGCGGCTGCGTGGTCTCGGGCTGCTCGACCGGGGTGGCCTTGCTGCCCCCGAACCACGAATGCAGGGTCGAGCAACCGCTCGCGGCCAGCGTGAGCGCCAGCAGCACGCCCAGCCCGGCGCCCGCGGGGAACGCCCGGCGCAAGCTCACTGTCTTATTCAGGAACATCCCTCACTCCTAATAAGGGGCCGGGTGGGGTGGCCTACCGCCAGCTGTTATAAACTCATTGACCAATAAACGCCCACGCTCCGGTGCGGAGTTTGTGCGCTGGTTCACAAGGGCGCAAGCGTAAACACGATCCAGATCCACAATGGCATTGCTCAACATCCTCGAGTTTCCCGATCCCCGCCTGCGCACCCGCGCGGCCCCGGTGCGGGAATTCGACGCCGCGCTGTCGCGCCTGGTCGATGACATGCTCGAGACCATGTACGCCGCGCCCGGCATCGGGCTCGCGGCCACGCAGGTGGACGTGCACCGCGCCATCATCGTCGTCGACGTGAGCGAGGCGCACGACCAGCCGCAAATGTTCATCAACCCGCGCATCCTCAGCCGCGACGGCGTGGCGCAGTCGGAAGAAGGCTGCCTGTCGGTGCCGGAGGTGTTCGAGCCGGTCGAGCGCGCCGCGCGCGTCGTGGTGCGGGCGCAGGATCGGCACGGCATCACCTTCGAGCGCGAGCTCGAGGGGCTGCTCGCGGTGTGCGTGCAGCACGAGATGGACCACCTCGACGGCAAGCTGTTCGTCGACTACCTCTCGAGCCTGAAGCGCGACCGCATCCGCCGCAAGCTCGTCAAGGAGCAGCGCGAGCGCGGCGGGCCGTTGCGGCCGGGCGGGCGGCGCACGCCCGAGCCGGTGCCGGTCGGCGCCAAGGTCATCTGAGCGGCGCACCCAAGGACGAACGCTTGTCCTCGCTGCGCATCGCCTTTGCCGGCACGCCGGAGTTCGCGCTGCCCGCGCTCGACGCGCTGGCCGCCTCCACGCACCAGCTCGTCGGCGTGCTGACGCAGCCGGACCGGCCGGCCGGGCGCGGCCGCGCGTTGCGCCAGAGCGCGGTCAAGCAGCGTGCGCTCGAGCTTGGGCTCGCGCTCGCGCAGCCGGAGCGGCTGGCGAACGAGGCGGAGCTCGCGCAACTGCGCGCCTGGCAGCCCGAGCTGCTCGTCGTCGTGGCCTACGGCTTGCTGCTGCCGCGCGCGGTGCTCGAGCTGCCGCGGCTCGGCTGCCTCAACATCCACGCCTCGCTCCTGCCGCGCTGGCGCGGCGCGGCGCCGATCCAGCGCGCGCTGCTCGCGGGGGATGCCGAGACCGGGGTCACGATCATGCGGCTCGACCAGGGACTCGACACCGGCCCGATCCTGGCGCAGCGCTCGCTGGCCATCGACGAGAACGCGACCTCGGCGGCGCTGCTGTCGCAGCTCGCGCAGCTCGGCGCGGAGCTGCTGCTCGAGGTCATCGCCGCGCTCGCCGCGGGCACCGCCGAGGCGCGCGCGCAGCCAGCCGAGGGCGCGACGCACGCCGCCAAGCTCGCGAAGTCGGAGGCGCTCATCGACTGGGGCGCGCCGGCCGGGCAGGTCGCGCGCCTGGTGCGCGCCTGCAATCCCTGGCCGGTCGCGCACACGCTGCTGCGCGGCGAGCCGGTGCGGATCTGGGAGGCGCAGGCGCTGCCTGGCCGCGCGGCGCCCGGCCAGGCGACGGGCGCGGCGCCCGGCAGCGTGCTCGCGCTCGAGGGCGGACGACTGCTGGTGGCCTGCGGCGCAGGCGTACTCGCGATCGGGCAACTGCAGTGCGCCGGGCGGCGCGTGGTCGGCGCGTCCGACTTCGCGCACGCGCGTCCGCTCGACGACCTCAGGTTCGGCTAGGGCCTGCTCACGCTTAGGACATCGATGCGTTGCTGCTCAAAATGTCTTCAGACAAGGCGCGAGGCGCGAGGCGTGGTTGTTCCACGTGAGCGCCGAGCAACGCCGTATGAAGACATTTTGAGCGCAACTCTCCGAGGCCGGCCCGGTTTTGCCCGGGGCGGCGTTGCTCCTCCCTCATGTACATCGAGTACATATCGGTCGTCGCGCCTTGCCCCGGGCAAAACCGGGCACGGCCGCATCGACGGCCTAAGCGTGAGCAGGCCCTAGTGGCGGCGCGCGCGCGCCGCCCGCCGCGCGCAGCCGCGCGGCCGCCGGGCACCGCGGCCGCCGTGCTGCACGGCGCGACGCGCGCCTTCGCCGCGGTGCTCGAAGACGGCGCCAGCATCGACGCCGCGCTGGCCGAGGTTGCCGATTCCCTGCCCGGCGCCTCGACGGCGCCGGCCATCCGCGCGGTCGCGCTCGGCGCCTGCCGCTGGTACTACCGGCTCGCGCCCGCGGTGCTGCCGCTGCTCGCGAAGTCCGCGGCGCGCACCGACGTGCGCCTGCGCGCGCTGCTCGTCGTCGCGGTGCACCAGCTCGAGTACTCCGCGCATCCGCCGGCGACCACCGTGGCCGCGGCGGTCGATGCCGCGCGCCTGCTCGACATCGGCCCGGCCGCCGGCATGGTCAACGCGGTGTTGCGGCGCTTCCTGCGCGAGCGCGCGGCGCTGCTGGCCGCCGTCGATGCCGCGCCCGCCGGGCGCACGGCGCATCCGCAATGGCTCATCGCCGCGCTGCGCGCCGCGTGGCCTGAAGACCTCGAGGCGATCCTCGCGGCGAACAACGCGCACCCACCTTTCCACTTGCGCATCGATGCGGGCCGGGTCGACATCGACCAGTACCTGCTGGAACTCGGGGCCGCGCGGCTCCACGGTGCGGGCATTCCCGGCGTCGCCACCGCGGTGGTGCTCGACACGGCGCCGCCGCTCGAGACCATCCCGGGCTTCGCCGAGGGCCGCGTCTCGGTGCAGGATGCGAGCGCGCAACTCGCCAGCGCCATCCTCGCGCCGCGCGCGGGCGAGCGCATCCTCGATGCCTGCGCCGCGCCCGGCGGCAAGACCGGCGCGCTGCTCGAGGCCGCGGACGGCGCGATCGAGCTCACGGCGGTCGACAGCGACGCGCGGCGCCTCGAGCGCGTCGCGCAGAACCTCGCGCGCCTGGGCCGCAGTGCGCGCCTCGTGCACGCGGACCTATTGTTGAAACAGGACGGGTGGGACGACCAGCCCTTCGATGCGATCCTGCTCGACGCGCCCTGTTCCGGCACGGGCGTGATCCGCCGCCATCCGGACATCAAGCTGCTGCGCCGCGCCAGTGACCTCCCGGCGCTCGTCGAGCGGCAGCGGCGCCTGCTGGCGAATGCCTGGCGCTGGCTCAGGCCCGGAGGCCGGCTGCTGTATGCGACCTGCTCGGTGCTGCCGCAGGAAAATGCCGCGCTGGTTGCGGAATTTATCGCGCAGAATCTGGGAGTTGCGGAAGCCGCGCTGCCGGCCGCGGTGCGCTCGCACCCCGGGCTCCGGCGCATGGCGCCCGGCTGGCAGTTGCTCCCCGGCGCAGGGGGTGACGGCTTCTATTATGCTTGCCTGCTCAAAGAGGGGGCGCCGATGCAGCGACCCGATGGGCCGATGGCAGGACATGCTTAGGCCGGTTGCGGCCGGACGGGTGCTGCTGGGCCTGATGGTCCTCGCGGCGGCGGCGAGCGTACGCGCCGACGATCCACTCGACGGCGACCTCGAGATCCGTTCCGCCTACGCCGTGCCGAGCCACGGCGTGATCATGCTGAGCGCCCGCGTCGCCTATCCGCGCAGCACGCTGCTCAGCGCCACGCTCAAGGATGGCGTCACGCTGAGCTTCGACCTCGAGTGCGTCGTCAGCCGCCACCGCCGCCTCTGGTTCGACGAGGAGGCGGTCAGCCTGGTGCGGCACAGCGAACTGACCTACCAGGTGGTCGCCGATCGCTACCTGTTGCGCGACGTCGACAAGGGCACGCAGGAAACCTTCGCGACGCTCGAGGCGGCGCTGGCGCGCGTCGGCACGGTCGATGAGTGGCCGATCGCCGTCGACCTGATGCTGTCGGCCGAGGAGGAATGGCAGATCAGCCTGCGCGCCGGCGTGCGGCGCGGCCACATGCCCGACGCGCTGCGCGCGCTGGTGTTCTGGTCCGACGGCTGGCACCGCACCAGCGAGTGGTACACGTGGACACTCGTGCGCTGAAGCGCTGGGGCCTGCGCGCGCTGGTCCTGGTGGGCTGCGGCGCGGGCCTGTGGGCGCTGCTGCTGCTGGCGCACGCGGTCGAGAACACCGCCGACTTCAACCGCCGCCAGCCGTGGATCCTGCTGCTCAACACCTGCGCGGTGCTGACGCTCGGCGTGCTGCTGGCGCGCAAGCTGATCCAGCTGTATCGCGACTTCCAGGCGCACGTGCCGGGCTCGCGCCTGACCGCGCGCACCGTCGGCATGTTCGGCACGCTGGTGGTGGTGCCGCTGCTGATCGTGTACCTGTTCGCGCTCGAGTTCCTGAACTACGGCATCGACAGCTGGTTCCGCGTCGAGATCAAGCACGGCCTCAACGACGCGCTGGTGCTGTCGCGCTCGGCGCTCGACCTGCGCTTGCGCGAGCAGGCGCGGCGCACCGACGAGATCGCGCGCGCGATCGGCGCGCTCGGCGGCCCCGAGCTGGCGGTGCGCCTCGACACCGAGCGGCGCGCGACGCCGGGCGCCGACCTCGCCGTCTACGACAGCGCTGGCCGCATGCTGGTGGTGAGCCGCGCGCCCGGGGCGGCGCTGCCGGCGCCGCCGGCGGCGGGCGTGCTGCTGCAGATCGCCGCCGGCCGCAGCTACGTCAGCCTCGAGACGCCCGGCAACGGCCGCGCGCGCATCGTCACCGCGGCGCCGCTGCCGCGCACCACCGGCGTGGCGCCGGGCCGCTTCGTGCTGATCGACTACGACCTGCCGAGCGAGCTCTCGCGCCTCGCCGACGCGGTGCAGACCGCCTACTCGAACTACGGCGACATGTCGGCGACGCGCCGGCCGCTCAAGGTCAACTTCATGCTGACCCTGACGCTGGTGCTCCTGATCACGATGCTCGCGGCCGTGTACGGCGCGGTCTGGTCGGCGCAGCGCCTGACGCGCCCGGTCAAGGACCTGATCGCCGGCACGCGCGCGGTCGGTGAGGGCGACCTGAGCCAGCGCCTGCCGCTGCCCTCGCGCGACGAGATGGGCTTCCTGGTGCACTCCTTCAACGACATGACCAAGCGCCTGCGCCGCAGCCGCGAGGAGGCGGCCTTGAGCCGCCAGGCGGTCGAGCGCGAGCGCGAGCGGCTCGCGGTCATCCTGTCGCGCCTGTCGAGCGGCGTGCTGGTCATCGACGCGCAGCTGCAGCTGCGCAGCGCCAACCAGGCCGCCGGCGTGATCTTGGGCAGCGACCTGGCGGCGCGCGCCGGCACTTCGCTGGTCGCCGGCACGGCCGCGGGCAGCGTGCTCGGCACCTTCGCCGCCGCGCTGCGCGAGCGGCTCGCCACCGGCGAGCGCGAGTGGCGCGAGCAGCTGCCGCTCAAGCACGAGGCGGACATGCGCGTGCTGCTGTGGGCCTGCACGCCGCTCCCGGACGACGGCGGCGAGGGGGGCCTGGTCATCGTGTTCGATGACATCACCGCGCTGCTCGAGGCGCAGCGCAGCGCGGCCTGGGGCGAGGTCGCGCGCCGGCTCGCGCACGAGATCAAGAACCCGCTGACGCCGATCCAGCTCTCGGCCGAGCAGATGCGGCGCCAGTTGTTGCGCGGGCTCGACACCGAGCACGCACGCCTGCTGGAGCGCGCCACGCACACGATCGTGCAGCAGGTCGACGCCATCAAGCAGATGGTCGACGCCTTCAGCGAGTACGCGCGTGCGCCGGAGGTGCAATTGGCGCGCTTCAGCCTGAACCAACTCGCGGCCGAGGTGGTCGAACTGTATCGGCTGCGCGATCCCGGCATCGCCATCGCCGTCGAGCTCGACCCGCAGCTCGGCGAGATCGAGGCCGATCGCGGGCGGGTGCGCCAGATCCTCGCCAACCTGCTCAGCAACGCCATCGAGGCGCTCGCGGGCGTGGCCGGCGCGGCGATCACGGTGCGCACGCGCTGGGTGATGGCGGCGCCGCTGGCGCAGGCCGAGATCACGGTCAGTGACAACGGGCCGGGCTTCCGCGAGGATATCCTGACGCGCGCCTTCGACCCCTACGTCACCAGCAAGCCGCGCGGCACGGGGCTGGGCCTCGCGATCGTGCGGCGCATCGTCGAGGAGCACGGCGGCAGGATCAGCGTCGAGAACCTGGTTGCCGGCGGCGCGCGCGTACGCGTGCTGCTGCCGGCCAGCATGGAGCGGCGCGCGGAAGCGCGCAGGGAGAGGGCATGAGTGCGAACCGGATACTGGTGGTGGACGACGAGGCCGACATCCGCCGCCTGCTGCAGGAGATCCTGAGCGAGGAGGGCCACGACGTCGAGGTGGCCGCCGACGCGGCGCAAGCGCGCGCCGCGCGCGCCTCGCGCACCCCGGACCTGGTGCTGCTCGACATCTGGATGCCCGACACCGACGGCATCTCGCTGCTGCGCGAGTGGTCGAACGACGCGCGCAACGACTGCCCGGTGGTCATGATGTCCGGGCACGGTACGGTCGAGACCGCGGTCGAGGCGACGCGCCTCGGCGCCTTCGACTTCATCGAAAAGCCGCTGTCGCTCGCCAAGCTGCTGCCGACCGTCAAGCGCGCGCTCGACGCGCGCCGCTCGCGCCAGCTCGGCGGCTACGCGCAGCGCACGCCCGCGCCGCTCCATGGCCGCAGCCGCGTGGCGCAGCAACTGCGCAGCGAGCTGCTGCGGCTGGCCGCCTACCCGGCGCCGCTGCTGCTGATCGCCGAGCCCGGCTGCGAGCCCGAGGCCCTGGCGCGCTACGTGCACCAGTCGGGGGCGCAGTCCGCCGGGCCGTTCGTGTCCTGCAACTCGCGCGCGCTGACCGCCGAGCAGGGAGCGTCCGCGCTGCTCGGCGGCGAGGGCCGGCCCGGGCTGCTCGAGCAGGCCGCGGGCGGCACGCTGTACCTCGGCGACATCGAGGAGCTGCCCGAGTCCGCGCGCCGCCTGCTGGCCGGCGTGCTCGAATCCGGCAGCTTCGTGCGCGAGGGCGGCGGGGCGGCGGGCTTCAACGCGCGCCTGGTCGCGACCGCGCTGCCCGGCATCGAGATCCGCGCCGGCACGGCCGGCGCGATCAGCCGCGACCTGTACGCGCAGGTATCGGTGCTGCCGCTGCGCGTGCCGCCGTTGCGCGAATACGCCGAGGACGTGCCCGAGCTGCTGCGCCAGTGCACCGACCAGCTCACCGAGAGCGAGCAGCTGCAGTTCCGGCGCTGCAACGTCGCGGCGCAGAACCGGCTGCGCAACTATCCGTGGCCCGACAACCTGCGCGAGCTGCGCAACCTGCTGCGCCGGCTGTTGCTGCGCGGCGGCCCCGAGGAGATCTCGCTCGAGGAAGTCGAGCGCGAGCTCGCGGCGCAGGCGCCGATCGACGCGCCGCTGGTCAAGCAGGACCTGCTCGCGCTGCCGATGCGCGAGGCGCGCGAGCACTTCGAGCGCGCCTACCTGCAGCAGCAGCTGCAGCTATGCGGCGGCAAGGTGGGGCTGCTCGCCAAGCGCGTCGGCATGGAGCGCACGCACCTGTACCGCAAGCTCCGCTCGCTCGGCATCGAGATCAGCCACGCCGCTGACGACTGAGCGCGGCCTGCGGCTGCCCGGCGGCGTCCGGGTGCTCGAAGTACGGCGTGCGGCGCAACCGCAAGCGCAGCGCCTGCCAGTAGATGCGCGCCAACACCCCGACGCCCGAGGCGGGCACGTTCAACAGCAATGCCGCGAGCCGCGGCCCGGTGATCGGCGCGCGCTCGAGCTGCAGCGTGGCGCTGAACACCGCGCGCCCGGCGCGCCGGTTCAGCATGGCGACGCCGAGCTCCTCGCCCGGCTCGGTGAAGGACCACTCGTAGCCCACGTCCATCGGCATGAACGGCGAGACGTGGAAGCACTTGTCGAACCTGCCGCGTAGCGCGCCCGCCGGTGACGCGCCGGGCGCGGCGGTGACCACGTAGCGGTGCCGCTCCCGCCAGGGCGTGTTGGTGATCTCGGCGACGACGGCCTCGACGTGCCGGTCGTGCGCGTCGTAGCAGTAGTAGAACGACACCGGGTTGAAGCTCATGCCGTAGAGGCGCAGCAGCGTCAGCAGCCGGATCGGACCCGCGGGCCGCGTCCCCACGGCGCTCGCCACGCAGTCGCGCACCGCCGCAGCGAGCGGCTGGCCAGGATCGCCGAGGTAGTCCGCGCGCCGGTAGCA
>Ga0075355_1000042_pt1 | contig 15462 bp, 18 predicted proteins | sample WestPond_Cattail_6_FD_120069 | JGI IMG/M metagenome (GOLD analysis project Ga0075355, IMG submission 120069) | Natural and restored wetland microbial communities from the San Francisco Bay, California, USA, that impact long-term carbon... | ecosystem: Environmental > Terrestrial > Soil >...
ACGCAGATTGTCGATGGCGGGTATCAACGAGGCAGTCATGCTCGCCTCCGCGTAGCGGTTGACCGTGACGTCGGGAGCAGCGCCCAGGGCCAATGCAGTTTCAATCTCGCCGACATGGGACAGCACTTCGGAGCGAAATCGATTCAAGGCCAGGCCATTGGTGTTCATGGCGTTGGCGATGATCATGCTTCCCACGGGGATCAGCGCGGTGATAGCGGTGTCGATCACGCCCGCCCAGGTCATAATGGCGGTGACGGAGCCTGCCCCGGCGGCAATGGCCAGCGTGGATATTTTACGGGCGCCAGGGATATTCTTCGCGCGCCTTGCCGAGATCGAGCCGGCGGCAAACAACATTCCGGCCAGCAGAAAGACGCTCGACCAGCGCGGCGCTTTGAGCAGAATTGCCAGCACCGAGCCTACGATCACGATCTGCACCAACCCGCGCACCAAAGCAACTGCGCTATCGCTTTCCAGATGGATATTGCGGCGCCGCGCCAGCAGAACTACGGCGATTGCTAGCAGCGAGGCAAGAGCAGCCTGCGCCAGGCCGAGCGAGAGCTGAGTATGGAAGATCGATCTAAGCATGCAGTACCTCCTGCGGCGTTCCCATGTGGATGAGGCGGCCACGTTCCATGCTCCCCACCCGGTCGCAGATTCGGCGCGCCTGCTCGCGATCATGCGTTACCAGAACGAAAGTGCGCGAGGTCGCCGTCGCAAGTTCGCGAATGAGTTGCTCTACCCCAAGCTTTGCATCTTCGTCGAGAGCTGAGGTGGGCTCGTCGAGCAACAACATCTCCGGCCGATTCGCCAGCGCGCGTGCCAGCGACACGCGTTGTTGCTCCCCGCCTGAGAGATTAACAACGTCTCTTTCGGCAAAACCTTCCAGTCCTGCCTGGCGCAACAGTTCGTCAAGCGCCTCGTCGGGGAGCACCTCGCCTCGTTGTTGCGGACCAAACCGCAGATTTGACGCGACTGTGCCTGGAAACAGAAACGGGCGCTGCGTGACCATCCCCAGGCGACACCTCAGCTCACGTGGAGGAATGGTTTTGTAATCAATGTCATCCAGGTAGACGGTGCCGCTGGTCGGCTCGTCGAGCCGGTTGAGCAGACGCAGCAGCGAGCTCTTTCCCGAACCGCTGGCGCCGACGATGCCCAGCAGTTCGCCGCGCATGACTTCCAGCGAGACGTCGTTCACAATGGCAACCCCGTCGGCAACCCGCCCGAGATGGTCGGTACGGAGGATGACGCGCGAGGCCGCCGGTGGCTCACTGCCACTCACGGCGTCAGGTGCCCGTAGAAGATCTTTGTCTCGTATTGCAGGACGACATTGCCGTCCTGTTGATAAGGAATAAACAGCTCAGGAAGCTCGCGAAGCATCGCTTCCGATTTCTGACCTTCGCGGGGCATGTACGACGAGGACAGCAACCGCCCCCGCAGTCCATCCATGTCCAAGCGCTGTTCCGCGGGAAGCGTGAGCAGCTTAACCTCGCAGGGTATGAAGAATGCCCGCAGAACATCCAGGTTCGCAACCTGCCGATGCACCACCTGCTTGTAGTCAACCGCATGGCGTTGCAGAAACGCTTCATACGCGCGCAGGAAAGGCGAACCATCGGGACTGCGGTCATGCCAGGCCAGCACGCACCACCCATCAGACTTCAGCACCCGTGCAAATTCCGCGCGCGCCAACTCCCTGTTAAACCAGTGGAAGGCCTGCCCGCACAAGACGAAGTCGACGCGCTGAAAAGAAAGCCCGGTACTTTCGGCTGAACCTTCGCGCATCTCAAAGTTCTTGTAGCCCGCGAGAAATCTCTTCCCTGCCTCGCGCATCTCGCGATTGGGCTCGACCCCTATGACGCTGTTTCCGTTTTGCAGGAAGGGCTCGGCCGAGAATCCAGTCCCGCATCCCACATCAGCGACCACGTGGTAGGGCTTCAGGTCACAGACTCTCTCAAGTGCCTCGACGACCTCACGGCCGTAGCGTGGCCTGTATTTGATGTAGTCGTCAACGCGGTCGGAGAAACGCGTTTTAGGATCGCGAACCGAGTCCGGCATTGGTGTTATCTTACCGTGAATATGCCAGCTTCTAGAACGGAAGATACTCTTTCTGCGATGACCGCAGCAATCGCTGCGGCGATCCGCCAGATACCCAACGGTCAGGTGAGCACCTACGGAGCGGTGGCCAAAGCCGCCGGATATCCGCGTTGCGCCCGCCACGTCGCCAAGGTCCTCAACCAAGTCCGAGGGCTTCCATGGCAAAGGGTGCTCGGTTCCGGGGGCAGCATTTCCCTGCCGGGCGAATTAGGACTGGAACAGCACTTTCTGCTTAAGGCGGAAGGGGTAAAATTCCGCGGCAGAAGAGTGGACATGAAAGCGTTTGAGCACCTGTTTCCCAAACGCTCAAAAGTCCTCAGCAAGGGCGCACGGATGCCCAAAAAGTAGCAGCTCGTCCGGGATATTTTCTACACTGCGTAGCGCCGCCTGCCTTACAATCGAAATGACTGATGATTCATTCAAATGCAATTCGCATGCTCGGAATTGGCGTATTCGCCCTTTCTTCGACCCTGGCTATGGGCCAGCGGACGGCCCTGCATGATCATCATGTTTTCCACAAGGCTCCGGCCTCGCCTTCCGGCGGGGCGCGAGCGATGTCACCAGGCCCGGTGTCCCACAGCGTTCAGAAGGGGCCTAAGGCAAAGCCCCGCGCCGCCTCTTGATGTCGCAATGCTGTGTCGGACTTTTGACAATGCTCCCGCCTACGGTTGACCTTTTGCACTAATAAACGTCTTATTTATATCTATTTAGCTCATATTGGGTGTGCGTGTATCGCTTCCGTACTGTCTCTACCCGGTTTTTGGGGTTGAACCTCAGAGAAAATCGGGCTAGTATGAGGGGTTTTTGAACGGGCTCTGGACCCTCCAAAACACCTCCCTTCGGAGATAGCGCCTGGTCTGGAGCTGAGTCGTATATGACACGCGCGTAATCAAATCAGAGGATGCGCGGGCCGAGCCAGGCATCGAATAGTAGTCAAGGTCATCCACAATTCAAATCGCAAGGCAGGTAACAACGAAACAATGGCAAAGCGACGCGGCAATCCTAACTGGGGTAAGCCGGAACCAATCGGTCCGGTCGTCCCTACCATCACCGAATTTGAACAGGTAGTGAAGGAATTCAAACTAGCCCCCGATCAGTACCTTCGTTCGACTCGCCTCCGCGAGTGGGCGCGCAAGAACAAGAACTCCAAGTACATTCCGGAGCCTCTTTTGGAAGCTTGGGGATTCGAGATCGAGTCCACTCTTTAAGCAAAAACTTGGAAAGAGGGCTGTCTGCGGACGGCCCTTTTTCTGCGCCTGAAAACGCGGCCACCGCAAAGCGTAGCTGCGTACCCCGTGCCAAGTTCATCAACAATTGACCTTGACTGCGTCTGCGAGTGCTCTATGATGGCTAAAACATTTTCCCTCAAGGTTGTTTTGGGGAGCAGCTTTGAAAGACTCGTTCACCTCGTTCGAAGTAGCGCAATTGACCGGCATCACGCTGCGCCAGTTGCAGTGGTGGGACGAGCGCAAAATCGTGGTTGCTTCGCGCCAGGGACACCGGCGCATCTACACTCTCGACGATCTGGCAGAGATTGCCATTATCTGTGATTTGCGGCGGCGCGGCTTTTCGCTCCAGAAAGTTCGACGCGTGGTGCGATTCCTTCAGCGGGAGCTTGGCCGGCGGCTGGTGCAAACCGTCCGCGCAGCCGATGAGTACCACCTGCTGACCGATGGCCGCCATATTTATCTGGAAGACTCCGCCCGGGGCGTGGTCGATCTCTTGAAAAACTCGCAGCAGCCGATGTTAACCGTGTGCCTGAGCGACACTATCGAACGGGTGTGCGGAGAACTGGGTTATCGCAAGAAGCGCAGCGCAGGCGTGCGTCATCTTACGACTGCAAGCAAGGTTTCTTGAATGTTGAATCTGGGTTCGTCCCGCCCAAGGAGGGCACATGATCGGAGAGCTGAGCGTGTTGAATGAATGGATCCCCGAACAAATGGAACCTGGAACCATCTTCGTCCTGGAAAATGCCGGCGAAATGGGAGAGAAAGAAGATCCCTACTGGGCGGTGCTCGCCTGCCCCACGTGCGGTCAGCTCGGATTAGTGACGCGCAAACAAATCGCCGGGCTGTTGCCCGTCATCTGCGGTTCAGAAAAGTGCTCGGCTCAATTCTTCATCCGCGACGAGGAGATCGTAGCCCGCAAGCCCAACTAATCGAATCGGAGCTCCACGCCTACAGCGCCGGCTAGCTGGCCCGGCGCTGCCTGTCCCCAGACGCGAACGCTCCTTCTTCCGCCAGCACTTCGCGAATCGCCGTCTTAAGCTCATCGCGGCTGTTTTTGTCGAACGCCACAGCGATCGGCTTGCTCGCCTCTCCAAAATATAAGCTCGTATGTGGGAACGGGATCTCGATCCCCAGACGATCGAATTCCTTCTTGATGCGACGGTTCATCTCTCGCCCCACGTCCCATTGCTTGATGGGGAGGGTTTTGAGTCTGACTTTAACGATGACTGCGGAGTCGCCAAACTTGTCCACCCCAAGCACATCCAGAGGCTCAAGGATAGACATACTGTAAGGCTCTTCTTTCCGCATCTCTGCCGCTATTCCCTTCAACACCTCGACCACGCGGTCGGTGTCTTCTTTATACGCAACCCCAACGTCGAACACGTAATACGAGTATCCATGTGTCATGTTCGAGAGCGTGGTGATCGCACCGTTGGGAAAGACATGTACGGTGCCATCCAAGCCGCGCAAGACTATGGTGCGCAAGTTGATTTGTTCGACCAGGCCACCCGTACCATTGACGATGGCAACATCATTAACCCGCACCTGATCCTCCAGCAGCAGGAAGACACCCGATAGCACGTCGCGCACCAGATTCTGTGCCCCGAATCCTACTGCCAGGCCGACCACGCCGGCTCCAGCCAGGATTGGGCCAATGTCGAAGCCCCCCTCTTTCAAGATCATCACAAGAGCAATCGCCCATACCACTACGGCCACCGTTTTGCGGAATACTCCGCCAAGCGTTGCGGCCCGTTTCTCCAATTCAAAATTTGAACCCGATCGCGTCATACGATGTACGACGTGGGTTCTTAGCCGGGGTATCAAGCCCTCGACCAGACGTGTAATCACGTACGCGACTACCAGGATCAGGCCGATACGCAGTGCATGCGCTGCCAGGGGATAGAGATTAGAAAAGAAGCTATCGTGCAACTGTTGCAGGAACCTCATCAATCTCCTTGATAATGAATTTTGCCTCTAACAACTTGGATGACATCGGGAGACGAGGGGTTTCGGCTGCCAGAACGCTGCCAATAGGACGAAGCGGAGTAAGGTTAACCCGGGGAGCAGAACATGCGCTTCGCTAATCGGCGTTCAGCTTCAACCCTATTTTGCGTTAAGTTTCTGCAGCGCAGTGACCGGAATCTGTTCCACGATTTCGATTCCGAAACCTTCCAGACCGGCAACCTTTCGAGGATGATTCGTCAGCAGGCGAATCCGCTTCAGGTTCAAATCAGACAGGATCTGCGCGCCGATGCCGATTTCGCGCTGCGTCCTCCGCTGATTCTCCGGCAACGTCGGCAGACGCTGCTCGTGATGAAACTGAATCGTATATTTATCGAGCAGCTTCTCCACGGAATAGCCCTTCGAGGTTTGGTGGAGATAGATGAGCGCGCCGGTTCCCTCTTCGGCTATGCGGCGCATGGCAGCGTCGATGGTGTTGCGGCACTCGCACCAGACGGCGCCGAAAACGTCCCCTACCAGGCAGTGAGTGTGCATGCGAACCAGCACCGGCTCTTCACCGGCGGATTCGACGTCTCCCTTTACCAGCGCGATATGCGAGTCACCGTTGATCTCTGACTCGTAGGCGATCATGCGGAACTCGCCATACGCTGTTGGGACCATCGCCTCGGCAAGCCGGCGAACATACCGCTCATGCGCCATGCGATAACGAATGAGTTCGGCAACCGTGAGCATCTTCAATCCATGCTCGCGACAGAATTCGCTTAGCTCCGGCACCCGTGCCATGGTGCCGTCGTCGCTCATGATCTCGCAGATCACACCGGCCGGTACCAACCCGGACAGCCGCGCGAGATCGACGGAAGCTTCGGTCTGCCCGGCGCGCACCAGTACTCCGCCCTTACGGGCGCGCAGCGGGAAAACATGTCCGGGCCGCGCCAGGTCGTTAGGTCGTGTGCTCGGATCGATTGCAACTTTAATGGTGTGGGCCCGGTCGTAGGCCGAGATGCCGGTCGTAACCCCATCCTTCGCATCGACTGACTCGGTGAAGGCGGTGCCGAAATTCGAGGTGTTCTCTGCCGACATCTGGCCCAGCCGCAAGTAGTCGAGCCGCTCCTCTGTCATTGCCAGGCACACCAGTCCGCGGCCAAACTTCGCCATGAAGTTGATGGCCTCGGGTGTGACTTTCTCGGCGGCCATGGTGAGATCGCCTTCGTTCTCCCGATCTTCATCGTCAATCACGACGATCATGCGCCCGGCACGGATCTCCTCCAGCGCGGTTTCAACGTCGCAGAACTGTGGTGACAGAGCCATGGAATTCTCAGCAATGATTTTAGCAGCGCCTCCGCCGCAACCCTTAGGCGAGAGGGTTGAACAAGCGGATCAGCCAGTAAGCGATCATGGCGACGATTGCCGATGCGGGAATGGTCAGGACCCAAGCCCACACGATGCGCCGTGCGACTCCCCAGCGGACCGCCGACAGACGATGTGTGCTGCCTACGCCCACGATAGCGCCGGTGATGGTGTGTGTTGTGCTCACCGGGATGCCGGCCAGCGCCGTCCCAAACAGCGTGATAGCACCCGCGGTTTCAGCACAGAATCCGCCCACCGGCTTCAGCTTGGTTATCTTTGAACCCATGGTGTAAACAATGCGCCAGCCACCGAAATAGGTTCCCAGTGCGATGGCCATGTGGGCTGCGAGAATGATGGGCCAGTGCCAATGTCCCCAGTTTCCTGCGAAGTCTTCCTTCCTCATCACTCCTGCGGTGTAAAGCGCGCCTGCCACAATGCCCATCGTCTTCTGCGCGTCGTTGCCACCGTGTCCCAGGCTGTAGGCCGCGGCCGAAAACAGCTGAAGCTTGCGAAACAGCTTGTCTACCTGTAGCGGCGAGCGGTGCTGGAACACCCAATACACCAGGACCATCAACCCGAAGGCCAGCACAAAGCCCATGATCGGAGCCACCACGATGAAGATCAGCGTCTTTGTCCAACCGGAAGCGATGATGACACCGGGCGCAGACCTCCACCCATGCAGCGCCGCGGCGCGCGCCATGGCTGCCCCGCCAAAGCCGCCGATAAGAGCATGCGACGAAGACGTAGGCAGTCCGCCCAGCCAGGTCACCACGTCCCAGAAAATCGCTCCCACCAGGCCGCCCAGCACAACATATTGAGTGACGATGCTGAGCTGGATCATTCCCGTGCCGATCGTCTTAGCCACGGCCGTGCCCAGAAAGAAGGCCGCCAGAAAATTGAAAGCTGCGGCCCATACCACCGCCAGGCGTGGAGACAGGACGCGAGTGGAAACTACCGTCGCAATGCTATTGGCTGCATCGTGAAAACCATTTAGAAAATCGAAGACAAGGGCGGTAAAAACCGTTACCAACAGCAGGATCATTCCTGTGCTCACGGTTGCGCTCTCCTTGTCACCGCTGTTCTATTCATGCGTGGCCCGGCTTAGGTGCTTTTCAGTACCACGGTTTCCAGAACGTTGGCGGCATCTTCCGCCTTGTCGGTGGCTTCTTCCAGAATTTCCAGAAGCTCTTTCAACTTGATCAGCGTGATGGGATCGTAGCCGCCATCAAACAGCCGCCCGATGGCTTCCTGCGCCACCTGGTCGGCTTCGTTCTCCAGCCGGTTGACCTCGACACAGTGGCTCAGCAGAGCGTGATCTTTTTCCAGCAGCCTTACGGCTTTGCTCAGCTCCTCCGCCTGGGTCAGGATGATGCCGGCAAGAATCTTGGCCGATGCAGTAGGCTGGGTGATTTTGTAGGTGACCAGCCGGTTACTCGCGCCATAGATAAAATCCAGCACATCGTCGAGCGACGATGCCAGCAGATGAATGTCCTCTCTGTCGAACGGCGTGATAAACGTCTGGTTCAGTTTGACCAGAAGCTGGTGCGTCATTTCGTCGCCACGATGCTCAATCGCGCGAATCTGCTGCGCCACCTCAGGTAAGCGCTCATAATCCCAGTCGTTAAGAAGACCATGTAGCACTTTGGCGCCCTCGATCACGTTGTCGGCAATTTGGGCGAACATGTCGAAGAACTTCGTCTCACGCGGAATTAGGCGGGCCATTGGCGAGCTTTCTTATGAGGGCGCGAATCTATGAATGTTGGAACGGCTGAGCCTGTAGCAGCCCCAGCTAGGCGCACGATAATGTTACAGGGGCGTTACAGACTCGTTAAATATGACACGCGGACAAATGGCGGGTCAACTGCCACAATGAGGGATACGCTCTAACGCAGAAGGTCTGTACCACATTGTAGTACATGGACTAGCGGAAGGATTTGGTCCTAGAACAACGCCTCTGCCGCCTTCCCATACAAGTTGCGCAACGAACGAATCACCCAGCGCAGGCACAGGAGAATCAACACCAGTAGCAGCCCCACTACCGCAGCCGCGACGTACGGATGCTGCGTCGCAACCCAGGTCAGCGAAATCGCTCCCACATCTTCACCAAAGCTCAGCGCCATGTTCGAAAAGGGCTCCGGCGAAGGCGTTACCGCCGCGCGCACCGCTGTCTTCCCCCCGTGAGCAGCGAACGCAATGGCAGCTCCCATCACGGTAGAAGCCAGTTGCATCTGCGGCGACAGGTGCGATGTTGCGGCATAGGCGACATAGGCTGCAACCGGAATGCGCACCAAGGTGTGCAGCGCGTTCCATAGCAGATCGAACAGCGGAATCTTGTCGGCGAAAAACTCCAGCGCAAACATCGCCAGGCAAATGCCGATGATCCACCACGAGGTAATCAGGTGCAGCCCCGGGGGAAGTCCAATCACCCCGGCCCGCGCCAGCACCCCGAGCACCCCAACCGTGGCATAAACGTTCAGCCCCGCCGCGAAGCTGGTGCCCGCAAGCATCGCAACCGTCTGGTCGGAGTTCAAGTGCAACATGTGGTCTCTACATTCCCCGTGGCGCGACGCCTGTACGCTGCGTCACCACCCATTGTGAGCTTCTTCCTTTTTCAGCCCCAGCCTCGTGTCTCAATATTAGGGTACAGCCCGTTTCGGAGGTTAACTTTGCAACCTTTCAAATACCATGTCGTCGTCTGCACCCAGCAGAAAGCGGAAAACGTGACCTGTTGCGCCGCCGCTTCCGCATCTGTCCTCGGCGCTCTTTACGGTGAACTTGGCAAGGCAGGCCTTTCGGACGACGTCATCGTTTCAACCTGCGGCTGCCTCGGCTTGTGCGACAGCGGCCCCGTGATGATCGTTTATCCCGAGGGAAGCTGGTACGTGAAGGTGACTCCGGCCGATATAAAAGAAATTGTTGCGTCGCACATTGCCAAGGGAGAACCGGTCTCGCGCCTGCAGCGTACCGACTTTGCCGCAATGCGTGACGAGATGCTTGACCACCGGCAGAAGTACTTTGCCATGGTCAAAGGCAAGGATGCGGCAGGAATACTGCCCGACGATCTGTTCGAAACGCTTCGCGCCTTCATGCCCAGCCGCGTGATTCTCACCGCGCTGGAGCTTGATGTGTTTACCGCGATAGGCGACGGCTGCGATGCCGAAGAACTGACCAGGCGAATCTCCGGCGATGCGCGCGCGACCGAGTTGCTGCTCAACGCGCTGGCCAGCCTCGGGCTGCTTCAGAAAGAGAACGGCAACTTCCGCAACACACCGGCGGCGGCACGCTTCCTGGCTGAGGGATCGCGCGACAGTGCACGCCAGGCGCAACTGCACACCGCCAATATGTGGAAGCGTTGGTCCAACCTGACAGAATCCGTGAAGAGCGGGTCTCCTGCTCCACGTGATTGCGACCAGCGCGATGTCGGCAGCTTCATCGCCGCTATGGACCACGGCGCCCGCGCCCGGGTTCGCGCGATGGTGCAGTCGATAGGTGTGAACGGCACGCGGCGCATGCTCGATTTAGGCGGGGGCTCAGGAGCCTATTCAATCGCCTTCGCCAAGGCCGCACCGGAGTTGCACTCCGAAATCCTCGACATGCCTGAGGTCGCCCCGATTGCGCAGAAGCACATCGCTGACGCCGGGCTCTCTGACCGCATCACGGTTCGCAGCGGCGACATGCTGACCGCTGAACTCGAGCCACAGAGCTACGACTTTGTGCTGCTCTCGTCGATCTGCCACATGTTCTCGCCCGAAGAAAACCAGGCGCTGTTGGCGCGAGCGCATGCTGCCCTCGCTCCCCGGGGAAGAATCGCAATCGCCGATTTCATTATCGATCCCGACAAAGCTTCGCCTCGCAGTGCCGCGCTTTTTGCATTGAATATGCTGGTGGCGACTCGCGGCGGCGCTACTTACAGCGAGCCGGAATACGAAGCATGGCTGAAGGCTGCGGGGTTCGCCGAGGTCAGGCGGATCCGCATGCCCGGCCCCGTCAACTTGATCGTGGCCGAAGCGGGTTAACAGACGGCCCTCCGCTCGTAGAATCTGCATGATTTGAACAACACCTCCCAGGACTCCGGCATAACATCGTCGCGGAGGGAATCATGCTGCATTCCGCCGAGACCATCAGTCGCCGCACTCTGATGACCGCTGCGTTGGGAGTGGGAGGAGCCATCGTGCTTGCTCCCGCTTCTCTGCTCGCAGCCGCCGGGCCCAAAGAACCCGAGGTAACTGCTACCGAAGATCTCATGCGCGAGCACGGCGTGCTTCGCCGTGCGTTGCTCGTCTATTTTGAAACAACGCCGCGCATCCGCAGCAACCCCGGCTCTCTCGATGCCGCGCAGTTGTACAAAACCGCGCAACTCTTTCGTGACTTCGGGGAAAACTATCACGAGCGCCTGCTCGAAGAGCAGCACATCTTTCCCGTCGTCCAAAAAGGTCCCAGGCCAGCCGCGGATTATGTGCCTGTCCTGATCGACCAGCACGACCGCGGGCGCGAGATCACCGAATACATTCTCGCCGTGACTAAGTCAGGAAAGATTGCCACCGCAAATGCCAGGCCCATGGCGCAGGCGCTCGACGCCTTCGTGTTGATGTACCAAAACCACGCCGCGCGCGAAGACACCATCGTGTTTCCGGCATGGAAGACACACTTCACCGACAAGCAACTCGACGAACTCTCAGACCAGTTTGAAGATATTGAGCACAAGATGTTCGGCAAAGACGGCTTCGAGGACGCCGTCAACAAAATTGCCGCGATTGAGACCGCACTCGGTTATGCCGACATCAGCCAGTTCACCCCGCCACCTCCGCCCCGGGTCCAGCCGTGAGGGGCGGCAGCGTTGGCCCGGCGTCGCGCGTCTGGAATGCAATCATCCTGATACGCATTCTCGTCGGTTGGGTGTTCGTCTCGGAGGGAATCCAGAAATTCCTCTGCCCCGCTCAACTCGGTGTGGGCCGCTTTGCCAAAATCGGCATCCCTTCGCCGCAGATCATGGCTCCGGTTGTCGGCACGGTTGAGATCGTCTTCGGAACGCTCCTGATCCTCGGGCTGTTCACTCGCCTGGCAACGCTTCCCCTGCTATGTGTGATTGGGACGGCCATCGCAACCACGAAAATTCCCATGCTGCATGCTAGCGGCGTTTGGGCGATGCTGCACGAAGCCCGCACTGACTTCAGCATGCTGCTCGGCCTGTTGTTTCTGTTAATCGCCGGAGGCGGCGGTCTGGCGCTCGACCGCGCCCGCAGTCCTGTCGCATAGCTCATTCAGGCGGGCGCGCGATTGAAATTTGCTATACTCGATTTGTCGCACCATGATGCGCGCCCTTAGCTCAGCTGGATAGAGCGACTGACTACGAATCAGTAGGTCGGGAGTTCGAATCTCTCAGGGCGCGCCATACTTTTCCCAACTCCCCTCCCCACTCATCCCTGGGCTTCGCCGTTATCACCAATCCGCTCCCCCGCGCGGTTTCCTGTCTTGTGAGCCTCTTGGCTTTGCCATAATCCGACTCCAACTCTCGATATCCAGCCACCACTCTCGATTGTGTGCAACACCCTTTCACTCGCTCGAATCTTCCTTGTGAACAAAATATAAACGGGGTAGCTCTAACTTGAAGCGAGTCCTAATTATTCTTTTCGCTCCCTTGCTGTTGTGTGTCCTGCAGGCGGGTTGTGGAGGCACAGGCTCTACCACGCAAATGAACCCTCCGTCTGATCAGGCTCCGCCTCCGCCTCCGCCAAACTACGACGGCATTCCCCACATCGGACACGTCGCGCTGGTGGTTTTCGAAAACCAACAGGAAGACCAGATTCTCAAGAACCCCAACATGCCCTGGTTAACCAACCTGGCCTTGCAGAATTCATACACGTCCAACTATTTCGCCGACGTCCATCCTTCGCTTGGCAACTACTTCATGCTGACGACCGGGCAGATCATCAGCAATGACCTCAACTTCGATGGGGTCGTAACCGATGACAACCTCGTCCGCCAACTGGTAAAGGCCGGCAAGAGTTGGAAGGCCTACGAAGAAATCCTGCCTGCGCCAGGCTACCTCGGCGACGGGCCTTTGCCCTACGTAAAAACACATAATCCTGCGGCCTACTTCGCCGACGTTCGCAACGAGCCTGCGCAGGCCAGCAACATGGTTCCGCTCACCCAGCTGCAAACCGATCTTGACGCCGGCACCTTGCCCGAATTCATGTTCATCGAGCCCAACCAGATCAATTCCACGCACGATTGTCCGGCCGATCATCAAGGCTGCGACAACGACTACAAGCTAATGGTTGGCGACACCTGGGCGCAGCAAAATCTGGGTGCGCTGCTCAACAACCCCACCTTCCAGCAGGACGGACTGTTAATCATCACTTGGGACGAGTCTTGGGATAGCGACAGCCAACATGGCGGCGGCGGCGTGCTGACCATCCTCGTCGGACCGAAGGTTAAGACCCAGTACGAGTCCAGCACCTTCTACCAGCACGAATCCACACTGCGCCTGATTTGCGATGCGGTCCGGATTCCCTGCATGGGTAATGCGACGACGGCTCCCGCAATGACGGAGTTTTTCAACACGCAATAGCTGCAGCCAAGCCCATCCAGCTACTTATGTTTCGTTGCTGGCGGCGCAGGCGCCGCTTGTGGCGCTTCTGCCGGCGGTTGTTTTGGGGCTGCCAGTTCAACCGGAGATTCACTTACCATCTTGCGAAAGAATGCAAACGGAACATTCGCCGTGACCACCGCCTCATTCTTGTCTTGAGTGACCTTGAAGCTTTCAAATGCCTTCTTCACATCAGGATCGGGGCCGCCATCCATTGAGATATCGATGGTGCTGAACAGCGCCAGGAATGCGTTCAGGCGCCCAGCAAAGTTGCGCGCCTCCGATTCATTCTGGGTAATAACCTGGGCGCGCAGGTGAACATCCGTCAGCGGTCGTGCGGAGGCTATTACGACACTTCCCTTGGGCAGCAAACTTCCCCACCCGCCCGGGATCAGCAACTCTCCGCGGTCCTGCATCGAGACCTGGGCCGGCGTTCGCGCAATGGTCCACACCACGCTTCCCAGCGGCACGCGCGGGTAGTAGTCGCGCACCAGCGCCGGACCAGGAAAAGGCAGCGCTGATTGTTTATAGCGATCGATGATGTAGTGAATGAAACCGGGATCGACATTGTTGGATGCCGCTGCCGTATCCAGCCCCAGCAAGGCGACTCGCAGCGTCCGCCCTTCAAGTGGGATCACATAAATCTCGAAACCGTCGTACTGCTCCACATTATTGTTTGAAAGTTTCGCCAAGTACTGGCTCACGCGGCTGTGGTCGAACTGCCCCTGAAGAATTTCGGTGTAGCGCGTCTCCTCATCCTTCCCGCCCCCATAGTGGATCGCAAACGCCGCGCGACTCAGATCGCGTTCGAAATCGAAGCCGGTTGCGTCAACAAACTGCTGGTATTCGGGATCCCGGTCATGCGACGGCTTCTTGCCGAAATCCGTCAGCAGTCGGACCGGCTCAAGGTTGACGTATAAGACAGCGTCCGAATCAGGCAGCATGCGCACCGCATCGGGCGGGGCATTTTTTCGCAGCAGGAGGGCGGTGACAATCGCGCCCGCCAGAACCACGACGACGAGCAGGGCAATCCAGAGTTGACGCCTACGGGTACGCATCGATTAGTTCAAAATCATACGGTAAAAAGCTCTACTGGCGAAGTGCGCCGAAAACAGGTAGACTCATCAGGTTCCGCTATTCGTGCCCGGTCGGGGCACACTCTGCAGAATCCCCAGCCCCTTACAGGCCCCCGGGAGTGGCGAGTTGCGGGTGTTTTTGGTCGCTTTTGACGGGCACCGTATCTGGTGTTTGCACGTGGGTTGCCGTTGTGTTACCCTCAATGTTTATGCCCGGTTGGCAGGAAAGTTTCAGGCCAGTCTAAGGCGCCGATGGCGTCGCGGCAGGCCGCAGGCTGGCGTAGCTCAGCTGGTAGAGCATCTGATTTGTAATCAGAGGGTCGGGGGTTCAAATCCCTTCGCCAGCTCCAGGTTGTAACCCTTGAGCGCGCTGTCCGCCGACGGTGGGTAGCGGGAGCAAAGCCAAGTAACGCGCAGCTTTCCTCGAGAACTGAATCCAACAGCTTCCCTGTAGCGCGAGTTCGCGCGGAAGTGCGAGTACAGGGCTGTTGCCAGATTGAGGTTGCGCGGGTTTTCTCGGTCGCTGAGCGGCTGAGGTGGGTGGTTCTTTGACAGCAGGGATTAGCGGTTCCGGGCCCGCGCGTCTGCGTTTCCGCAGATGCCTCCATGCGTCAGGGCGGTTTGCTCGGTCGAATGTGCACAGGTGGCCGAGTGGTTAATGGCAGCAGACTGTAAATCTGCCGGTCCTAGGATCTACGGAGGTTCGAATCCTCCCCTGTGCACCAGGTTTTCTTAATGAAGTTTTGGATAGCCATGGGCGTGTTCGCGGTTCTGGCGGTCTTGACCGCCATCACCATCGACGATCACAAGTTCAAGCTGGCGACCCTGGCGGTACTAGCGATGTTTGCCCTCCGAACTCTGGCGTGGAGCCGGAAACAGGATCGAGAGCGCGAAGAGCACTCGAATGACGAGCAGTGAGACGCAGGAAGGCCGACCGAAGTCCCGTAGAGCCGTAAGAGTGAGATTGCGGGAGTAACTCAGTGGTAGAGTCACAGCCTTCCAAGCTGTTGGTCGCGGGTTCGATTCCCGTCTCCCGCTCCAGTGTTGCAGATTTACATAGGTTTACGTGCTGATGTAGCTCAGTTGGTAGAGCACTCCCTTGGTAAGGGAGAGGTCATCGGTTCAATCCCGATCATCAGCTCCAGTTTCGGATGGCAAGGCGGGCTCG
>Ga0075355_1000043_pt1 | contig 15259 bp, 11 predicted proteins | sample WestPond_Cattail_6_FD_120069 | JGI IMG/M metagenome (GOLD analysis project Ga0075355, IMG submission 120069) | Natural and restored wetland microbial communities from the San Francisco Bay, California, USA, that impact long-term carbon... | ecosystem: Environmental > Terrestrial > Soil >...
AAACGCGATCAAGCACAAGGTAGCAAGGACAAATACTTTGAGGAACGGTCGAGTCGACATGGCGCGAGATCATAGCATCTGGTCCCCGGAATCGCCGGACCAATGATGGTTGAGAACTCTCAGCGTCTAATTCTGTGATACGGGCGACAAGGCCGCTCCGTGCGACGTTGCTTAGAAAGTATGAATTTAAACAAAAAGAAACCCGCCACCGGGTTTGGTGTGGCGGGTTTTTCGTTCGCGGTCTAGCTGGGTTCATCAGCTCATCAGCTGGTTGTTAGAACCGCGAATCTTAGTCCGTAAGGAGCAGCAAGCTAGAGCAAGAGCACTCTTACAAAGTGCAACTTACCAGCCAAACCCCTGCCTGTTGATATGCTTTATTTTCAGGTGCTTACGCGACCATGGCTAAAGTAATAGCCGGTAACTTACCGCAAAACTTTGCAACTATTTGGTGGCACTTGACTGTCATTCCTGCGGGCGGCCTCGAGCATGGAGGACCAATCGGCCTAGACGAACCAAGCGATACCCCGCCGTTGCCCATGCCGGAAGCTTGCAGGCGTCGTAGTCAGCCAATCCCGGAGTGAAGAAGAACGTCGTCATCTGTCGCATACGATCTATTTGAGAATCGCGCGCCGCGAGCATGCAGCGATGCCAGTCGCGATAACTGCAAGGACTGATCGTCGTCATGCGATTAACCAACTCGTCCACAAGTCTGTCCAGCGCCGGATCATCGAAAGCAAACGGCTCAGGAACCGTCACGCCGTAAACGCGATTCGTCATTCGTAATGCCAGCGACAGGAGTCGCACATGCCTCTGCAATCGGCAGTCGTGGATCAGCCGATCCCAATCGAGATCCGACGACCGCAACAGTTGGGCGATGTCGCCCAGCCAAAGCAGCCGGTTCCAGTTGTGCTTCCAGCCGTGAATACTCAGCAGCATCAGCAGATCTTCGGGCGAGGGCGCAAGCGCTGACCCTCCCGCGAACGGGATCGACATCAGCCGCCGCCAGACTTGGTCAGGCTCGTAACGAACGGCCAACACGCGGGGCGCAGGCGACCACTGCAGTTCGAGCAGTAACCCCGTCTCGCGATGTTGGAACTGCTCCTCTGACGCATTGCGCAACAGAGCCGCCTGCAGATGCCGCGCGATGGGAGAGACACGACGGTATCCAAGCCGGTCGAGCAGCACTCCGGCTTGCTCCACACTTCTCTTCTCAACCAGAAAATCCAGGTCATCGCAAACACGTAGCGTGGGGTCACCCCACAACTGTTGCGCAAGCACCGGTCCTTTATAAGGAATAATCGGCAAGCCTTCGCGATCGAATGCCTCGACGACCCGGCCGACTTTGCCGATCAACGGCACGCTCCGCACGAGATCCGCGTGGAAACGGCGCCGCAACTGATCGAGAACCTCCGGAGCCATCGTTCGCGGCAACGGACTCTGCAGTACACGCTGGCAAACGATCGGCAGAACGCCGTGATATTCAGCGGCCTCGATGAGTTTGGGCCAATCGAGATCGCGGAAGAGTCCCGACGAGAGTTCACTCCAACTCGCGGTGGCGTTGACGAGCGCCGACCAAATCGCAAACGTATCGCCCCGCAGACCAACTTCTGATTCAACGGCGATCGGCGCGGCGCTCATAGGACTGGCTCGCCGGGTTCGTCGTCGAATTCCGCCGGCCAGGGACTGAATTCAGGAGCCCGAATCGCACGCCTGAATGGCGTAGCCACGGCGGCGCAGAGAACAAAGAACAACGCCGCATTGGCGGGAATATGCAGGTTAAAGTCGAGGAAGCTATGGACCACGATTCCCGTCACCCCGGTGAGCGCGGCCAGAGTCAACGCGCGACCTTCCCCGTCGTTGCCGGCAGCAACTTTCTTTAAACCGGCGCGATATACGCCCACCAGGAACCAGACGAAAAGGCCGAGGCCCAGGAGGCCGGCATCCACCAGCATCTCGAGATAATCATTGTGCGCATGGTTCACGAACAGGTCGCTATAGAAGCTGCGATGGGCAGGATAGGCTGTCGAGAAGGTTCCCATTCCGTAGCCGAGAATCGGCTTGTGGATCGCCATGCTGAGGCTGTCGCGATAGATCTGCATCCGATATTGGTCGTGGGTTTCGGAGAATCGTTCGAACATCTTGTCCGAGCCGAGGCTAAACACAAACGTCACGATCAACGCCATTCCACCGAGAACGGTTACCATGCCGCGACGGCTTCGTTGCGTCCGAAACAGCATCGCGCAGACGAAAACCAGTTCCGCCGCGAGGGCTATCATGCCGCCGCGCGATCTTGAGAATATGACCGTCAATGTCATCACCGCAGCTGCGAACAGCAGCAGGACACGCTTTGATCCGCGCTGCAGGAACGCCACGCCCGCCGCGAGCGGGATCAGCACCTCCATCAATCCGGCATAATGGTTGTGGTTCACGTATGGCCCGTAGATCGCGGCAGAGACGGCTTCCACCGGCCAAATCCAGTACAGCTTGTCGGTGCCGGAGAATCCCTGAACCATAGCGAATAACGCCAGCGCCGATCCGAAAACCGCCATGGCAAGGGCAAACATCTTGAGTGTTCGGCGGCGGTCGAACAACTCTCCGCCGACCAGCATCAGGATCGCGTAAACCATCAGGTTCAGCGATTCGGTCAACGTGGCATATGGATAGGCGGTACTCCCGCTGAAAACCTGCAAGAACACCAGGCCAATGAGCGCAATCACCGGGGCAGCGATCGCCTTCGGGAAAAGCTGAACTGCATCGCCTTGATATTGCTGCGCCGCCCACAGACCAAACAACCCCAGCGCGACGGTGCGCAGGATGAATTGCGACCATGGTTCCGTGCTTCCGAAGGCGATTGGCGCCCACGTCAGCAGACCGAGCAAGACCAGGAAGCTGATCGTCTTCAGGCGTTCCACGCCGGGCTTTTCCTGCGCCATAACGAATGCCGGCGACGGCATGTCGATGATGGGCGAATCGTCCACACGAATATCGCGGGGGTGAATTCTCATGGGCGCGGCTCCATGCGAAGGTCGTCAACCCAGAGCTTTCCGCGAATTCTTCCGTTGGCCGGCACCCGGAGAATGCCGATCTTAACCAGTCGCGATTCCGGATCGGTCGTAAATTCCCCGGCACTTTCTCGCCACGAAGTCGAGCCTAGTATCTCGTCGCCGAGCATCAGTATCTTGCCTGAGTAGAAGTCCGTGACGGCAAGGCGAGGGCCATTAGCGCTTTCCAACTCCTCGGAATGTGTAAAACCGCGCAGCGTATAGTGCGTGTTCGGTTCCACCGGAACCAACTGATAAAGGCCTGCGTCGGCCACACTATTGGCGTCGAACTGCAGCGCGAGAGAACGGGTGCCTGAATGAAACGTTGAAGTGTCGACGGTGACGGTAACGCCGCCAGTTTTTATATACCGCCAGTCGAAACCGCTGTTCAGCAGGTTGTTTTCGAAGTCGCCGTTGGCGACGAGATTACCGCCCTCCATGCGACTCTGGACTTCGGGATCGCTCGCCTGAAGCGACACCCATACGGCCTTTGCCTGCGGCACCTCGCGGCGGGCAACCAGGGAGTCGATGTAAAAAGCCAAGTCGTGCGACTGCAGGTTTCCACCTGTGTTGTTGATGGTAGGCCACACCTTGTCCGCGCCGGCAGCGTCACCGTGGTCAACCAGCCAGCGCATGAACGTCACTCGAGACGTAGCATTTGGCGGAATCGCGTCGAGCGTTCGAGCGATGTCGCCACCTGTCGCGCCGTAGACGACCTGCATCCCCGGGCCAGCTTTGGACGGATCGTTGTTAATGAGATCGCGAATGAGTTTCAGCGCGCCGGCAACATCGCCAGTCTGGATGAGGTGGATGCTGGCGTCCCACTCGACGTTAACGTCTTTCGGGTCCGCGGCCAGCGCTCGCAGAATCGCTTCGTGTTGCTTCTCGGCTTGGCCGGCGACACCGTAGGCGCGAGAGAGTTCCAGCCATGCCAGCGCATCATGCGGATTGATGCTTACCGACTGTTCGAGCGTGGCGACCCCCTCCGCGGCATTCGTCTGCATGAGGGCAGCGCCTACGACTCGCGTGTAGAACGCATTCAGTGGCTGGATACGAGCGGCCTTTTGATAGCCGCTTAACGACACGGAACGGGTTACGACGTACTCGGCCATGGCTTGCCAGCTGAGCGCCCAGGCGAGAACGCCGACGGCAATGCTGCCGCCGAGAAACGCGGACTTGCGGACGGGGGAAGATATGGATATCCGCATCAATCAGACCCGCAAAGCGTCAGGCTTCCTTAGCAGCAGTTTCGTCCGTCGTATAACGGCCGTAGCCGCCGTATTTGGAACCGTAATAGTAGTAGTGATAATAGTCGGGCGAATTCACATCCACGGCGTTCACCACGACTCCAAGTACCCGGGCATTGACCTGTGCTAACAACTCGCGGGTGCGACGAAGCGCAGCTTTCGTCGTGTTACCGGAACGAACGACTACCACCACGGAATCCATTTCGACCGAAAGCAAGATCGAGTCGGTAACGGAAAGCGCAGGAGGCGTGTCGAAGATGACGTGATCGTATTCCTGTCGCCACTTCTCGATGTACTGCTTCATGAGCGCCGAGCCCAGGAGTTCTGCCGGATGCGGTGGTGGCGGCCCCGCAGGAAGCAGGAACAGGTTTGGCAACTGCGGCACGTGCGTGATGGTATTTTCCACCTTGCTGCTGCCGGTAAGCAGGGTGCTCAACCCGACTTTCGGCTTAATGTTGAATACCTTATGAATACTGGGGCGGCGCAGGTCGGCATCCACCAGCAGCACGCGCGCGCCTTTCTGTGCGAGGACCACCGCGGTATTGATGCTGGTCGTCGTCTTCCCTTCCTGCGGAAGAGCGCTGGTAATCAGCATGACCTTTGGAGGCGATCCGCTGGACGAAAGAAGAATGGCGGTACGCAGCGCGCGATAAGACTCCGAGATGTCTGACTTGGGGCGGCGATAGGTGACGAGTTCAACCGCTTCTTTGCCGCCCTTCGCCGTCAATGCCTTTTGCGAGCGGGTACGAATCAGCAGCCCCGGAGTTGCCGGAATGATGCCTAAGGCCGGCAGGTTGGCGAGCATCTGTGCCTGCTCGGGAGTGCGGACGGTGTTGTCCACGGCTTCGAGCAGGAACGCCAGTACGACGCCGCCGACCAGACCCATTGCCAGAGCAAGCATGATGTTGCGCCGCTTGTCAGGACGAGCCGGAGCGAGCGGAACCCGGGCGACGTCCACGACGCGGATGTTGCTGGACTTCAAGCCGGCTGAGACGCTGGCTTCTTTCAGCTTCTGCAGCAAGCCTTCGTACAACTGGCGATTGGTATCAACGTCGCGTTTGAGCAACGAATACTCAATCGCGCTTTCGTTCAAATTGTTCGCCTGCTGCTTCTGACCTTCGAGCGCGGCGCGCAACATGGATTCGCGCTGCGAGGCAGTTTGGAAGTCGGTCTTGATACGTCCGGAGAGCTTTTCGATCTCCTGGCGGACGGATACCTGGATCTGGTTCAGCTGATTATTGAGTTCGCGAATCTTCGGATGCGCGGGTCCGAGTTGGACTTCCGCCTGCGCGATCTGCGAGCGCAGGTCGGCATCCTGCTGGTGCAAACGCGACAACAACGAGTTGGAATCAGCCGCGGAAATCAGTTCGGGACTGCCAGAGAGCGTCAGGCGATACCTCGCCTCTTTCTGGATGCGGTCGCCTTCGGCGGAGGTCAGCTCGCGGTTCAGTTCGTCGAGCTTCGCAGTGACGATGTTCTGCTTTTCGTCGATACCGAGAATTCCGTTTTCGCGCTGATAGCGGACCAGCTTTTCCTGCGAGGTTTCGACTTTCAGTTGCAGGTCGGAGAGTTGCTTCGACAACCAGTCGGAAGTCTGCATCGCCGACTCGAACTTCGTCTTGAAGTTTTGCTCAACGTAAACGTTGACCAGCGTGTTCACGACTTTCGCAGCCATTTGCGGGTCGGGGCTGGCGAAGTGGATTTCAATGATGCGCGTCTTCGGGATGACGGACAGCTTAAGTCCGCCCTGGATGTAGCCCATCAGCGCGGATTCCTGCGCGGGGTCCGCGCTGGGCGCTGCCAGGGGGTCTTCATTCTTCGCCGACTTGCGAGCGAAGGCGGGCATCTTGTCCAGTTGTAGCGCCTTCGCAGTCGCCAGCGCGATGGCGTCACTCTGCAGGATCTTCACCTGGGTATCCAGAGCGATGGCATAGTCGTAGTCGAACGAATCGGAGTTCAAGCCTTCGCCGCTGCTCTTGAATCCGAGTACGTCATTGTTTTCCCGCCCGACGGCGATTCGCCCGGCTGCGTCGTAAATGGGAGTAGTGCGCAGGGTGATGATCGTCGTAATGGTGACAATGATCACGATGGTGGCGAGAATCGTCCACCGATGCTTGCGAAGAATAGGCCAGTATTGCAGGAGGCCATTGTCATTCGGCGGAAGGCCCGCAGCCGCATACGGACTTAACATGTAACCCAATGAGCGGCCCATCGCGATGGGATCTTGCTCGAGGGGGGCCAGGCTGGTGCTATTTTTGGAATTCTCGGAATCCATTCTCACCCATGCCGTCAATGCCCGGCGCCGCGAATCTCAGCCTTCGAGCATCTGCCAGATTATTCAGAATGGCTGCATCATAGCATCAGAGAATCGCCTGATATTTACCGATCTGATATAGGGTAGTCATAAGGTAACGGTCCCGTTTTTGACTGGCAATAGGACGAAACCTATACTCAGGCTACCCAAAACCCGAAGATATCGGAAATTGGATCGAGAGTGGCAACAAAACGCAAACGCACCAAAATGGGCCAGTATTTTTGGGTGTCTGTAAGCAAGGTAACCGAAAAGTAACCCCCTGAAGATGGTGTTTCCCCCGTATAAGAGCGCTCAGCGGTGATGCAAGAAGCCACGCACGGACGCACCAGGCGGATCGCATTTCTGAATCCGTCCGGTCAACTCGGCGGAGCTGAAGTATGCCTGCTCGACATGATCGCGGTTTTGCGCGAGGGGCGGCCCGAGTGGGAGATCCTGTTGATCACGGTAGCGCCGGGTCCATTGGCAGACCGTGCCGCAGCCTTGGGTGCCGCGGTGAAGGTGCTTCCCTTTCCCACGGAAGTCGCGGAACTTGGTGATTCGGGAAGCCGGGGCAAGGCAGCGCTCTTCGCGAGCCTGTTGCGGGCGATTCCCGCAGTGAAGCGCTATCGAGGCCAACTGAGCGATGCTTTAAACGATTTTCAGCCGCATGTCGTACACACCAATGGCTTCAAGATGCATGTGCTGGGCGCGATGACCAGCCCGGCTCCAACCAAGCTCGTCTGGCATATTCACGATTACGTGAGCACGCGTCCGGCGATGGGCAGGCTACTTCGTCACTATGCCCGGCGGACCCATGCGATCATCACCAACTCCACGAGCGTAGCGGAGAACGTGCGCCTGTCGCTGGGCTCGAAGCTGAGAGTAGCACCCATCCTGAACGTCGTAGACCTGGCGGAATTTTCGCCGGAAGGCGAGCGCGTAGACCTGGATGCACTCAGTGGCATCGCGCCGGCCGAGGAAGGAACCGTGCGGGTTGGGTTACTGGCGACGATGGCGTGGTGGAAGGGCCATCGGCTGTTTCTTGATGCTCTGGCCAAGTTGCCACAGGACATAATGGTTCGCGGGTACGTCATCGGCGGCGCGTTGTACCAGACGGATTCCCGGCAGGAGACGATCGAGGAATTGCGGCGATATGCCGGCAAAGTCGGCGTGGCGGATCGCGTTGGGTTTACCGGTTTTGTCGCGGAACCCGCGAAAGCGATGCGCGCTCTCGACATCGTGGTCCATGCCAGCACCGAACCCGAGCCGTTTGGACGAGTTATCGCCGAGGCGATAGCGTGCGGAAAACCGGTGATCAGCAGCGGTGTCGGAGGCGCGGGAGAGATCCTGATGATGGGCGACTTCGCGCTGGCGTTCAAGCTGAACGACGCCGAAAGCCTGGCCAACGCGATCGCCAAGTTGGCACGCGATCCCTCGCTGCGAGCACTGCTTGGACGTAACGGATTGAATACAGCCCGCGAGCGATTTGGGCGCGAGAGGCTGGCGCGCGAATTGCCTCCGGTGTATGAATAACGCAGACTTGCGACCCGCGAACTCACCAGCGACTCTCGAACAGGCACGCCTGCACGCGTCGGAACTGAGCGGCGGCACCAGTGGCGACGCGATCTACACCGCCATCATGTGCACAGTTGCGGATTGGAATCTGCACGGCTCAGTACTGGATTTCGGTGCAGGAACCGGAACGCTCACGCGATCGCTGGTCGAGTCCGGTCGATTTGTGTCGGTGTCGGCTGCTGATTTGATGCCGCAGCCTGTGGGCCTCGACGCGGTGCAATGGATACGCGGGGACCTGAACGATTCTCTTCCGGTGCCGGATTCGTGCTTCGATACCCTGATCGCCGCTGAGGTCATCGAACACCTCGAAAATCCACGGGCGATGGCGCGGGAGCTGTTTCGCATTCTCAAGCCGGGCGGAACTGCGATTGTCAGCACGCCGAATAACGAAAGCTGGCGGGCGCTGATTTCCCTGCTGCTGCGCGGACACTTCGTCGAGTTCTGTAATGGCTCGTACCCGGCGCATATCACGGCGCTGGTGCGGAAGGACCTGGAGCGTATCCTTCTGGAAGCAGGCTTTGATGCGCCGCAGTTCCGATTTACCGATCACGGTGGATTTCCCGGCAAGCCCACCACCAGTTGGCAGAACATCTCCGGAGGCGCGCTAAAGGGCCTGCGCTTCAGCGACAACGTCATCGCCATCTGTCGTAAGCCTGGCGAGATTGGCTCGTGACCGAACCAGCGAAGCTGCGTGTGCTCCATCTGAACGCCGGCAATATGCTGGGTGGCGTCGAGTCGGTACTGCTGACGTTCGCGGAATTCTCAAAAACCTGCCCTGCATTCGAGCAAGAATTTACGCTGGCGTTCGACGGGCGCTTTGCCCATTTGCTGCGCGCGGCCGGGGCAACGGTGCACATTCTTCCCGAAACGCAACTGCGCAACCCGCTGTCAGTACGGCGATCGCGACTGGCCTTGCGTGAGCTACTTGCTAAAGAGCACTTCGACTGCGTGATCTCGCACTCAACATGGTGCCAGGTGGTATTTGCACCAGCGGTGAAGAAAGCCAAACTCCCGCTGGTCTTCTGGATGCACAACGACTTCGACGGCCACTGGCTGCAGAAGTTGGCGTCGCGACATGCGCCAGATCTTGCGATCTGCAATTCAGAGTTCACGCGCTCGACATTAAAAGATGTCTATCCGAAGACGCCAGGCGTTGTGATCTACAACCCAGTGAAGCCTGCGGTGGTTCCGTCCGGCGCTCGCGAATCGTTGCGACGGGAGTTGAACGTCGCGCCCGAGACCGTCGTCATCCTTATGGCCAGCCGTATGGAAGCCTGGACGGGGCACCTGAACCTGATCCGGGCAGCAGCGAGAATTGAGAGCCGACAGAACGGGGTGATCTGGATTGCGGGGGGGCCGCAGACTGAAAAAGAGAGGGGCTACGTCACACTGCTCCACGCCGAGGTTAGCCGCCGGCAACTGGCAGGCAAGATACGACTTCTCGGCCATCGCGACGATGTTCCGGCCCTGATGCGCGCGGTCGACATCTACTGTCAACCGAACGCCCAACCGGAGCCGTTCGGTGTTGTCTTTGTTGAGGCATTACAGGCAGGTGTGCCAATCGTCACTTTCGAAATGGGCGGGACGCGGGAGATACTGACGGAGAGTTCCGGAATATTGGTTCCACCGGGCGATATCGCCGCGCTGGCAACGGCGCTGGTGCCCGTCATCGAAAATAGATTATTGCGCGCAACGCTCGGAGCGCAGGGGCCGGCACGCGCGCGGGAGCTTTGCGATCCCGCACAGCAGATTCGTCGCGCGTATGACGTGCTTCGGGCTCACTGCAACAGGTAACGCACTAAATGGGAATAGCCTTTAGCGTAATCTCGCTGTTAATTACGTACCGCTTGGCGCGGCGATCACTTGTGCATGGGATCGTGTCGGTGCTGGCGGCGGGCTATCTCTATGGCATCGTTCGTGCGAACCTGCCGCAGTTCGGAACTTACTTCATTTTCGATGGCGCCGTGGTAGGACTCTACGCCGCGCAAATCAAGCAGATCACGCAACCTTTCCATACGCTTGACGGCCAACGCTTGAAGCATTGGGTCGTGTTCCTGATGATGTGGCCGTTGGCGCTCTTCTTCATTCCGGTGCAGGATCCCATCGTCCAACTGATCGGACTTCGCGGCAACATGTTCATGTTGCCGTTCATCCTGATCGGGGCACGGCTGAGCAAAGAGCAGATCTACGATGTTGGGCTGTACACATCTCTCCTCAACATAGGCGCCCTCATCGTCGGCGGGCTCGAGTACGTGTTTGGCATCGAACATTTCTTCCCCTACAACGCCGTTACCGAAATTATCTATCGCAGCAACGACGTGGGCTCAATGGACGCCTTCCGCATTCCGTCGGTATTCGCGAACGCCCACACGTATGCCGGCATGATGGTGCTCTCTTTACCGTGGCTGGTTGGTGGCTGGCTGCAGCATCACCCAAAGACGTGGCAAAGGAATGTGTTTCTCGGAGGCGTGCTCTCCGCGATGTTGGGCGTATTCATGAGTGCAGTGCGCACGCACTTCGTGCTGCTGCTGATCCTGATTACTGTTTTCACGTTCTCCACGCGCTTGCGTCCCGTGTATCGCGTCGGCTGGATCGTCATATTGATCCTCGTGAGCTACGTGGTTTCCACCCACGAACGCATGCAGCGCTTTACTACGCTGTCGAACGCCAACACTGTAACCGATCGCATCCAGGCCAGTGTCAACGTGTCGTTGCTCGAGGCCGTCCAGCAGTTCCCCTTCGGCAACGGACTCGGCGGCGGTGGGACGAGTGTGCCCTATTTCCTGCTTGATCGCGTAAATCAACCGATCAGCGTTGAAAGCGAGATTGGACGCATTCAACTGGAGACCGGTCTGGTGGGGCTGGCGGCGTGGGTCTGCTTTGTGCTCTGGATCTTCACGCGGCCCGGTACAAGGCATGGCGATCCCTGGTTCCTTTCTTTCCGACTCGCTTGGTTTGCCTGCGTTGCCTTTTTCATCGTGGGATTCATCGGCATCGGGCTCTTTACTTCGATTCCGGGCACGGCATCATTCCTCATGCTGCTGGGCTGGCTCTCCACCCACCACACGGGCGAGGCAGATCGCCGAGTCATGGCATTTCGTCCGGACTTCTTTGACCCGCGCGTTTTGAACACCCGATTCATTCCCGGCTACCAGCAGCGGGAGATATCCCGCACGTAGATGGCTGCCGGCGACTCATCTCCTCCTCGAGAACCATGGATCCTGATTTGCGGCGGTTTTCATATGCGCGGCGGTATGGACCGCTCGAATCTTGCCCTCGCAGAACGTCTCGTCGATCGCGCGCATGAGGTGTGGCTCGTTGGGCACGAGATCGACGAACGATTCGCGCAGCGGCGAGGCGTTACGTCGGTTCTCGTCGATCGCCCGGCAGGCTCAATCACCATGGGCGAGAGTCGCTTGGCACGGCGAGCGGCTGAAATTGCGGAACAGGTTAAGAGCACGCATCCAGATGCGATCGTGCTGGCAAATGGCGGCAATGGGATTACACCGGACGTGAACTGGGTTCATTACGTGCATCATGCGTCGCGCTTCGAGGATGACGGCGCGCCGATCCCGATACGTTTGAAGAATCGCTACGCTGAGCGTGTATTTCGTAGACATGAGAAAGCTGCGATCCGCCAGTCGAAGCTGGTGGTCACAAACTCCGAGCTGACCAAGCGCCACGTGGTCGAACTGCTCAGCATCGATGAGCAACGGGTTGCGACGGTGTATCTCGGGGCCAATCCCGAATGGGCGCCGCCGAACGCGCAGGAACGCCTGTCGGCCCGCGAGTGGCTGAACATCGCGTCGAACGCACTGGTGGTCGCGTTTGTAGGCGCTCTCGGGCATGACAAGCGCAAGGGCTTCGACACACTCTGGAAGGCGTGGCGCGAAGTCTCATCGGATCCGGCATGGAATGCACACCTCGTGGTTGCTGGTGGCGGACGCCAGGTGGAGCATTGGCGTCGTGTCGCCGCCGAAACCGACGACCGGGTGCACCTTCTTGGCTTTACCGATCGCGTTCGCGACCTGCTGGCCGCGTCGGATCTGCTGGTGAGTCCGGTGCGCTACGAGCCTTTTGGGTTGAATGTAACCGAGGCCATCTGCCGCGGTGTTCCCGCAATCGTGTCGGCGAATGCGGGTGTCGCGGAGTTATATCCTGAGAACCTGCGATCATGGTTGCTCTCCAACGCCACCGATTACCACGAACTCGCGAGCAAGATGAAGGATTGGCGCAAGCAGGTGGACGACACCCGGCAGCAATACGAGGAGTTCGGCACCAAGCTTCGCCAGCGCTCCTGGCAGGCCATGGCGGACGACTTCATCGCGCTCGTCCACGCTCGACTGCGCCCGTCCGCGGGTAACACATTAGTTGCCACTCAGTGATTTAACCGGATGCGCAATTTCCAACCTCTGCTAACCTAGCGGCGACATAAGGATTTCCCTGACTTGAGCCAGCAAGCAACAGCGACGGCGCACCACGCGGCGGAATTCGAACTTCCGGAGCGGCCGGTCCTCACCATTACGCCGAGCCGCGGATGGGTGTCGCTCAACCTGGCGGAAGTCTGGTCGCACCGCGAACTCCTGTACTTCCTCACCTGGCGCGATATCAAAATTCGCTACAAGCAGACGGCCCTCGGCGCGATCTGGGCCATCATCCAGCCGCTTTTCCCCATGCTCGTCTTCACGCTGTTCTTCGGGCGCCTGGCGAAAGTCCCGTCCGACGGAATTCCTTATTCAGTGTTCGCCTACGCTGGCCTGCTGCCGTGGACGTACTTCGCCTCAGCGGTGGGCAATAGCTCGACCAGCATCGTCGGAAGTTCGAACCTGATTTCTCGCGTGTACTTTCCTCGCATGATCATTCCGGCGTCGGCGGTGCTCGCGTCGCTGGTGGATTTCCTGATCGCGTTCGTAATGCTGGGTGTGTTGATGGTGTGGCACCGCATTCCGCTCACACCCGCGACGCTGATGCTGCTTCCGCTCATTGCACTGCTGACGGTCATCTCGCTCGGCATCGGCATGCTCTTCTCCGGATGGACGGTGAAGTATCGCGACATTCGCTTCGCGCTTCCCTTCCTGGTGCAGGTATGGATGTTTGCTACACCGGTGATTTATCCCGCCAGCCTGGTTCCGCAAAAGTGGCGCTGGCTATTAGGCTTGAATCCATTAACCGGAGTGGTAGAAGGCTTTCGTTCGGCGCTTTTCGGACGCCCGTTCGACTGGGCCTTCCTTGCGTACTCGACGCTGTTTGCCGTAGCCATGCTGATTTATTCCGCCTACTCCTTCCGCCGACTGGAGCGATTGTTCGCCGACCTCATCTAAAAATGCGACCCATCATCAAAGTCGAAGGCTTGAGCAAGCAGTACCAGATCGGCTCGCATGAAGCGGCGTATCTTACCCTGCGCGAATCTCTGATGCAGGTATTCAAGCCCGGACGCCGCCGCGCAGCAAAAGAATTCATCTGGGCCTTGCGCGATTTTTCATTCGAGGCCACCCCGGGCGACGTGATCGGGGTGATCGGTCGCAACGGCGCCGGAAAATCTACGTTGCTGAAGATCCTTTCGCGCATCACTGAGCCCACCGAAGGGCGCGTGGAACTTTACGGCCGCGTTGGAAGTCTGCTGGAAGTCGGCACCGGCTTCCATCCCGAACTCACCGGTCGCGAGAACATCTTCCTTAACGGCGCGATCCTGGGCATGAGGCGCGCGGAGATTCTGCGCAAATTCGATGAAATCGTCGCCTTCGCCGAAGTAGAGAAGTTCATCGACACTCCGGTGAAGCGCTACTCCAGCGGCATGTACCTGCGCCTGGCTTTTGCCGTGGCTGCATTCCTGGAATCGGAGATCCTGCTGGTCGATGAAGTGCTTGCGGTCGGCGATGCCAACTTCCAGAAGAAGTGTCTCGGCAAAATGCGCGACGTGAGCGCCAGTGGACGCACGGTGCTATTTGTCAGTCACAACATGGCTGCCGTCGAAGGACTGTGCAATCGGTGCCTGTTTATCTCTGAAGGCAAACTCGGCGGCGACGGAACGCCACATGACCTCGTAACCAGGTACCTGGCTGCCGAAACGGCTCCTGAACATGCCACGCGCGACCTGCGCGAGCATCCCGGACGCCGCGGCGGCATGAAGCCGGTGCTCACGAACGTTTCGCTGGCTGCGCAGTCAGGCGGTGCCGCGTCAGCGATTCGGATGGGCGAGGGGCTGTCCATCGAGGTGGAGTTCGACAGCGGCCCACAACGAATGTGGCCAAGTATCAGCCTATGCGTGAAGAACAACTACGTGCCGGTGTTCACGGCGTCCACACGCGTGCAGAAGCAATATCAACTTGAGGAAGCAATTTCCGCGGGAACCATCCGGTGCGACCTGCGCGATCTGCCGCTGCTCGAGGGCACTTACTCGATCGACATCTTCTTCGGCGATCAGTACCACAACATCGACGTCATCTACGACGCCATCTCTTTCGAGGTACTGCCGGTGGATGTGTTTGCTAGCGGCCAGGTCCCCCACGCGACGGAAGGGACAATTTTCTGGCCAGCGACATTCGAAGTAAGTGAAAAACGCTCTTCCGCATCGGAGCAAACGCGAACCGCCCATGCACGATAACGGCAAACCGCGTGTGCTACACATTGTGCCAGCTCTTTTTGGAACGAATGGAGTGCTGGGCGGCGCCGAACGATACGCTCTGGAACTTGCGCGACATATGGCCGACTGCGTTCCCACGCGCCTGCTGACCTTCGGCAACGAGTCGCGCTACGAAACATTCGGCAATCTAACCGTTCGCGTCGTCGGCGACCCATGGTATGTGCGCGGACAACATTCCAATCCCATCTCGACCGCGATCCTCGGCGAAGCCGCCCGCGCTGACATTGTCCATTGTCACCAGCAGCATATTCTGTCGAGCAGCCTGGTGGCTGCGTTCTCGAACATCGCCGGCCGAAAAGTCTTCGTCACCGATCTTGGTGGCGGAGGCTGGGATGTTTCGGCTTACCTCAACACCGACCGCTGGTTTCACGGGCATCTGCATATCAGCGAATTCAGCCGCAAGGTGTTCGGCCAGGAGAAGCAGCACTGGTCACACGTAATCCTCGGCGGCGTGGATACA
>Ga0075355_1000044_pt1 | contig 15212 bp, 13 predicted proteins | sample WestPond_Cattail_6_FD_120069 | JGI IMG/M metagenome (GOLD analysis project Ga0075355, IMG submission 120069) | Natural and restored wetland microbial communities from the San Francisco Bay, California, USA, that impact long-term carbon... | ecosystem: Environmental > Terrestrial > Soil >...
CAGTTCAACCTGATCGACACCCCTGGTCACGTCGATTTTTCCTACGAAGTATCGCGCAGCCTCGCTGCCTGCGACGGCGCGCTGCTGGTGATCGATGCCTCCCAGGGCGTCGAGGCCCAGAGCGTCGCCAATTGCCATACCGCCGTCGAACAGGGGCTGCACGTGCTGCCGGTGATCAACAAGATCGACCTGCCGGCGGCCGACCCGGAACGCGTGCGCAAGGAGATCGAGGAGATCATCGGCATCGAGGCGCACGATGCGGTGCTGGTGAGCGCCAAGACCGGCGCCGGGGTCGATGAGCTGCTGGAGGAAATCGTGCGGCGCATCCCGCCGCCGCGCGGCGATCCGGCCGCGCCCCTGCAGGCGCTGATCATCGATTCCTGGTTCGACAACTACGTCGGCGTGGTCTCGCTGGTGCGCGTCGTCAACGGCGTGCTGCGCACCGGCGAGAAGATCCGCGTCATGTCGACCGGGCGCAGCCACCAACTCGACAAGCTCGGGCGCTTCACGCCCAAGTCGGTCGTCATGCCCGAGCTGTCCGCGGGCGAGGTGGGCTTCGTGGTCGCCGGCATCAAGGAAATCGACGGCGCCCCGGTGGGCGACACCATCACCTCCGAGTCGCGGCCGGCGGCCGCGCCGCTGCCGGGCTTCAAGCAGGTGCAGCCGCGCGTATTCGCCGGCGTGTTCCCCGTCAATTCCGAGGACTACGAGAACTTCCGCGACGCGCTCGCCAAGCTCAAGCTGAACGACTCGGCGCTGCACTACGAGCCCGAGGTCTCGACCGCGCTCGGCTTCGGATTCCGTTGCGGCTTCCTGGGGTTGCTGCACATGGACATCGTGCAGGAGCGGCTCGAGCGCGAGTACCAGCTCGACCTGATCACCAGCGCCCCGACCGTGGTCTACGAGGTGGCCTGCACCGACGGCAGCGTGCTGCACATCGATAGCCCCGGCAAGCTCCCGCAGCCGGACAAGGTGGCCGAGATCCGCGAGCCGATGATCACGGCCAACATCCTGGTGCCGCCCGATCACGTCGGCGCGGTGCTCAAGCTGTGCAGCGAGAAGCGCGGCGTGCAGAAGAAGATGCAGTTCCTCGGCACGCAGGTGTCGCTCCAGTACCTGCTGCCGCTGGCCGAGGTGGTGCTCGACTTCTTCGACCGCCTCAAGTCGGCGAGCCGCGGCTACGCCTCGTTCGACTACGAATTCAGCCATTTCCAGGCCGCGCCGCTGGTCAAGCTCGACGTGCTGATCAACGGCGACAAGGTCGACGCGCTGGCGCTGATCGTGCACCGGGACAACTCCTACCAGCGCGGCCGCGAGCTGGTCGACAAGATGCAGGAGCTGATCCCGCGGCAGATGTTCGAGGTCGCGGTGCAGGCGGCCATCGGCACGCACGTGATCGCGCGCGCCACGGTCAAGGCGCTGCGCAAGAACGTGCTGGCCAAGTGCTACGGCGGCGACCTGTCGCGCAAGCGCAAGCTGCTCGAGAAGCAGAAGGCCGGCAAGAAGCGCATGAAGCAGGTGGGCTCGGTGGAGATCCCGCAGGAGGCCTTCCTCGCGGTGCTGCAGGTCGGACGTAAATGAAGGATCGCCCATGGTGATGCAGATCGCGACCATCCTGGCCTGGCTGACGGGTCCCCTGGTCCTCGTGGCCATGATCGATGACTGGTTCCTGCGGCCGCAGCGACGCATCGCCGCGCTGCCGGCGGCGGCCACGGACCCGCCGCTGCTGCGCGTGGTCTACATGCTGCTGCCGGTGGCGGTGGTCGGCTCGATCGTGCGGCTGCTCGGTGCCGAGCAGCTCGACTTCAGCCTGGTGCTGGTGCTGGTGCTGGTCGTGGCCGGCGTGATCCGGCTGCTGGACCACTTCCTGCTGGCGCCACGGCGCGCGCGCGCCGCGGCGGCCGCCGGCGTCGCGGCGGCGGCGCAGCCGCTGCCGGTCACGGTCGACTACGCGCGCAGCTTCCTGCCGGTGGCCGCGCTGGTGCTGGTGCTGCGCTCGTTCCTGTTCGAGCCGTTCCGCATCCCGTCCGACTCGATGATGCCGACGCTGCAGGAGGGCGACTTCCTGATCGTCAACAAGTTCGCCTACGGGCTGCGCCTGCCGGTGCTCAATACCCGGGTCGTGGCGATCGGCGAGCCGCAGCGCGGCGACGTCATCGTGTTCCACTATCCGCCCAACCCCGCGGTCAACTACATCAAGCGCGTCGTCGGGCTGCCGGGCGATACCGTGCGGGTGCGCGACGACAAGCTGATCGTCAACGGCGAGCCCGTGCCGAACGTCGACGACGGACGCTACAACGACGGCTGCTACCTGAACATGCGGCTCTCGACCGAACAGCTCGGCACGCATCGGCACCAGACGCTGTCGTGCCGCAGCTCCGACTACCTGCAGGCGCCGCCCGTGGCCAGCTGCAACCGGCACATCCAGCAGAGCTACCAGTGCGACGAGTCCGGCCCGGCAGGGCAGCCGGACCGCAATGACACGATCGAGGACCTGGTAGTGCCGCCGGGCCACTACCTGATGATCGGCGACAATCGCGACAACAGCCTCGATGGGCGCTTCTGGGGCTTCGTGCCCGAGGACCACCTGGTCGGGCGCGCAACGCGCATCTGGCTCAACCTGCCACTCGGGCGGTCGGGCTGGCCGGACTGGCATCGTATTGGCAAACGTATAGAGTAGGACCGAAGGAGTGCCACCCATGCCCAAGAATCAGCGCGGCGTGACCGTGATCGGCTGGTTGCTGCTGTTGCTACCGATCGGCGTCATGGTCTACGTCCTGATCCGCGTGACCCCGATCTACCTCAACTACCTCCACGTCGCGAAGGCGCTGGAGCAGCTCGCGGCCGAGTCGAAGGGCGAGGGCTCCATCAGCCCGACGGACGTGCACACCTCGCTGGAAAAGCGCTTCGACATCGAATACGTGACCAACCCGGCCGCGAAGGACATCGACGTGCATCGCGACGGCGACCACTGGGTCGCGGTCGCCAATTACGAGGAAGTCGTGCCGCTGGCCGGCAACGTCTCGCTGCTGATGCAGTTCAACAAGCAGGTCGACCTGAAGTGAGCGGCGCGCGCGGGGCGCTGCCCGATGGCCGGCGGTGAGGAAGCAGGCCGGGCACGCGCCGCGGACTGGGTGCGTCGCAGGCTCGGCTACCAGCCGCGCGATCCGGCGCTGTTCGAGCAGGCGCTCAGGCACCGCAGCGCGGGCTCCGGCCACAATGAACGGCTCGAATTCCTCGGCGATGCGGTCCTGAACCTCGTCGTCGCCGGGCATCTCTATCGGCAATACCCGGAAGCCGACGAGGGGGCGCTGAGCCGCCTGCGCGCCTCGGTGGTCAGCGGCGAGTCGCTGGCGCGCGTGGCCATGGCGCTCGAGATCGGACCGGCGCTCGCGCTCGGCGCGGGCGAGCTCAAGACCGGCGGTTTCCGGCGCGAGTCGATCCTCGCGGACGCCTTCGAGGCCGTGTGCGGCGCGGTGTTCCTGGAAAGCGGCTTCGAGGCCGCGCGCGAGCTGTTCCTGCGCGCGCTCGCGCCCTCCCTGGCCGGACTCGACGCGGCCGCGCTCAATGCGGCCGAGGGGCAGAAGGACGCGAAGACGCGCCTGCAGGAGTGGCTGCAGGGCCAGGGAATGCCACTGCCGCACTACCAGGTGCTCGAGGTCAACGGCGAATCGCACGCGCAGACCTTCCGCGTCAGTTGCCGCATCGACGCCGTCAAGGCGAGCGCCGAGGGCGAGGGCCACAGCCGGCGGCGCGCCGAGCAGGCCGCCGCGCAGCGCCTGCTGCGGGACCTGGGCCTGTGAGCGATTTTCGCAGCGGCTTCGTGGCGCTGGTGGGCCGCCCCAACGTCGGCAAGTCGACGCTGCTGAACGCCATGCTGGGGCAAAAGGTCAGCATCGTCACCGCGCGCCCGCAGACCACGCGCCATCGCGTGCTCGGGGTGTGCGAGTCGGCCGAAGGGCAGATCGCCTTCCTCGATACCCCCGGCATGCACGCCGGCCCGCGGCGTGCCCTGAATCGCGCCATGAATCGTGCGGCCGGCTCGGCCCTGAAGGAAGCCGACCTGGCGCTGTTCCTGGTCGAGGCGCTGAAGTGGACCGACGAGGATGCGATGGCGCTGCAGCGCGTGCTGCAGTCCGGCCAGCCCGTGATCGCGGTGGTCAACAAGGTCGATCGCGCGCGGCCGCGCACGCGCCTGCTGCCCTACCTGGCGCAACTGTCCGAGCGCGCGCCGTTCCAGGCGATCGTGCCGGTGTCGGCGCTCAAGGCCGACAACCTCGAACCGCTCCGCCAGGCCATCCTCGCCGCGCTCCCGGCCGGCGAGCGGCTGTATCCGCCGGGGCTGGTGACCGACCGCAGCGAGCGCTTCCGCATCGGCGAGCTGATCCGCGAGAAGCTGACCGGCGAGCTGGTCGAGGAGCTGCCCTACGGCGTGGCGGTGGAAATCGAGAAGCTCGAGGAGCTGGAGGATGGCCGCGTCGAGGTCAGCGCCGTGATCTGGGTCGATCGCGCCGGCCAGAAGCCGATCGTGATCGGCGCGGGCGGCGAGCGGCTCAAGCGCATCGGCCGGGCCGCGCGCATCGAGATGAACCGGCTGTTCGGGCGCCGCTACCACCTGGTGCTGTGGGTGCGGGTGCGCGAGAACTGGGCCGACGACGCGCGCGCCCTGCAGCAGCTGGAGCTCGAGTGAGCGCGGCCGGCCAGCGCGTCAGTGGCGCCTGCGGCTTCCTGCTGCACCAGCGCCCGTACCGCGAGTCGAGCCTGATCTGCGAGCTGTTCTCGCGCGAGCACGGGCGGCTCGGCGCCTTCGCGCGCGCGGCGCGCGGTCCGCGCACGCGCTTCACGGGCCTGCAGCCGTTCCGGCCAATGCTGCTGTCGTGGACGGGACGCGGCGAGGCGCCGACGCTGACCGCCGCCGAGCCCGACGGGCCGCCGCCGGCGGCGCTCGCGGGCGAGCGGTTGCTGAGCGCGTTCTACCTCAACGAGCTGCTGCTCAAGCTCACCGTGGCGCACGATCCGCAGCCCGAGCTCTATCGCCACTACGCCGCGACGCTGGCGCAGCTGCGCGCCGGCGCCGCGCTCGAGCCGCTCCTGCGGCGCTTCGAGAAGCGCCTGCTCGAACTGCTCGGCTACGGCCTGGAATTCGCGCGCGAGGTCGAGGGACGCCCGCTCGAGGCCGGGGCGTATTATCATTTCCACGCCGGCGCGGGCCTGCGGCCGGCGACGGCGGGAGCGGGCGCGATCGCCGGCCGGGTGCTGCTGGCGCTGGCGGCGGATGAGCCGCTCGAAGACCACGAGTCGCAGCGCCAGGCGCGCGCCGTGCTGCGGGCCGCGATCGACCACTGCCTCGACGGGCGCGAACTGCGGGTGCGCGCGGTCGCGCGCGCGGTGGCCAGCATGGAGCGGTCCTGATGGCCTCGAACCTCGAGCTCGGCGTCAACATCGACCACGTCGCGACGCTGCGCCAGCAGCGCGGCACGCGCTATCCCGACCCGGTGCACGCGGCGCTGATCGCCGAGCAGGCCGGCGCCGATAACATCACGCTGCACCTGCGCGAAGACCGGCGCCACATCCAGGAGCGCGACGTGCGCGCGCTGCGCGGGCTGCTGGCGACCCGCATGAACCTGGAGATGGCCGCGGTCGAACCGATGCTGGCCTTCGCCTGCGAGATGCAGCCGGCGGACTGCTGCCTGGTACCGGAGCGCCGCGCCGAGCTCACCACCGAGGGCGGACTCGACGTGCGCGCCAACCTCGCCGCGATCCGCGCCGCCTGCGCGCGGCTCGCGGAAGCCGGCGTGCGCGCCGCGCTGTTCATCGACCCGGAGCCGGCCCAGATCGACGCGGCCGCGGAGGCCGGCGCGCCCGTGGTCGAGCTGCACACCGGCGAGTACGCCGAGGCCAGCGGCGCGCGCCAGGCGCACGAACTCGAGCGGCTGCGCGCGGCCGCGCGCCACGCGCTGGCGCGCCGGCTCGAGGTGCACGCCGGCCACGGGCTCAACTACCGCAACGTCGGGCCGGTGGCGGCAATGCCCGAGATCACCGAGCTCAACATCGGGCACGCCATCATCGCCCAGGCCGTGTTCGAGGGACTCGCGGCCGCGGTGCGCGAGATGCGCGCCCAGATGCAACGCGCGCGCGGATGATCTACGGCATCGGCGTCGACGTGCTGCGCTACGAGCGCATCGAGCGCTGCTACCGGCGCTTCGGCGAGCACTTCGTGGCGCGCCTGCTGCTGCCGGCCGAGCGCGCGCAGTTCGGGCGCACGCGCCGGCCGGAGCGCTTCCTGGCGATGCGCTTTGCCGCCAAGGAAGCGATCGTCAAGGCCATGGGCACGGGCTTCGCGCACGGCATGTGGATCCGCGACGTCGGCGTGGTCCAGGATGCGCGCGGCAAGCCGGAGCTGGTGTGGTCCGAGCGCGGGCAGCGCCTCGCCAGCAGCCTCGGCATCGGCGCCGGCCACATCACCTTGACGGACGAGGCTGGCCTGGTGGTCGCGGTGGCGGTACTGATGGCGGCGGCATGACCTTCCTCGTCTTCGACATCGAGACCGTGCCCGACGTCGAGCTCGGCCGGCGGCTGCTGGGGCTCGAGGGCCTCGACGACGCGCAGGTGGCGCGCGCCATGTACACGCTGCAGCGCCAGCGCACCGGCAGCGACTTCCTGCCGCTCGAGCAGCACCGCGTGGTGGCGATCGCGTGCGTGCTGCGCAATCGCGAGCAGCTGCGCGTGTGGTCGCTCGGCGACGCCGGCGCCAGCGAAGCCGAGCTGATCAGGCGCTTCTTCGACGGCATCGACCGCTACACGCCCGAGCTGGTTTCCTGGAATGGCGCCGGCTTCGACCTGCCGGTGCTGCACTACCGCGCGCTCAAGGCGGGCGTTGCGGCGCCGCGCTACTGGGAGACCGGCGACAGCGACAACAGCTTCCGCTACAACAACTACCTCAGCCGCTACCACTGGCGCCACATGGACCTGATGGACCTGCTGTCGGGGTTCCAGCCGCGCGCCCGCGCCTCGCTGGCCGACATGGGCGCGCTGCTGCGGATACCGGGCAAGATGGGCTTCTCCGGCGCGCAGGTCTGGGACGCGGTGCTGGCGGGCGAGCTTCCGGCCGTGCGGCATTACTGCGAGTGGGACGTGCTCAACACCTACCTGGTGCTGCTGCGCTTCGAGCTGTTCCGCGGCCGCCTCGACGCGACCGGCTACGGCGCGGAAATCGCGCGCCTGCGCGAGCTGCTGGCCGCGGCGCCAGAACCGCACCTGCAACAGTTCCTGGCGGCGTGGGAGCCGTCCGATTGAGCCCGCGGCCGCCGCCGAGCACCGAAACCGGCCGGGTCGAGTCGCTCAACCACGAGGGCGCGGGCGTGGTGCGGGCGGGCAAGGCCGTGTTCGTGGCCGGCGCGCTGCCGGGCGAGTCGGTCAGCTTCATCCGCCGCCAGCACCATCGCCAGCATGACGAGGCCGAGCTCATCGAGGTCCTCGAGCCGGTTCCGGGGCGCGTCGCGCCGCGCTGCGCGCACTTCGGTCGTTGCGGCGGCTGCGCGCTGCAGCACCTCGACGGCGCCGCCCAGCTCGCCATCAAGGCGCAGCAACTGCGCGACAGCCTGGTGCGCATCGGCCGGGTCGAGCCGCGCGCCTGGCTCGAGCCGCTCACCGGGCCGGCCTGGAATTACCGGCGCCGCGCGCGGCTCGGGGCGCGCTACGTGCGCGCGCAGGGGCGCTCGCTGGTCGGTTTTCGCGAGCGCTATTCCAGCCGCGTGGCGCGTCTCGAGCGCTGCGAGGTCCTGGTGCCGCCGGTCGATGCGTTGCTCGCGCCGCTCGGCGAACTGCTGACGCGGCTCTCGATCCGCGAGCGCGTGCCGCAGATCGAGGTCGCCAGCACCGCCACGTGCACCGCGCTCGTGGTGCGGGTGCTCGAGCCGCCGAGCGAGGCCGACCGCGAGGCGCTGCTCGGATTCGAGCAGGCGCACGGGGTGCGCATCCTGCTGCAGCCGGCCGGTCCGGCATCCGTGCATACCTTGCGCGAGCCGGCGCCGGCGCTCGAGTACGCCCTGCCGGAGTGGGACGTGCGCATGCAGTTCGAGCCGACCGATTTCATCCAGGTCAACGAGCCGCTCAACCGCGCGCTGGTCGGCCGCGTCATCGAGCTGCTGGCCCTCGACGCAGCCGCGCGCGTGCTCGACCTGTACTGCGGCCTCGGCAATTTCACCCTGCCGATCGCACGCCGCGCCGGCGCCGTGACCGGCATCGAGGGCGAGGCCGGGCTGGTCGCGCGCGCGCGCGCCAATGCCGCGCTCAACGGCATCGGGCACGCGCAGTTCCACGCCGCCAACCTCGACGATCCGGGCTGTGCCTCGGCGCCCTGGGCGCAGGCCGGCTACACGCACGTGCTGCTCGATCCGCCGCGCACCGGCGCGCGCGCCATCCTGCCGCTGCTCGCGAGCCTCAAGCCCGTGCGCCTGGTGTACGTGTCCTGCCATCCCGGGAGTCTCGCGCGCGACCTCGGCATCCTGGTGCACGAGCTCGGCTTCGAGCTGTTGGCGGCCGGCATCGCCGACATGTTCCCGCAGACCAGCCACGTCGAGTCGGTGGCGGTGCTGGCGCCCGTGCGCGAGAATAGGCGCGGCGCCGCTGCCTAAGGGGTGATGGATGACGCTCGGACCGTTGATGGTCGACGTCGCGGGACACGAGCTGACCGCCGAGGACCGCGAGATCCTCGCGCATCCGCTGGTCGGCAGCGTCATCCTGTTCACGCGCAACTATGCCGACCCGGAGCAGCTGCAGCGCCTGGTGGCGCAGGTGCACGCGGTACGCAGCCCACGCCTGCTGGTGGCCGTCGACCACGAGGGCGGGCGCGTGCAGCGCTTCCGCAGCGGCTTCACGGCGCTGCCGCCGCTGCGCGCCATCGGCCACCAGTTCGACCTCGATCGCCAGGCGGCGCTGCGGCTCGCCCGCATGCACGGTTGGCTGATGGCGGCGGAGCTGCTGTCCTGCGGGCTCGACTTCTCGTTCGCGCCGTGCGTGGACCTCGACTACGGCCTGTCCGAAGCGATCGGCGACCGCTCGTTCCATGCCAGCGGCGCCGCGGTCGCCGAACTCGCGGTCGCCTACGTGCACGGCATGCGCGACGCCGGCATGGCGGCCACCGCCAAGCACTTCCCGGGGCACGGCGCGGTCGTGGCCGACTCGCACGTGGCGCTGCCGGTCGACCGGCGCGAATTCAGCGACCTCGACGACGACCTGACGCCGTACCGGCGCCTGATCGACAACGGCCTGCCCGCGGTCATGGTGGCGCACATCCATTTTCCCAACGTCGATGCCCGGCCCGCCAGCCTGTCGCGCCGCTGGATCGGCGGCGTGCTGCGCGGCGAGCTGCGCTTCGGCGGCGCGATCTATGCCGACGACCTGTCGATGGCCGGGGCGGCCAGCTTCGGCGACATCGTGGCGCGTGCCACCGAGGCGCTCGCCGCCGGCTGCGACGTGCTGCCGGTCTGCAATTCGCGGCCCAGCGTGCTGCGGCTGCTCGACGGCCTGCGCCACGATCCGGATCCGGCTGCGCACCTGCGCCAGGCGCGCATGCGGGCGCAGCGCCACGAGCCGCGCGCAGCCTTGCTGGCCTCGGCGCACTGGAGCAGCTGCCGCGAGGCGCTCGAGCAGTGCTCGCGGCCGCCGCCGCTGAAATTCGGGTGAGCGCATGACCGAACTCGGCCATGGCCTGTTGCGCGGCGTCCTCGACGCCGCCCCCGAAGGCATCGTGATCTGCGCGGCGCAGGGCGCCGATCATCCCGTGGTCTACGCCAACGCCGCCTTCGCGCGCCTCTCGGGCTTTGGCAGCGACGAATTGCTCGGGACCGACCTGCGCCGCCTGCAGGGCGACGACCGCGAACAGGAAGGCCGCGTGCGCCTGCGCCAGGCGCTGGGCCAGGGCGTTGCCACGCGCGCACTGCTGCGCAACTACCGCAAGGACGGCACGCAGTTCTGGAACGAGATCTTCCTCGAGCCGCTGCGCGCGCCCGGCGGTGCGCCGACGCACTTCGTGGCCTTCCATCGCGACCTTGGCGAGCGCGAACGGGCCGCGGGAGCGCGCGAGGGCGTGCCCTTGCCCGTGCTGCTGCGCCAGGACCGGCTCACGAACCTGCATTCGCGCGCCTGGTTCGAGGAATTGCTGCGCCACGACTGGCAGGTGGCGAAGCGCGAGGAACGGCTGCTGACCGTCATGCTGTTCGGCATCGACGCGCTCGGGGCCTACGTCGAGCGCTTCGGCCGGCAGGCGGGCGACACCTGCATCCGGCGCCTGGCCGGCGTCGTCAACGCCTGTTTCCGGCGCGGTTCCGACGTGGTCGCGCGCTGGGATGAAAGCTCGCTGATCGCGCTCGTGCGCAGCGCCGCGCCGGGCGCCCTCGAAAGCTTCGCCCAGATGATCGCGCAGCGCGTGCTCGACCAGTGCATCCATCACCCGCGCCCGGGCGCGGGCAAGTACGTCACGGTGAGCGCCGGGGTGGCGAGCCTGATGTCGACGCCGCAGCAGGCGCCGGAAATGTTGCTGCGCGGCGCCGCGCGTGCGCTGCAGCGCGCGCAGGAAGGCGCGGGCGGCCGCGTGCTGCTGGCCGGCTCGCAGGATTTCGTGGGGCCGGATTCGGGCAGCTAGCCCGTGCCGCGCGCCGCCGGGCTGACGATGGCGATGACGCCGAAGCCCGGGTGGTCGAAGTAGTTCTTCTCGTTGAAGCGGATCTTGCGCAGCTCGCTCAGCGACCAGGCCGGGTTGTCGCCCAGCTTCAGGTTGAAACCGAGGTGCAGGAACTGGCCGCGCTCGACGTAGACGTTGCCGCTGAGGCCCGTCACGTTGACGCCGACCTGCTCGAGCGGCAGCCCGGCGTGGCGTGGCCAGTCGGTCGCGCCCTGCACCCAGCCGGCGTGCGCCAGCACGCGATAGCCGTTGTTGCGCAGCCGCGCGGCGACGCCGCCGAGCTGCATCTGCGAGGCCTCGAGCGTGCGGTACACCGCGGGCGGGCTGGCGCTGGAATCGAACTGGTGGTTGAAGCCGCGGCCTTCCGCGCCCGCCGCCAGGTCTTCCCCGCCAGCCGGCGCCGCGGCGGCGCGGAAGATCACGATCTCCACCTGGTAGGCTCCGCCGCCGCTGGCGGTCGCGGCCGCGGGAGTCGCGCTCGAGGCCGCGGCCGCGGCCAGTGCCGGCGCGCACAGCAGCGCGGCCCACGCCAGGACCAGGCGCCGCGACGGCATCGGGGAGGTCATGCGCCTATGTTAGCAGCCCCGGCTGGCGCCGAGCCGGAGAGCTGCTCGAGCAGGCGCGTGGCGAATTCAAAGCGCGCGGGCAGGGCGCTGAGGCCCCGCGTGAAGCGCAGCTTCAGCGGCCCCTCCATGCGGTAGTCGTGGGCCGGGCGCTGCAGCAGCGCGACCAGCGCCGGCGCGCTGACCTGGTTGGCCGCCTCGAACTGCGCGCTGCCGCCCTGCGGGCCGACATCGAGCCGGCGGATGCCGAGCTGGCGCGCCCGTAGCCGCAGTCCCGCCAGCCCGAGCAGGTTGCCGGCCGGCGGCGGCAGCGGGCCGAAGCGATCGATCAGCTCGGCGGTCATGTCGCGCAGCTGCGCCGCGTCCGCGGCCGCGATGCGCTGGTACAGCGCCAGGCGCAGGTGCACGTCCGGGACGTATTCTTCGGGCAGCAGCGCGGGCACGTGCAGCTCGACTTCGCTGATCGCGGCCAGCGGGCGCTCGAGCGCGGGCTCGCGGCCGGCGCGGAACGCGGCCACGGCCTGCTCGAGCATGTCGAGGTACAGGGTCAGCCCGACCTCGGTGAGCTCGCCGGTCTGGCGCTCTCCCAGGAACTCGCCGGCGCCGCGGATCTCGAGGTCGTGCGTCGCCAGCAGGAAGCCGGCGCCGAGTTCCTCCATCGATTCGATCGCCTCGAGCCGCTTGGCCGCATCGCCCGCCAGCGCGCGGCGCGACGGCACGATCAGGTAGGCGTAGGCGCGGTGGTGCGAGCGGCCGACCCGCCCGCGCAGCTGGTGCAGCTGCGCCAGCCCGAGGCGGTCGGCGCGGTTGATCAGGATCGTGTTGGCGGTCGGCACGTCGATGCCGCTCTCGATGATCGTCGTGCAGACCAGCACGTTGAAGCGCCGGTGATAGAAGTCCACCATCAGCTGCTCGAGGTCGCGCTCGCGCATCTGCCCGTGCCCGAAGCGCACCTGCGCCTCGGGCACCAGCGCGGCGAACTCGGCGGCGACCTTCTCGATGCCCTGCACCTCGTTGTGCACCAGGTAGACCTGCCCGCCACGGCGCAGCTCGCGCAGGGCCGCATCGCGCAGCGTCGGCCCGTGCCACTCGCACACGAAGGTCTTGATGGCGAGCCGCGCGGCCGGCGGCGTGCTGATCAGCGACAGTTCGCGCAGGCCGCCGAGCGCCATGTTCAGCGTGCGCGGGATCGGTGTCGCGGTCAGCGTCAGCACGTGCACCTCGGCGCGCAGCGCCTTGAGGCGCTCCTTGTCGCGCACCCCGAAGCGATGCTCCTCGTCGACCACCAGCAGGCCGAGGCGCGGCGCGCGCGCGTCGGCGTGCAGCAGCTTGTGCGTGGCGATCAGGATGTCGACGCGGCCCTGCTCGAAGTCCGCGAGCACCGTGCCGGCGGCGCTGCGGCCGCGGAAGCGCGACAGCGCCTCGACGCGCACCGGCCAGTCGGCGAAGCGGTCGCGGAAGCTCTGCGCGTGCTGCTCGGCCAGCAGCGTGGTCGGCACCAGCACCACCACCTGGCGGCCGGACTGCACCGCCACGAAGGCCGCGCGCATCGCCACCTCGGTCTTGCCGAAGCCGACGTCGCCGCACACGATGCGGTCCATCGGCGTGGGCTGCGCCAGGTCGGCGAGCACGCGCGCGATCGCATCCGCCTGGTCCGGCGTTTCCTCGAACGGGAAGGCATTCGCAAAGGTCTGGGTTTCGAGCTCGCCGGCCTGCAGCACCGGTGCCGCGTGCGCCGCGCGGCGCGCGTGCAGGTCGAGCAGCTCGGCGGCGACGTCGCGCACCGCCTCGGCCGCACGGCGCCGGGCGCGCGCCCACTGCTCGGTGCCGAGCTTGTGGAGCGGCGCGGCCTCGGGGCTCCCGCCCGAGTAGCGGTTGACGAGGTGCAGCGCGTGCACCGGTACGTACAGGCGATCGCCATCGCGGTACTCGAGCACCAGGAACTCGCCGGCCTCGCCGCCGATCGACATGACCTCGAGCCCGCGGTAGCGGCCGACGCCGTAGTCGGCGTGCACGACCGGCGCGCCGGGCTCCAGGCTCTGCAGGTCGCGCAAAATCACGGCCGGGTCGGCCGCCGCGCGCCGCCGGCGGCGCTCCTGGCGCGCGCGCGTGCCGAACAGCTGGCCCTCGGCGAGCAGCAGCAACGCCGGGTCGCGCAACGCGAGGCTCCTGACCTCGGGCGCGACCAGCACCGCCAGGCGCGCAGCGCCGTCCACGAACTGCTCCCAGTCGCCCACCTGGCGCGGCTGGCGCCCGTGCGCCGACAGCATCTGGCCGATGACCTCGCGCCGGCCCGGCGAATCGGCCGCCAGCAGCACGCGGCCCGGATAGCCGTCGAGGAATTCGAGCAGTGGCGCCAGCGGCTCGGTGGCGCGGGCGTCGAGCTGGAAATTGCGCGGCGGCAGGCTGGGCGCAGCGGTGGAATCGGGCGCGTCCGGATCGACGCCGATGCTGGCGAGTTCGACGTGCGGGTGGCCGCCAAGCGCGGCCAGGATCTGCGCCGGCGCCACCAGCAGTTCTTCCGGCGCCAGCAGCGGCCGCTCGACGTCGTGGCGGAACTGTTCGTAGCGCGCCGCGACCGCGGCCCAGCTCGCTTGCAGCGCCTGCTCGAGCCCGGCAGCGGTGGCCACGACCAGGTCGGGTGGCAGGTAATCGGTCAGGCTGGCGGTGCGCTCGAAGAACAGCGGCAGGTAGGCTTCGATGCCCGGCGGTGCGAGGCCCTCGCTGACGCCGCGATAGACCGGCTGGCGCGCGACCTCGCCGCTGAAGCGCAGCCGGTAGCGGCGCCGGAAGTCGCGCACCGCCTCGGCATCGAGCGGCAACTCGCGCGCGGGCAGGAGCCGCAGCGCCTCGATCGTCGCGAGCGAGCGCTGCGACTCCGGGTCGAAGTGGCGCAGCACTTCGATGCGTTCGTCGTCCAGGTCGACGCGCACCGGCAGCTCGGTGCCCATCGGCCAGACATCGAACAGCGAGCCGCGCAACGCGAATTCCCCGGGGCCATGCACTTCGGTGGCGGCCGCATAGCCCGCCGCCACCAGGCGTTGCCGGAACGAGTTGATCTCCAGCTGCGCGCCGCGCTCGAGCGCGAAGCTGCGCGCGCTGACGTAGTCCACCGGCGGCAGGCGCGCGAGCAGGCTGTCGACGCTGAGCAGCAGCACCCCGCGCCGCAGCGCGGGCAGCCGCGCCAGGGTGGCGAGGCGCTCGGAGACGATGTCCGGATGCGGCGAGAACTGGTCGTAGGGCAGGATCTCCCAGTCCGGCAGCGTCAGGATGTCGAGGCCGGGCCCGCCGAAGAAGCGCAGCTCGGTCGCCAGCCGGTCGAGTTCGCGCGCGTCGGGCGCGAGGCACACCCACGGCCGTCCGTCGGCGCTGGCGGCCTCCGCGAGCGCGAGCGCGCGCGCGCCGGCATGCAGGGGCGGCCAGCGCGCCTGGCCGGCGCCCGGGCCGGGCAGGTGGAGTCGGAGCAGGGTGGACATGAACAGGCTAGCGTGACGGCACGGTAGCCCACGGTCAACGTCGGCTGGCTTGGCGCTCCCAGTCCTGCGCGTCGTAGTGCCCCTTCGAGTCCGCGACCAGCCCGTCGGGCCCGAACTGCCAGTCCTCGTAGCCGCTGATCAGGACACGATTGCCGCTGCCGCCCGGGCCAGAGTTGGTGCCCGTGAAAGTCCAGTGGTACCTGAAACGGTTACCGCTCGGTTCGAGGCGATCGAACTTGACGACCAGGTCCGGATAGCCGGTCATGAAGCTGCGCGCGGCTTCCTCGACGGCCTTGCGTCCCGCGGCCGGCGGCGCGTCGTTGATGGTCAGTGCGCCCGCCGGCGCATAGAACGAAGCGACCGCGGCCGGGTCGTGGCTGCACCACGCCGCGGTGTAGCGGGTCGCGAAGTCGATGAGCTGCTGGGAAACCTGCACGGACGAGCCCTCCGGGGCGCAGGCCGCCAGGGCGCCCGCCGCAAGCACCGCCA
>Ga0075355_1000045_pt1 | contig 15184 bp, 10 predicted proteins | sample WestPond_Cattail_6_FD_120069 | JGI IMG/M metagenome (GOLD analysis project Ga0075355, IMG submission 120069) | Natural and restored wetland microbial communities from the San Francisco Bay, California, USA, that impact long-term carbon... | ecosystem: Environmental > Terrestrial > Soil >...
GAGCGGCTCACGACCACGGCGCAGCGGCTCGGCGCCATCGCGCTGCCTTGCGACAGCACGGTCCCCGGCGCCGCCGCCGCGCTGGTGGCGCAGGCCGAAGCACGGCTCGGGCCACTCGACGTACTGGTGGTCAACACCGGCGGCCCGCCGCCTGGCCTGTTCGCCGATCTCGACGAAACCCAATGGCGCGCGGCATTCGACCTGCTGTGGATGAGCACGGTGTCGGCGCTGCGCGCCGCGCTGCCCGGCATGCGCGCGCGCCGCTGGGGCCGCGTGATCGTGATCACCTCGATCGCCGGGCGCGAGCCGGTGCCGAACCTGCTGCTCTCGAACTCGTTGCGCGCGGGGCTCCACGGGCTGGTCAACGGTCTCAGCAAGGAAGTGGCCGCCGATGGCGTCACGATCAACGCGCTGCTGCCGGGCTACACGCTGACCGAGCGGCTCGCCGAACTGGGGCTCGACATGGCGCGGCTCGGCGCGCAGATCCCGGCGCGGCGGCTCGGCACGGCGCCCGACTTCGGCGCCGTGGCGGCGTTCCTGGCCTCCGAACAGGCGAACTACATCACCGGCCAGGCGCTGGCCTGCGACGGCGGTCTGCTGCAGGCGATCTGAAGCGCGACTTATACGACCAGCATCGCCATTACCGCCGCCGCCATGACCGCGGTCGCGAACCAGCCGAGCACGCGGTGCCGGCGGCTCAGGGTGTATTCGCCGAGCACGTCGCTGCGGGTGCCGAGCCACATCATGACCGCCATGATCGGCACCGCGATGACGCCGTTGACGATGGCGCTCCACACCAGGGCCTTGATCGGATCGAGCGAGGTGAAGTTCAGCGCGGTGCCGATCAGGGCGCCGAGCCCGATCACGGCGTAGAAACCGCGCGCCTCGAGCCAGTGGTTATCGAGGCCCGAGCGCCACTGCAGCGCGTCCGCGACCGCGTAGCCCGAGGAGGCCGCCAGCACCGGCACCGCGAGCATGCCCGTGCCGATGATGCCCGAGGCGAACAGCGCGAAGGCGAGCTCGCCGGCCAGCGGGCGCAGCGCCTGCGCCGCCTGGGCGGTGGTCTGGATGTCGGTGACCCCGTGCGTGTGCAGCGTCAGGGCGGTCGCCAGGATCACGCAGAAGGCGATCAGGTTCGAGAACACCATGCCGATGCTGGTATCGAGGCGGATGCGATAGAGATGCTCGCGCACGTACATCGGGCTGGGCGCGAGCTGCGCCCCGACGCTGCCGGTGGCGTCCATGCGCTGGCGCATCTCCGCCTCCTGGGCGGACTGCCCGAAGAACAGGTAAGGACTGATCGTGGTGCCGAGCACGGCCACCACCATGGTCCAGTAGGCGCTGCCGTGGTGGCGCAGCTTCGGCAGCAGCGACTCGTGCAGCACCGTCGCCCAGTCGACGTGCAGCATGAACACGACCGCCACGTACGCCAGCAGCGACAGCGTCAGCCACTTGAGCATGCGCACCACGGCATCGAACCGCAGCCAGATCGGCAGCACCGTGCACAGCACGCCGAACAGGATCGCGTAGCCCTGGCGCGGCCCGCCCACCAGCAGTCGCAGCGACTCGCCCATCGCGGCGATGTCGGCGGCGATGTTCAGCGTGTTGGCGAACAGCAGCAGCGCCACCATGGTGGTGGTCAACCACGGCGGCAGCACGCGGCGCATGCTCGCCGCGAGCCCCTTGCCGGTCAGCCAGCCGATGCGCGCGCTCACCAGCTGGATGCCGATCATCAGCGGCGTGGTGAACGCCATGGTCCACAGCAGCCCCGCGCCGAACTGCGCACCCGCCTGCGAATAGGTCGCCAGCCCGCTCGGATCGTCGTCGGCGGCGCCGGTGATGAGGCCCGGACCCAGCTTGCCCGCGAACTCGCGCGCCCGCCCGCCGTTCAGCCACGGCGGCGGGCGCAGGACACTCAGTCGCGCGCGCACCCGGGGTGGTAGCATCGGCAATGGCATGCCGCGGAATATAGCACCGCGACCAGACAGCACTGCGCGAGGTGGACATGGCGAAGAAATCACGGGTCGTGGGGATCGTGCTGGCGGTGCTGGCCATCACCGCGGCGACGCTCGCCTTCATGCTCAGCCACAATTCCGCCTGCGGTGCCGCGCCGCCGCTGGCCCCCGGCGCGCTCTCGATGCAGGCGATGGTCTATCGCTGCTATGGGCCGCCGGACGTACTGCGGCTCGAAACCGTGGCGCGGCCAGCGCCGCAGGACGAACGCGTGCTGGTGCGCGTGAAGGCCGCGTCCGTCAATCCGCTCGACTGGCACTACATGCGCGGCGAGCCCTACATCATGCGACTTTCGGCCGGCTGGGGCGCGCCCCGCGACGTACGGCTGGGTGAAGACTTCGCCGGTGTCGTCGAGTCGGTGGGCGCCAAGGTCACGCAATTCAAGCCGGGCGATGAGGTGTTCGGCGCCGCCGGCGGCGCCTTCGGCCAGTTCGTCGCGGTGCGGGCGGATCGCTCGATCGTGCGCAAGCCCGCCAACGTCAGCTTCGAACAGGCGGCCGCGGTGCCGGTGGCGGCGGTCACCGCGCTGCAGGCGCTGCGCGACCAGGCGCACGTGCGCGCCGGCCAGAAGGTGCTCGTCAACGGCGCCTCCGGCGGCGTCGGCACCTTCGCGGTGCAGCTCGCCCGGCTCATGGGGGCCGAAGTCACCGGGGTGTGCAGCACGCGCAACGTCGAGCTGGTGCGCTCGCTCGGCGCCGCCCACGTCATCGATTATTCGCGCGAGGACTTCACCCGTGGCACGCAGCGCTATGACGTCATCATCGACAACGTCGGCAGCCATGCGATCGCCGACTATCGTCGGGTGCTCGAGCCCAGCGGCGCGCTCGTCATCGTCGGTAGCGCCGGCAAGGGCCACTGGCTCGGCGGACTTGCGGACGCACTGCGCGCCATGGTGGTGGCGCCCTTCGTGAGCCAGAAGATCGGCTTCTTCCTGGCGCACATGAATGCCGCGGACCTCGGCTACCTGGCCGGGCTCATGGGGGAGGGCAAGCTCACGCCGGTCATCGATCGGCGCTTCCCGCTGGGTTCGAGCGCCGAGGCGCTACGCTACGTCGAGGCGGGCCACAGCCGCGGCAAGGTCGTGATCACCGTTGACTGAACGCACCCCAGGCGCGCGGCCCGAACCGCACGAGCGGCGCGCCGTGGCGCTGGCCTGCGCCTGCAACTTCGTGCTGCTCGCGAGCTACTACATCCTGCGCCCGGTGCGCGACACGATGGCGACGGAGCTGGGCGTGGGTTCGCTCCAGGAACTGTTCACGGCAACCTTCGTGGGCACTATCCTGGCTTCCTGGGCCTACAACTCGGTCGCTTCGCGGGTGCGCCTGGTGCGGCTGCTCCCGGGCGTATTCTGGTTCTGGCTGGCGAGCATCGCGCTGTTCGCCGTCCTGCTGCGCATGGCGCCGGCCGATCGGCTGCTCGGCGCGGCCTACTACGTCTGGTTCAGCGTCGCGAACCTGTTCATGATCTCGCTGTTCTGGAGCCTGATGGTCGACGTCTTCGCGCCGGCACAGGCCACGCGCTTCTTCGGCGCCATCGCCGCGGGCGGCGCCATCGGCGCCATCGTCGGTCCGCTCGCCACGCGCCTGCTGGTCGGTCGGCTCGGCCTGCCGGGATTGCTGTGGGTGGCCGCGGCCGGCTTCGCGCTGGACCTCGCGCTGGTGCACCTCCTGATGCGCGCGAAGGCGCAGCTACGGCTGCACTCCCCTGACGCACAGCGCTCGACGCTCGATGACTCGCTGCGCGGCGGGGCGCTCGACGGCTTCCGGCAGCTGCTGCGCTCGCGCTTCGTGCGCAACCAGGCGGCTTTCATGCTGCTGATGACCTGGGTGAACACGGTCGCCTATTTCGTCCAGACCGACCTGATCGCGCGCAGCTTCACGGCGGTCGCCGAGCGCGCGCAGGCGGTCGCCGACATCGACCTGGTCGTCAACGTATGCACGGCCGCGATCCTGGTGCTGGGCCTCGGCCGGTTCGTGCGGCGCTTCGGCGTGACCGCCGGGCTCGTGCTCAACCCGGTATTGATGGTGATCGCCTTCCTGGCCACGGCGCTGTCGCCCACGCTGCTCATGGTGCAGGGCCTGCAGGTCGTGCGCCGCGTCGCCCAGTATGCAATCGCGCGCCCGAGCCGTGAGATATGCTTCACCGTGGTCGAGCAGGGCAGCCGCTACAAGGCCAAGAACGTGGTCGACACGGTCATCTACAGGTTCGGGGACGTGAGTTCGGCCTGGGCCCAGGCGGGCATGCGCGCGCTCGGCTTCGGCCTGGGCGCGACGATCGCGCTCGGGGTCGGGGCCTCGGTGGCCTGGGGCGCGGTCGCGGCGCGCCTGGGCCGGCGCTTCGAGGAGCTGCGCGCCCAACCATGATGAGGCGGATGTTCAAGTCGCTGGCGGCGGTCGAGCCCGCCGAGTTCCGGGCCGTGGCCCTGAGCATGCTCTACTTCTTCTTCCTGTTCGGCAGCTACTCGGTCATCAAGCCCGTGCGCGATTCGATGGGCACCGTCTACGGGGTCGCGCACCTGCAGGAGCTGTTCACCGCCACGCTGCTGGTGAGCCTGCTGTGCGCACCGCTGTACGCCAAGCTGGCCTCGCGTTTCCGGCTGGCCGCGTTCCTGCCGTGGGTCTACGGCCTGGTCGCGCTCAGCCTGCTGCTGTTCTACGCGTTGTTCGCGGCCGAGGCCGCGGCCACCCGCGAGCGCGCCGTCGCCGCGGCGTTCTACGTCTGGGTCAGCACCTTCAACCTGCTGACGATCTCGGTGTTCTGGAGCTTCATGGCCGACATGTACTCGCGCACGCAGGCGCGGCGCCTGTTCGGGCTCATCGCCGCGGGCGGCACGCTCGGCGGCATCGTCGGCCCGGCGCTGGCGACGCTGCTCGCCACCCGCATCGGCAACGGCAACCTGCTGCTGATCGCCGCGGCGGGCTTCGGCGTCACCGCGGCGCTGGTCGCGGCGCTGGCGCGCGAGAAGCGTGCGCTGCTCGCAGCCGGCGCCGAGTCGCAGCCCACCAGCCTCGAGCACGGCCTGCACGGCGGCGCCATCGACGGGTTCCGGCTGTTGCTGCGCTCGCCCTACCTGCTGCTGATCGCGCTGTTCCTGCTGCTGATGACCTGGATCTCGACCATCGTCTACTTCCAGCTCGGCGAATTGATCACGCGCGCCTTCAGCAGCCGCGAGGCGCGCACGGCCGCCTACGGCACCATCGACTTGGTCGTCAACTGCGGTGCGCTGCTGGTGCAGCTGTTCGGCACCGGCCGCCTGATCGCGCGCTTCGGCGTGGGCGCGGGCCTGCTGCTGAATCCGGTGATCATGGTGGTCGCCTTCCTGGCGATCTTCTTCGCGCCGGCGCTGCTCGTGCTCGGCTCCATCCAGGTGATCCGGCGCGTGGCCGAGTACGCCATCGCCAAGCCGACGCGCGAAATGCTGTTCACGGTCGTGGACCAGGAGAGCCGCTACAAGGCCAAGAACGTCATCGATACGGTGGTCTACCGCTTCGGCGATTTCAGTTCGGCATGGATCAGCGCCGCGGTCCTGCCGTTCGGGGTGACGGGCCTGGCGGTGTTTGGCATCATCGCCGCCGCCGTCTGGTTCAGGGTGGCCTGGGCGCTCGGCCGGCGCTACGAAACGGAGAGGGGCAAATGAAACGTTCCTGCCTGGCGATGCTGTCGCTGTCGATCCTGCCGTGCCTGGTGCTGGCGGCAACGGCGGAGCCTGCCGATGCCGTCTACCTGCACGGCTACGTCTACACCGTCGATGCCCATGACAGTGTCCGCCAGGCGCTCGCCGTGCGCGCCGGCCGCATCGTGTACGTCGGCAGCGATGCCGGCGCGCGCGCCCTGGTCGGCGCGAATACGCGCGTGACCGACCTGCACGGACGCATGCTGATGCCCGGCCTCGTCGACGGCCACATGCACCCGGTGTCCGGCGGGGCGGACCTCCTCAAGTGCAGCCTCGACTACGTGCCGCTCACGATTGCGCAGTTCCAGGGCCGCATCCAGGCCTGCCTCGACAAGCAGTCCAAGGACGAGCCGGACGGCTGGCTCGAGGTCATGCACTGGTTCCGCTACGCGATGCAACCCAAGGGCACGGTGCCCACGCGCGCCACGCTCGATGCGCTGCACACGCGCCGGCCGATCGTGGTGGTGGACTCCTTCGGGCACACCGAGCTCGTGAACTCGCGCGCGCTTGCACTGGCACGCATCGACCGCAACACGCGCGATCCGGCCGCCGGACGCATCGTGCGCGACGCCACGGGCGAACCCACGGGGCTACTCGAAGATGCCGGCAGCGAAGCGGTCGACGCGCTGATTCCGGATGCGACGGCGTCCGAGCTGATCGCCGGCGCGCACGCCGCGCTGGTCGCGATGCGCAAGCAGGGCATCACCTCGTTCCTCGACGCCTCGGCGAGCCCGGCAGAGATCGATGCCTACGCCGCCATCGCGCGCGCCGGCGCACTGACGGCGCGGGCACATCTCACTCCGGTCATCCAGCCAACCGACACGCCCGACCTGGCAGCGGTCGCACCCGCCGTGGCACGCGTCAGCGAGCTGGCCAAGCGCTTCGACGGCGGCCCGCCACAACCGGCGCCCGGCATCACGCTGCGCAACGCCAAGCTGTTCCTGGACGGCGTCATCAATGCCCCGGCCAACACCGGCGCCATGCTGGCGCCGTATTTCGAGGACCACGGTACCGCCGGGCATCCCGACTTCGTTCCCGGCGGAAATCGCGGCCCGGCGGTCTATTTCCCGGCCCCGATCCTGCGCGAGATCCTGATCACGCTGGCACGCGCGGGCATCGACCCGCACATGCACACCGACGGCGACCGCGCCGTGCGCGAGGGCCTCGACGCGGTGCAGGCCATGCGCGCGGCCTTGCCCGGACTCGACATCCGTCCCGCGCTCGCGCATTGCGACTTCGTCGACCCGCAGGACTACGGCCGCTTCGCGCAGCTCAACGCCATCCCGGTGCTGTCGTTCCAGTGGGACAAGCCGGGCGCCGATTCGATCGAGGGCGCGCGCGACACGCTCGGCCCGGTTCGCCACCCCATCATCGAGCCGGCCGGCGTGCTGGAACGCGCCCACGCCCGCATTGCCTACGGCAGCGATTGGCCAGTGGACCCCCTCGATGAATGGTTCGCGCTCAAGGTCGGGGTGGCCCGGACGGCCGCGCCCGGCGCGTCGCGCGAGCACGCGGGCCGGCTGGGCACGGACCCGGGCGTCACGCGCGCCATGGCGCTGCGTGCGATCACGATGAACGCCGCGTATGAACTCCACCAGGACGCGGATACCGGCTCGCTCGAGGTCGGCAAGCTCGCGGACCTCGTCGTGCTCGACCGTAATTTCTTCCACATCCCGGCCGAGGAGATCGCGCGCATCCGCGTGCTGCAGACCGTCGTGGGCGGGCGCGTGGTCTACGACAGCGGGGCTGTGCGCGCCACGACGGGCCGTCCCTGAGGATGCCGCCGGTGGCCGACCCAAACGAGTTCCAGGCGGCCCGCAGCACGGAATACGCCATCGCCGTCGAACAGGTGCGCGCGCACGGCTGGCGGCGCGCGCTCCGGGACAGCCACGCACGGCTGGACGAAGGCCAGGCCCGCGCGGCGGCGAGCTCTTCCGAGCAGCCCGCGTGCCAGCGTGGCTGCTGGTATTGCTGCTACCTCAAGGTCGGCGTACGGCCTGAAGAGGCCTTCGCCATCGTCGCGTACGTGCGCGACAACTTCACCGCGCCGCGTGCGCGCGAGGTGCGCGCGGCGGTGGCGGCCAACGCACGCATCATGCGGCAGGCGAGCCGTGCGGACCAGCTGACGGCAACCCTCAAGTGCGCGTTCCTGCTCGACGGTGCGTGCTCGATCTACGCGGCGCGGCCGGCCCGCTGCCGTTCGTACCATGCCGTCAACCTGCGCGGCTGCCAGGATTCCTACGCGCAGCCGGACAACCTGGACATACTGACCTCGTTCGTCCCGGCCATGTTCACGGCCGCCGAGGCGCAGCGCGAAGGCTACGACGCGGCGCTGCGCACCGCCGGATTCGACGGCGCGGTCTACGAAATGAACACCGCGCTGGACGAGTGCCTGACCGACCCGCGTCCGCTGCAGCGCTTCGAGCGCGGCAAGGCGGCCTTTTCGCGCGCGGTGCCTGGCGGCTCCTAGCCCGCGCGCTCCCGCGGCGCGCGTTGCTGTCAGTGACTCCCTGCCGATCGAGCGCACTGCGCCTACAGCCGAGCCGATGCGGATATACGAACATCATGCGCGCATGACCGCCAGGCTCGACAAACGGCTCAAGCGCGAAATCACCGTGCACGGCGCGCCGTACATCGTGACGATCGCGCCCGAGGGACTGAAGCTGACGCCGAAGGGGCGGCGCAAGGGACGCGAGCTCGCATGGAGCGACCTGGCGGGCGACGACGCCACGCTGGCCGTCGCACTGAACGGGTCGCGCGGAAGCATCGCGCAGCCAGTGCAACGCAGCGAACTGTAGTCGCGCGCCTACACCCTGGCCCGCTCGCGGGAGCTAGACTCATGCGCTCCGCAGGGCAGGAGACCACGCGTGCCAGACACCGAAGCCGCATCCGCGCTCACGCAACTGGCTGCATTCCTGGCCCAGCGCCGCAAGCCGCTGCTGTCGCAGTGGCGGCGCGCGGTGGACCGGGATCCCGAATTGACCACGGCCTCGACGATCACGCGCGCCCAGTTCATCGACCACATTCCCGACGTGCTCGACGCATTCGAGTGGCGCCTGACGGCACGCACCTCCGGCGAACGCGCGCTGGCGCGCGAGGATGAGAAGGAGTCCGCCGCCGCGCACGGCCGCCATCGCTGGTTGCAGGGTTACAACCAGCCCGAGACCATGCGCGAATGGGGCCACCTGCACCTGTGCCTGCTGCAGGCACTCGACGACTTCCAGGCCCTGCACCCCGACGTCGACGCCGCTGCGCTGCGCGATGCGCGCCGCGACCTCGTGCGCCTGTGCAGCGAAGGCGTCACCGCCAGCGCCGCGCGGCACGCCCGCCTGCAGCAGAGCGAGGCCGCCAGCCGCCTGCGCGACCTGCAATCCGCGCTCGCGCAATTGCAGGAGCTGGAACACGAGCGCGCCGTGGCCTGGCGCGAGGCGGCGCACGACCTGCGCGGCCATGCCCAGACCATCGCGAGCGCCTCGGCCATGCTGATGCGCGACAACGTTCCCGAGGAGCATCGCAACCGCGTCTCGGAGACCTTCCAGCTCGGCCTGCGTTCGCTGAACAAGCTCCTCACCGATCTCATGGACCAGGCGCGCCTGGAGGCCGGGCACGAGCACCGTCACCTGGAACACATCGACGTGGCTGCGCTCCTCAAGGAATACGTCGACGCCGCCCGCCCCATGGCGGCCGAGAAGGGGCTGTTCCTGCTGGGCAAGGGCGCGGCGCCGCTCATGGTCGAAGGCGACGCCGCCAAGATCCAGCGCATCGTGCAGAACCTGGTGCTGAATGCGCTCAAGGTCACCGAGCAGGGCGGCGTGCGCGTGACCTGGGAGGCGACCGAGGATGGCCCGCAATGGATCCTGTGCGTACAGGACACCGGGCCCGGCTTCAACCGCGCGGCCGCATCGCCCATCGAACGTGTCCTGAAGCATGCCACCGACGACGCCCACGATGTCGAACAGCACAACGCCCCGCCGCACCAGGCGACCGTGCAGTCCGATCCGGCGCCCACGCTCGCCTCGCGCACGCCGGCACCGTCCCGCCCGGCGAGCGCCGGGGAGGGCATCGGCCTCTCGATCGTCAAGCGCCTGTGCGAGTTGCTGGAAGCGAGCCTCGAGCTCGAGACTTCGGAAGGCGAGGGCACGACGTTCCGGGTGATCTTCCCACGGCAGTACCCCGGCGCCGGGTAACCAAGAATTCGACCTTATCGTCGTAAGTGCCTGATGACACTTGGAAAGAAAGTATTGGCTCCCCGGGTTGGACTCGAACCAACGACCAACGGATTAACAGTCCGACGCTCTACCGACTGAGCTACCGGGGAAACGGGCGCGGATTCTCGCACGGCCCGCGGGCCGATGCCTAGCCTCGATGCGTGCCTAGCCCCCAAGCGCCTTGCGAATGCGTTCGATCGCCTTTTCGAGCAATTCACGGCTGCAGGCATAGGACAGTCGCACATGCCCCGGAGCACCGAAGCCCGATCCTGGCACCACGGCCACGCCGACCGTGTTGATCAGGTGCGCGGCGAACGCGTTGTCGTCCGCGAGGCCGAGCTTCGCCATCGCCTTGCTGACATCGGCAAACGCATAGAAGGCCCCGCTCGCCGGCCGGCACGATACGCCGGGCAGCGAATTGAGCGCCGCGACAATGTAGTCGTGGCGTTCCTTGAAGGCGCGATTCATCGTGGCGACGCATTCCTGGTCGCCGTTGAGCGCGGCGATCGCAGCCTTCTGGCACATGCTGGCGGCGTTCGAGGTTGACTGCCCCTGGATCGTCGCCATCGCGGTGACGATTTCCTTCGGGCCGCCGCAGTAGCCGATGCGCCAGCCGGTCATCGCGTAGGCCTTCGAGCAGCCGTTGATCGTGACGGTGCGGTCGTAGAGCTGCGGCACCGCGGTCAGCAGGCTGCAGAAGGGTTCGCTGCCCCAATAGATCTTCTCGTACATGTCATCGGTGCCGATGACGACGCGCGGATGCTTGAGCAGCACTTCGCCGAGCGCGCGCCACTCCGCCGCGGAGTACGCCGCGCCGGTCGGGTTGCTGGGGCTGTTGAAGAGCACGAGCCGCGTGCGCGGAGTGATTGCCGCGGCCAGCTGCGCCGGCGTGATCTTGTAACCCTGCTCCGGACCGGCATAGGGCATGACCGGCACGCCGTCGGCCAGCAGCACCATGTCCGGGTACGACACCCAGTAGGGCGCCGGGATGACGGCCTCGTCGCCGGAATCGAGCAGCGCCATGCACAGGTTGAAGATCGTCTGCTTGGCGCCCGAGGACACGAGGACCTGGTTGCGCTCGTAGCGGATCGCGTTGTCGCGCTGGAACTTGGCGATGATCGCGTCCTTGAGCTCAGGCACGCCATCGACGTTGGTGTAGCGCGTGAAGCCGCTGTTGATCGCCTGCACGCCCGCCGCGCTGATGTGCGCCGGGGTGTCGAAGTCGGGCTCGCCGGCGCCGAGGCCGATGACGTCCTTGCCCTCGGCCTTGAGGCGGGCGGCGAGCGCGGTGACGGCGAGGGTCGGCGAGGGCTTGACGCGCTGCGCGCGCGCGGAAACAGCTACGGCCACGGAGATGTCCTCGAGCGAAAATGGCGGGCAGGGAAGCTGCGCTATATTAGCTGACACCCCATGGAAACTCGACCTTTCGAACTCGTCTCGAGCTACCAGCCGGCGGGCGACCAGCCGCAGGCGATCGCGCGCCTGACCGAAGGGCTCGAGGCGGGCCTCGCGCACCAGACGCTGCTCGGGGTCACGGGCTCGGGCAAGACCTTCACGATCGCCCACGTGATCGCGCGCGTGCAGCGGCCGACGCTGGTCCTGGCGCACAACAAGACGCTGGCGGCGCAGCTGTACGGCGAACTGCGCGAGTATTTTCCGAGGAATGCGGTCGAGTACTTCGTCTCGTACTACGACTACTACCAGCCCGAGGCCTACGTGCCCTCGAGCGACACCTACATCGCCAAGGACGCCTCGACCAACGAACACATCGAGCAGATGCGGCTCTCGGCCACCAAGGCGCTGCTCGAACGGAGCGACGCGATCATCGTCGCCACGGTGTCGTGCATCTACGGCCTCGGTGATCCGCGCGCGTACCTCGCGATGGTGCTGCACCTGGTGCGCGGCGAGCGCATCGACCAGCGCCGGCTGCTGCGCCGGCTGGCCGAGATGCAGTACACGCGCAACGACCTCGACCTCTCGCCCGGCACCTTCCGCGTGCGCGGCGACATCATCGACGTGTTCCCGGCCGAGTCGGCGCGCGAGGCGGTGCGCGTCGAGCTCGACGACGACTCGATCGCGCAGCTCTCGCTGCTCGATCCGCTGCTCGGCAAGGTGCTGCGCCGCATCCCGCGCTACACGGTGTATCCTGGCACGCACTACGTCACGCCGCGCGATCGCATGGTCACGGCGCTCGAGCACATCCGCGTCGAGCTCGGTGAGCGGCTGCGGGCGCTGTACGACGCCGGCAAGCTGGTCGAGGCGCAGCGCCTCGAGCAGCGCACGCAGTTCGACCTCGAGATGATCCGCGAGGTTGGCTACTGCCCGGGCATCGAGAACTACTCGCGCTATCTTTCCGGGCGCGAGCCCGGCGAGCCGCCGCCCTGCCTGTACGACTACCTGCCATCCAACGCGCTGCTGGTCGTGGACGAGAGCCACCAGTCGATCCCGCAGCTCTCGGCCATGTATCGCGGCGATCGCTCGCGCAAGGAGACGCTGGTCGAATACGGTTTTCGCCTGCCCTCGGCGCTCGACAACCGGCCGCTGAAATTCGAGGAGTGGGAGCGGCTCGCGCCGCAGATGATCTTCGTCTCGGCGACGCCGGGACCCTACGAGCGCGCCCACGAGGGGCAGCTGGTCGAGCAGGTCGTGCGTCCGACCGGGCTGCTCGACCCACAGGTCGAGGTGCGGCCGGCCACCTCGCAGATCGACGACGTGCTCGGCGAGATCATCCGCTGCGCGGCCGCGAACGAGCGCGTGCTGATCACGACCTTGACCAAGCGCATGGCCGAGGACCTGACCGAGTACCTCGCCGAGCACAAGGTGCGCGTCCGCTACCTGCACGCGGACATCGAGACGGTCGAGCGCGTCGAGATCATCCGCGACTTGCGGCTCGGCAAGTTCGACGTGCTGGTCGGCATCAACCTGCTGCGCGAGGGACTCGACATGCCCGAGGTCGCGCTGGTGGCGATACTGGACGCCGACAAGGAAGGATTCCTGCGCTCGACCGGTTCGCTGGTCCAGACCATGGGTCGCGCCGCGCGCAACCAGAACGGCCGCGTGATCCTGTACGCCGAGAGGATCACGGCCTCGATGCGCCAGGCCATGGACGAAACGGCGCGCCGGCGCCTGCGCCAGGCCGAGTACAACCTGGAGCACGGCATCACCCCGCAGGGCATCGTCAAGCCGGTGGCGGACGTCATGGAAGGCGCGCGCGCCGCGCCCATGCCGGCCGGCCGCGGCAAGGGCGGCGGGCGCGCGACGAAGGCCATCCGGCCGCGCAACCTGGCCGAGGCCGCGCGCGAGATCGCGCGCCTCGAGGAGCTCATGTACCGCCACGCCCGTAACCTCGAATTCGAGCAGGCCGCCGCGATCCGCGACCAGATCGACGCGCTCCGGCAGTTCGAGCTGGAACTGGGCGAAACTGCTAGAATGCCGGCCACCCAAGATTAGGCGCGTAGCTCAGTGGTAGAGCATCACCTTGACATGGTGGTGGTCGCTGGTTCGATCCCAGTCGCGCCTACCATCCCCTGATGGAGACGCCGTGCCCGTAGTCACGCTCCCCGATGGCGCGCAGCGCCATTACGATCGCACCGTTACGGTTGCCGAAGTCGCGCAGAGCATCGGCGCGGGGCTGGCGCGCGCGGCGCTCGCCGGCAAGGTCGACGGGCGCCTGGTCGACACCAGCCATCCGATCGCCAGCGACGCCAAGGTTTCGATCGTCACGGACCGCGACCCGGAAGGGCTCGAGGTCATCCGCCATTCGACCGCGCACCTGCTGGCGCAGGCCGTGAAGCAGTTGTACCCGGAGGCGCAGGTCACGATCGGCCCGGTCATCGAGGACGGCTTCTTCTACGACTTCGCCTATTCGCGCCCCTTCACGACCGAAGACCTCGCCGCCATCGAGGCGCGCATGCGCGAGCTGGCGCAGGCCGACCACCCGGTCGCACGACGTGTCATGGAGCGCGACGCCGCGGTCGAGTATTTCCGCGGCATCGGCGAGAAGTACAAGGCCGAGATCATCGCCAGCATCCCGGCGGGCGAAGCGGTCAGCCTCTACGGGCAGGGCGACTGGGTCGACCTGTGCCGCGGTCCGCACGTGCCGTCCACCGGCAAGCTCAAGGCCTTCAAGCTCATGAAGGTGGCCGGCGCCTACTGGCGCGGCGATTCCCGCAACGAGATGCTGCAGCGGATCTACGGCACCGCCTGGCCCGACGCGAAGCAGCTCGAGGCGTACCTGCACCGACTCGAGGAGGCCGAGAAGCGCGACCACCGCCGCATCGGCCGCGAGCTCGACCTGTTCCACATGCAGGAAGAAGCGCCGGGCGCGGTGTTCTGGCACCCGAAGGGCTGGCGCGTGTTCCAGCGGCTCATCAGCTACATGCGCGAGCGCCAGAATGCCGCGGGCTTCCAGGAGGTCAACGGACCGGAGCTGATGGAGCGGAGCCTGTGGGAGGCCTCGGGCCACTGGCAGCAGTTCGGCGAGAACATGTTCACGACGCGCACGCCCGACGAGCGCGTCTACGCGATCAAGCCCATGAACTGCCCGGGCCACGTGCAGATCTTCAAGCAGGGCATCCGCAGCTATCGCGACCTGCCGCTGCGCTTCGCGGAGTTCGGCAAGGTGCACCGCTACGAACCGTCGGGCGCGCTGCACGGACTGATGCGCGTGCGCGCCTTCACGCAGGACGACGCGCACGCCTTCATGATGCCGCAGCAGATCACCGAAGAGGCCGTCTCGCAGACGCGGCTGATCCTCGACATCTACCGCGACTTCGGTTTCGATGACCTGCGCATCAAGTTCTCCGATCGGCCGGCGAAGCGCGTCGGCAGCGATGAGATCTGGGACCAGGCCGAGGCGGCGCTGCGCAGCGCGGCTGATACCGCCGGCATCGAATACACCCTGAACCCGGGCGAGGGCGCCTTCTATGGCCCGAAGCTCGAGTTCGTGCTGCGCGATGCGATCGGCCGCGACTGGCAATGCGGCACGCTGCAGGTGGACCTGAACATGCCGGGTCGGCTTGGCGCTACCTACATCGGCGAGGACGGCAACAAGCACACGCCCGTAATGCTGCATCGCGCGATCTTCGGCTCGCTCGAGCGTTTCATCGGCATTCTGCTCGAGCATTACTCCGGCGCGCTGCCGTTCTGGCTGTCGCCCGTGCAGGTCATAGTGACGACGATCACGTCCGACGCGGACGCATACGCCGCGCAGGTGGTCGAGCAATTACGTGCGGCGGGTTTGCGCGCCGAAGTCGACGTGCGCAACGAGAAGATCAACTACAAGGTGCGC
>Ga0075355_1000046_pt1 | contig 14960 bp, 15 predicted proteins | sample WestPond_Cattail_6_FD_120069 | JGI IMG/M metagenome (GOLD analysis project Ga0075355, IMG submission 120069) | Natural and restored wetland microbial communities from the San Francisco Bay, California, USA, that impact long-term carbon... | ecosystem: Environmental > Terrestrial > Soil >...
AAAGCGACCTCTCCAACTGAAGAGTTCAGATTATCGGTGGCAATGCTAATTAATTGATCGGCGCGTCCGTAAATCCCCACCGCATCGGCTCCCCAAACACGTCCCAGTAGTATCTTTTCCAGATTGTACGCAAAGTAGACTACGAGGCTATTCAGGGTTACGGTTCCACCAAACCGCATAAGAGATCCAACACCTCTGTTCCTGCGTGGCATGCCCGGAATCCATGCCGCGGCTATCCAGACCCCAATACTATAGACGAACGACGGGATGAGACTCGTGGCCACCAGCGCCCAATACCCTAGACCTTTCCAAGCCATCACAATTCCAGCCGTAATGCTGACAACCAGCGATACTACGTCAACCATAGCCAGGGTCGTAAACCGCATCTGTCGCTGTAGCAATGCGGAGTGTTGCACGCCGGCCGCATTGAACAAGAAGCCGACCCCCATTACGACCATCACCCACAGAATCCTGGGCTGGTGATAGAACTTGGCAGCAAGTGGGGCCAGCGCAGAGGCTATCAGCATGAGGGTCGAGCCCACCGCGATATTTATCCAAAACAATGTCGAGATCTGGTCCTCACCCACTTCGACACGCTGAACGGTAGCTGCGGAAAGGCCAAAATCGCGAAAGAGGCCAAGCACCCCGGTAAAGGCTGTAACCATCCCAACCAATCCGAAGTCACCCGGATCGAGGAGCCGCGCTAGTACCATCAACGAGCCGAGACGGAGCAGAAATGTGGTTCCCTGAGCGCAAACCTTAACGGCACCCCCTCGAACAACTCTTTGTTTTATATTTTCCATTAAGTGGGGTTAGCCGCCGCTTTCACGCTCTTTCGCAACATTGCCGGAACGGCCTGCTTCAGAGAACCATCTTCCGGCAGTGAAAAGCCTCAGCGTAACCGCTCTCAGCATTGCACTCTATTCCTCTCAGACGCATGAGCGATAGAAAGGTGTTCTCCTCGAACCAACGCTTGGTCTGTTGCGAGGGAAAGGATTCCATCAGGTGCTGGACCTTTCTTTTGGCCAGGTCGGCCTCAAGCGGCAGAAACACGTTAGGCTGTCCCATATCGCCGTCATACTTCGGGATTTCATATTCGAGAATCATGTGATCGCGAAATGTGTTCCAAGCTAACTCGGATATGAACCTATGATCCTGATGTGCATCTTTGCGCCACGGACAGAGGATTAAGTCTGGTGAGACCGATTGCTTTAGGTCCTCGAAGGCCGCTTTCATGTCTCCGCCAACATATGGCATGAAGCCGTCGGGAAAGGATTTCAGTATTGGACCTCGCACCGCCGCACCTGCAAACAGATTCACCCCGTGCCGAGCTTCGCTCTCACGTACTCCAACTGCGCTGAATACGACCCAGTGAAACACAACTCCCGGATATTCTCTGGCAAGCCTAAGGACCGTCCCACCGCAGCCGATCTCGATATCGTCGGAGTGCGCTCCGAGACAAAGAACACAAAGCGCTCCGTCCGACTTGGCCTGAAAGCGAAGCTGGATCATACCGCCGCCGACACAATTTCCGCTGGACGGGAGTTCCGCGTTGCGACGCTGTTCCAGACCTTCCATGGCGCCGAAGTCTGATCCAACTCTTCAAGACGTTGCTTGTCCTTGAAAGTATCCATGCATTGCCAGAACCCACTGTACTTGTAAGAAAGTAAACCTCTCTCTTCGATCAGCCGCTGGAACGGCTCGCGCACCAGTTCGTCTCCCGGCCGGATATAGCCAAAGATGTCCCTCCGCATAATGAAAAAGCCGCCATTGATCCAGATGTCACTTCTCGTCAACGGGCACACATCCGTCACCAACCCCTCTGGCCCCGTAGACACTATGTCGAAGCTTGCCGTGGGTTGAACCAACAGCAATGAGGCTATCGCGTCACTATGCTGGAACTTCTCCAACATAGAAGGCAGCGGAAGATCGCTCACGCCATCGCCATAGTTTGCCAGAAACATCTCCTCGTACTGCAAATGCGACTCGACCGCTTTGAGCCGCTCGCCAATCGTGGCCGTCGGTCCTGTCTCCACGAAGGTGATCGTCCAATCGTCGATATCGCGGTTCATGAACTGAATCTTCTTGCCGCCATGCGACCAGACGAAATCGTTGGAGACTGACTCATCATACTTAAGGAAGTAGTCCTTGATTGCGTTGCCTTTGTGTCCCAGGCACAAAATGAAGTCTTTATGACCGAAATGTGCATAGTACTTCATCACGTGCCACAGGATGGGTCGCGAGCCGATCGTGACCATCGGCTTCGGAACCTCATCCGCATAACCTCGGAGGCGCATACCGGCGCCGCCGCAAAAGAGAACGACTTTCATTTCTTCACCTCACATTCAGCTTCCTCTCAGTACAGAGTCACTTCAGGGATAGGGACCACGAAACGTCCGCCCCATTCACGGATATACTGCAATTGCCGCATGATTTCCTCTTTTAGATTCCATGGCAGTATCACCACATAGTCAGGCTTAGTCTCTGCGATCCGGTCAGGATGATAGATCGGGATATGAGTACCCGGCAGGAACTTGCCTTGCTTGTGAGGACTGCGATCGACGGTATATTCAATCAAGTCTTTACCAATGCCGCAGTAGTGCAGCAGGGTTGCGCTCTTGCCCGGCGCCCCATATCCGGCCACTGATCTTCCGTCCCTGGCGGCATTGAGCAGGAAATCCAGAAAAGCCAGCTTCGTCTGCTTGACCTGCCGGCTGAAGCGTTCATACCCTTCTTCTGTATCCAACCCCGCAGCGACCTCGAGGTCGATCACTCTCTGCACGCTCGGTTCAACGGTATGCAAACGGCTCTCGGTTCGGCAGGCGTAGACCCGAAGCGACCCCCCATGTGACGCCAGTTCTTCAACGTCGAACAGTCGCAGGCCATGATTTTCCACAATGTGCCTTGTAGTGAGCAGCGAAAAATACGAATAGTGTTCGTGGTAGATAGTGTCGAATTCATTCCGCTCGATTAGGCGGAGGAGGTGGGGAAACTCCAGAGTGATAACGCCATCAGGCTTTAACAATATTCTAAGTCCTGCGACGAAATCGTTAAGATCTGGCACCTGCGCCAACACATTGTTGCCAGCTACCAAATCCGCAACATGCCCTTCTAAGGCAAGTTCGCTCGCCAGTTCTGCGCCAAAGAATCGTACGAGGGTTGGAATTCCCTTCTCGATTGCCACCTTTGCAACGTTGCCCGCTGGCTCGACACCCAGAACCGGGATCTTCGACTGTACGAAATATTGCAACAGGTAACCATCATTGCTGGCTATCTCAACTACAAAGCTCCTCTCGTTCAGTCCGAAGCGCTTTGCGATTTTGTCGCAGTATTTCTCGCAATGATTCAGCCAAGAGTTAGAGTACGAGGAGAAATAAGCGTAATCGCTAAAGATGTGCTCTCCACTCTCAAACTGTTCTAATTGCACCAGGAAACATCGGGAACAGACATACGCGTGAAGAGGATAGTAGATCTCTGCCCGATTGATATCGTCCGCTGAGAGATAGCTCTCACACAGTGGCGACATTCCTAAATCGACAAATGTATGGCGCAGCTCTACTCCGCAAAAGCGGCAGGGCTTGATTCCGGTGCGTTGTGGCACCGCAGTAAGTAGTGTCATAGTGCTCATGATTTAATGTTCCGGCTAAACCGGGATGCAGACCGGCATCTTGGCCGGCTGCGGGAACCAACGCAGGGAATCATCCACTTTCCCGGCATTCAGCAGGGATTGAATCTGCCGAATCCGGATGTAGCGCCCTGACTCGACGTCTTCGTGGCAGAGCCCGATCGTCTTATAGACGTCGTAGAGTTCTTGTGCGCCCTGTCGGGCAGTCCACTCCGGTCGAAACCCCGGCAGGGCTTGCTGAATCTTGTCGCAATTAACGCGGTAACAGCGCTTGTCTGGTCCGCCATTGGGGGCATATTCCACCTTAGAGCCAGGAACCGTGGCTGCTACGATTTCGGCCAATTCGCTGATGCGGTAGTTTTCGCCAGTCTGCCCAACATTGAACACCTCATTATGAATAGCTTCAGGTGGTGCATTGAGGGTCGCGATAATCGCGGTAATGATGTCTCGAATGTGCACGATCGGACGCCAAGGGGTGCCATCGCTCTTGATAAGAATGGTTCCCGTCGTCAGCGCCGCCGCAACGAAGTCGTTCAACACAATATCAAGGCGCAGACGGGGGGATACTCCATACGCGGTCGCATTGCGCAGGTAGGTTGGGCTGAAGTTGTCATCCGCCAGCACCGCCAGATCACGCTCTACCCTGACCTTAGATTCGCCATAAGGAGTGACCGGGTTCAGCGGAGCGGTCTCGTCGTGAAAAGCATCGCCCGCGGCGCCATAAGTACTGCAGGATGACGAGAAGACGAACCGGCTTACCCGAGCCGCTTTCGCCAATTTCGCCAAGCGAACGGAAGCGATGTGGTTGATTTCGTAAGTAAGATTCGAGTCAAGGTTACCGAGGGGGTCGTTTGATAGTGCGGCCAAGTGCACGACCGCATCAAACCCGTCCAGGTCGGCTATGGTAACACCGCGGATGTCCTTGCGGAGCTCTCGTGCTTCTGCAGGCGCTGCTCCGAAGTCGCAGCCTGCGAATAGGTCGGCATCCACTCCCTCAACTTGGTGCCCTGCAGCGCGCAACATAGGCAGCGCAACCGCACCGATATATCCTTTGTGGCCCGTCAGAAGTACTCTCATTCTCCCGTAGCTCCGTGTAAATGTATTTCGTGAAATGCTGATTGCGGTTCGGCCGAGGCCTAGAACTGGCGAGCGGTTTCCCGGCGAGACCGGGCAGCGGGGGGTATGTTTGGACTTTCGTCAACGCGTGCCAGCAAACCGTTTTCATGTAGCAGGTGCGCAGCGTCACGTAGGAGCCCGAACGGGAGGCCAGACCGCTCCGCCACGTCGAGCAGAGAATTCGTTCCGTCGGAGAGATTCAGCACCCAGAGCCGCGCGTTTACCTCTTCCCCAATGGTTCCGCCCCCAGTTGATTTATAAAGATCTCTCCGGCCGAGTTGCGGTTCGCAGTAAGGGTTCAGGTTTCGATAACATGCGTTGTTTTCCAGCACGTCGACGATAGACAAACACACGCGCAGAGACCCCGCCAAGTGTTCCGGCCGAATGAAATCCAGGTTATCTGCTGAAGTGTGATATTCCGGAAACGTTCCCCAAACACTGCGCATGAGACAACCCACGGGGAGGTTGAAGCCCGGGGAGCAGTACTGCCGCTCGTCGTATCCGTAAGGAGAAAATTCCAGAACTTCGCCGGGCTCACTCTGGTGCTTGAGAACGACAGCCGCCGCCCGATCGACTTCGGCATCTCCTCGCCGGCTCTTCTTGTAATGAAAGGTTCCGGGGTCGCCAAGACAGGTCAGCACCAATCCATGACGGACCCGATCGATGGGTCCTCTATTGCGTGCCAGCCAGGTAATTGCCCCGATGGTTCCGGGAATGAAAAGAAACCGATAGGAATACCGCAGTTCCTGCATGGAGAGCGCTCTTGCTAAGAAGGTGGCAACCGCCATCCCCGAAAGATTGTCATTCGCTAAAGACGGATGACAGACGTGGCATGAGATCAGGATTTCGTCGGTCGTTTGGCCCGGCAAGTAACACTCGCCGTGGGTTAAGAATCCATCTTCTAGCGAAGAATCAATGCATACCTCGTATTCGGCCTTGTCATCGAGCGACAGCAACTGCTCGTGCGAGAGGCAGAAGCCCCAGTCTTGCTGGTAATAGGAGGTACGGTACGGGTGCCATTGCGGATGCTCCGGAATCGTGAACAAGTGCGGGCGGAGATCGCTGAATGGCATCTTCGAATGAACCGGAACACTGTAGTTCATGACGTGGAGATTGCTTTGACGGAAATCCACAAGGCGAGTACCGTAGGGGTCGGCAATGAAAGCGTCGCGAATGTTCCACTCTTTTGGCACAATCCAGTCGAACACAGGAGTGCCGCTAGCCACCTCGAACGTCTGTAGCGGTATCCGTCCCGCGACCATGGCAAGTGTTTCTCGAAGTCCATTCCCCGTGATGCTTCTGCAAATCGGATAGAGGCTGGCGGCAAACTCATACATTTGGTCGCCCATTGCCGAAGCGTCGGTATTCGCTAAGGTGATTCGCAGCATTATCTTGCCTGCTCGAAAGCCGGGTATGTTCGATCGCGCTCTGAAATCACTTCAACTGCTTCGGGCCACATGATTTTAAAAGCCGGATCGTCCCACCTTACTCCTCGAGCGAACCCTGGAGTGTAGAACTCAGACATCTGATAGAAAACCTCAGTGTTATCGGCCAAAGTTAGAAATCCGTGTGCACACCCCTCGGGCACATAGACCATATTTCGCTCTTCAGCGGTGAGTACCAGCGCAGTCCACTCTTTGTAGTGCTGCGAGCCGGGACGGAGATCCAGCACAACGTCGTAAATTGCACCTCTCGTACAACGCACGACTTTGGCTTCAGCATGCGGAACCGCCTGAAAATGCATGCCACGGAGTGTTCCCTTCTGATTATTGAATGAAACGCTACATTGTACGAGCCGGGGATTGAGTCCGCGTTCCTCAAACTCCCGGACACACCACGTGCGAGCGAAGAAGCCGCGTTCGTCAGATTTGCGCTCCACGCTAATCTGTACAACTCCCGCAAGCTTGGTGTCCTCAAAAATCATGTATAGCGAGCAGACTCGAGGAAGGCAATATCAGCTACGGTTCGAATACTGATGGAACCGAATTGTTCGACGTAGCGACCGGCTCTGTCGATGGACAATCAATCGTCGAGAAAAATCTGTTACGAATCTCGTCTAACGAATTGGCAACATGGCACAAACCCCGAGTGGCCGCAAGCGCCATCACGTTATCGCACAACAGTATCCGGGTGCCTACTCCAGCTGCACTCGCGGCCTCAATGTCGGAAAGCTGATCACCAACCAGGATGCTTGACGTGAGATCCAGATTAAGATCTGCCTGTGCGCGCAAGAGCATGCCCGGTTTGGGTTTCCGGTCCTCCGAGTCCTGCTTATATTTGCCAATACCATGAACCGGATGGAACGGACAATAATAGACGCGCGCTATCGAAATGCCGTGCTGGGTAAATGTTTGCAACATCCAATCAGTCAAGATCCTAAAATCTTCCTCTGTATAGTACCCTCTCGCGATACCAGCCTGATTAGTAACAATTACCAGAAGATACCCAAATATTTGTGCGGCTCGGCATAGATGGAAAATTCCTTCTCGGAACTCGAAATGCTCGTTTCGATGAACATAGTTTTTCTCGATGTTGACTACGCCATCTCGGTCCAGAAGTAACGCTTTGTTCCGGGCACCATTCATCGTAGGAGGTCAGCTTTTATCTCGGGATCAATTATCTAGCGAGACACGCTCTGCAGCGCGCCTGTATCAGAGAGCGGTGCGGAATTGACGCCGGCATGCTTATTAGCAATTGCCTGCTCAACAGCATCACAGAGCGCATGGCCGAGCAGGATGTGACACTCCTGAATACGGGGCGTGTCATCAGAAGGTGCGGCGATCAGCACGTCGACAAGATCCCGGAGACGCCCTCCAGAGGCTCCGGTGAGTGCGATCGTAAACAAACCCATACGGCGCGCTCGCAAAACGCCTTCGATGACGTTGGCCGAGTTCCCAGATGTGCTGATACCGACAGCTACATCACCACGACCGGCCAGGGCCTCTATTTGTCGCGCGAACACCTGATCGTAGCCGTAATCGTTGCTGATGGCGGTTACTGCCGAGCTGTTTGCGTTCAACGCCAGCGCAGGTAATGGGCCGCGCTCGCGCAGATAACGGCCTACAAACTCAGCGGCCAGATGCTGCGCGTCGGCAGCACTTCCCCCGTTGCCGAAGAACAACGCCTTATGTCCGTCACAGTAGGCCGACACCAGCGCCTCCCCAGCCACAGACAAGGCCGGCAAGCAGGCGGCAACAAGCCGCTGGTGAACCTCGATGCTGCGCTCAAGATTGCTGCGAAGGATGGCAGATGTCACAGGGGTGATCTGTAATGTCTCATGCATGCGGCAGAACCTCTATAGACCTACAACTGCAGGTCGCCTATCGGACACTTCAGGAGTTGGCGCGGTCGCTAGCTTACGCCGCCACCAATCGAGCATGTCTTGTACCGTGTCGACGATCTCAATCTCTGGGGCCCAGCCGCTGCAATGTTGGAACTTGGTAACGTCACCGGCGATTACAGGTTCATCGCATCCTCGGACTAATGCAGCATCCTCCACTACCGAAAGCGGCACCTTGATTCTAGTTCTTATGACGTCAATCAGCTCTCTAACCGAGTAGATCTGGGTAGCGCCGATGTTGTAGACATCTCCCGGCGCGCAGCAATCTGCCGACATCCAGAGCCCTCGTACCATGTCACGAACGTCAATGATCGCGCGCTTCGTGAGGTTACCAACCTTTAGATACGGTGGCTGGAGCCCGAGTTCGATTTCAGCAGCACGCCGCGTGAGGTCGGAACACACATCCCCGACTTTGCCTGGCCCTGTGGTATTGAAGATCCGGATACGAATGCCCAGCAGCTTGTAGTTGCTGAAATATTGAGCAGTCAACAGGTCCTGGGCAACCTTGCTGACACCATACGGGTGCAACGGACGCAGTGGATGATCTTCCCGCACAGGCAAATCCGCAGCCGCGACTGGCCCATATTCCGCACTCGAGCAAGCCACGACCACTGTGGGCGAGATTGCCTCCGACCGTAAGCACTCAAACAGATTGATTGTGCCGCCGGCATTGACCTCGAGCGTCTCGCGTGGCTGTTCTAGCGAGACGGTGGGATAGCTCTGAGCCGCTAGATGAAACACTCGCTCCGGGCGAAAAGCAGAGATAATGTGCGAGAGATGCACCGCATCTCTGATATCACAATGCTCAAACGAGCCACCTGACCATGTTTTGGCTGGTTCGCTTACGCCGATTCCAAGGACGGAACAGCCGGCCTCAAGACAATAGTTCGCCAAGAAACCACCGATGAATCCGGCGGCGCCAGTAATCATTACCTTCATTAGGGATGCTCCGATCGGGAAATCTGACGGTCTGCCTCTACGCCGGCCAGTAGAACTTGCGCGTCACGATAACGGTCAGGCGTGCCGATGTCCAAGCACGGCCCCGAATACACGAACCCATTAATATGTTTGTCTTCGCTCAGCCATCGAGGAAATAGATCCCGCTCCAAGGAAACCGCTATGTCAGTGGGAACTCCGGACAACAATTCGAGCGAGAGCAGGTATATGCCAGCATTCGTGTAGGCTGGTTGCGAGTGGGCTTGCTTCTCAAGGAAGCTTGTAACTCCGCCATTCTCGTTTATCAATACAAACCCACAGTCCTTCCTTCCATCAGCGGGGACAAGGATCATCGACGCATCAGCGTTACCCGTGCGGTACTCCGCAACGAACTTGCTGAGATTCACGTCGGTGTAGCTGTCTCCATTCATGACAAGTAGGCTATCCGATCGGATCCAGTCGATGGCGTTGCGCAATGCACCGCCCGTCCCGCGAGCTTCAAGTTCTGCGGAGTACACCAAGTCAACGCCACATGCGCGATTCCCAAAGTGCGAATAGATTTGGTCTTTCTGGTAGCCAACTGCCAAAATGACACGCTTGAACCCGTGCCGGTGGAGCTGTCGCAGCAGCAGCTCTAGAAACGGGCGGCCTGCAATATCAGCCATTCCCTTTGGAGCATCTCCGATGACGCTTCGCAAGCGCAGCCCTGCGCCACCACACAATAGGATTGGATCCGGCATGCTAGGCATAAACTACATTCCTCTCCACTACTAATGACTCGTCGTAAACCTCCTCTGGCTCGTATACCACCACATGACTTCCTTTGCTCGTAAAGCTGAATGGAATACACAAAAGTTTCTTCAGTCGCTCCCTCAGGGCATGGCGCCGCTCGGGCGGCACGAAGAACAACATAAAACCTCCGCCACCGGCGCCCAACAACTTCCCTCCGAGAGCGCCGGCGCTCAGGCCGGTCTCATAAATTTCGTCGATGCTGGCGTTGGTAATCCTTTCTGTCAGTGATCTCTTGATCCGCCAGCCGTCATGCAGTAAATGCCCGAACTCGTTCAGCGGGCGCTGTGGATTGCTGAGAATAGCTTCTCCTTCGTCGACCAACTGCTGCATCAGGCCCAGCTCGTGCTTCCGCTGCGGTGTCACTTTAACCTGCTCCTGGGCGATCTCTGAGGCAGTTCGCGCAAAACCTGTAAAGTAGAGCGCAAGATGCTGCTGGAGTTCCGCCAGACGGTGAGGCGAAGCCAGAACACGTTTGACCTCGATCGAGTCATCAGGGTGGAAGTTGATCCGGTTGAAACCTCCGTGAGCTGCGCTAACCTGATCTTGAGCACCTACGGCTTCGTTTAGAAGATTCTGTTCGACATGAATAGCGTCAGTGGCAAGTTCGTGCTTGGAACGCATCCGGTCCTGCAGCGCATACAGACCAAGGAGCAGACCCACGGTGAATGCCGAGCTCGTGCCTAAGCCTGTCCGCGCGGGCAAATCTGCCACATGGTGAATTTCGACTCCCTCGTTCACTCCTAAGAATTGAAGACAGCCGCGAACGGAGGGGTGCTCAATCGCGTCATTCCTGCGAACGTTCTCAACCTTGGAATAGGAGATACGGCTGTGATATTCGAAGAAAGGAGGCAACCGCCGACAAGTGATATAGCAGCATTTGTCGATTGTGGTTGCTAGTACCGCGCCACCTTGCTCTCGATACCAGACAGGATAGTCGGTGCCGCCCCCGAAGAAAGAGATTCGAAGCGGGGTGCTGGTGATTACCATTATTTAGCCTTCCTCTGGGAAGCTGTCGGTCCCAGAAAGCAACTTAACTGCTGTGTAGAAGCGTGCCGCCATCAGTCATGTAGAAGGGCTATGCGGTCTGCCTGAAGAGACGCATCTCGTCCGATAACGCCCTTAAGGACAAGAGTTGCTTTCGTACAGCAGGCACAAGCAGTGAGAGCAAATAGGCCGCTGCAAACCCCAAGACGGCAACCAATAGCTGCGCAAGGATACGTTGCGGGGTGACGACCCATAGCCCAAGCTCTGCCAGGAAGATCCCAACAACAGCTGGCGAAATCGGACACACGAGCGCCGCTGCAAGACGCCGCAGGTTCAATAGGGTTCCCTGGAAGGCGTACTTGAGGACCCAAGGAAGAATACCGAGGAGCGTTACCGAGCCTGATAGAGCCACGCCCTTTATTCCGAAACGCAGTCCAATCGCAAAGCTGCCGATGAGAACTGGAGAAATGACCAACATGAGTCTGAGGAGTCTTGCTGATTCCCCTCGGCTTACAAACAACCAGAGCGTGGAATCAAGGAGTAGTTGTCCCAAAGCCGCCATCGTGAGTATCTGAAATACCGGTGCCGCTCCTCCCCACTGACGCCCCAGCACCAAAGCAATGACGGGGTGAGCAGCAACGAAGAGAAACCCAAAAACCGGAGCCATAACCCAGGTGGTCAGGTTGATCGCACGCAGATAGTACCGTGCGAAGCGCTCCGGATCCGCCTGCGTACGACTAAATGTTGGAATAACGACACTCGCAACAGGGCTGCTTAGCGGACGCAGGGGAAGCATCAGGAGATTAAAGGCTTTCGAGTACAGCCCCAACGGACCAGAGCCCCAATACCAGCCGATGAGCACCCCATCGGCACTACGGTTCGCGTTGTAGATGAAATAGGAGACAGCAACATTGCCGCCAAAAGCGACCAACGAGCCGACTTTTGCGCCGCGACGCGGTAGGCAAGGTCTCCAATTGACCATAACCCAGGATAGCGTCATCTGCGTCAGGTTGGACGTTAACGGGAGGGCGACTAATGCCCAGTACCCTCCTCCCAGCAACGCTGTCGTGACTGCCACTCCTACTCCGAGAGTCGACGCCACGATGTCGCGAATCGCCAGAGCTCTGAATTTCATTTGACGCTTCAGAATAGCGTCCGGCTGAACCCTTAAACCACCAACGAGGAAAGTCACGGACACTAGGCACGCGACGTACGTGAGTCGCGGTTGCCCATAGAACCAGGCCAGCACGGGTCCGGCGGCGATCGTCGCCAGCATGAGGCCAAACCCAACAGCCACATTTATCCAAAATAGGGTGCTGACTTGGTCGTGATTGATGTCTTGGCGCTGAATCGTTGCCTCGGAAAGCCCAACGTCCGCAAATGCCTGGGCCAGACCAGTAAGGGCCGTAACCATGGCGACGAGTCCGAAGTCAGCGGGGGTCAACAAGCGGGCCAGCACCACCGTTGCCACAGACTGGACTACAAACTGTATTCCCTGAGAGCTGACTGTGAACACCCCTCCGCGAACGGAGCGACCCTTCAGATCCGCATGCAGGTGCTCTGTACTGAGGGGATCGATCCGTTGTGTTGCCAACGCGTCGCATCCGGAAGTTACCAATTGGCTGCGCTCCAGATGTGGCGTACTTGCCGTCACGCCGGACTCACCAAACGGCTCATGCGCCGGTAAGCTGATCCCATACGTCTCGTTAATTGGCGCGTGCCGCGCGCTAGCGATGCCAGAGTGGTCGGGGCGCCGTAATCATCAGGAAGAGCACCAACCATCGGGCGAATCCAACGGTGGAAATTGCTATCGTGCTGGCGAACCCTCCCCGGGGTTAAATGTTCCAAATATTGATCCCACGCAATCGTCTCCCAAAGGTGCACAGCGTAGGCGCGCGAGAGGTCGATCGGCTCAGGAGACCCGAAAATCATCGCGAGATCGTCTGAGGTGAATGTTGGCCAAAAGAATGCGTGATGGGGCAGAATCGTGATTTCCTCTGGAAACTGCCTCGCCAATCGGAGCGGAACGCGAACCGAATGCTCGTCCCAGTATTCGTCTCTTCCCCGAGAGCGAAATGACTTATATTCGGCATACCATCTCTTGAGAAACGGCGCTTGTGGCTCGGCCAGGATGACAGCGTTGCCCAATCCATCGATCCTTCCATTAGACCTCTGCTCCCCAAGTACCGCGGAATGTTCCAGCAACCCGTCAAAGCTGCGATGCACAAATACGTCCGGATCTAGATATATCCCGCCAGCCTTCAACAACTGTTCTAGTCGCACTACGTCCGCCCGGTGAGCCTCATGCAGAAGCGCATTGCCAAAAATCTCCTGAGGGGCCTCGATTCTCTGAACATTTACCAACGGACGGGTAAGCTCCCACCATGGACCTCCTGGCTCACTTTCGCAATAAAAGAACGCAGCAGTAGGCTTAATCTGCTCAATTGCGCTTCTAATGCATACATAATTTACGAGGCTCCACGGCTTGCGACCGACGCTAGCCGACATTCCGAAACAATAATGTAGGACTTTAGGTATCATCGCCCGAAGCATTCGATATGCAACAATCTTTTATGCAGGCCGCTGTTAGTTCTTGCGTGAAGCAACTCTGGCTAGCACTAGGTCAGATCGTTCGAGGCAGGAGAATTCGAATCAACACAAGCTGTCGCGGACCCGCGGTTCAGGGCTGCCGGAGCTGGTAGTTTAAGCAAATCGGCATATTTGTTTATCGTTGTCCGAGCAATGCCATTCCACGAGTACCGCTCCATAGCATAAGCACGTATCTCACCTCTGCGCTTCTCGAGGTCGGCGAACAACTCGCTTTCGAAGTACCTATCGATGCACTTAGCCAAGTCAGCTGAATTTTCCGGCTTGAATGCAAATCCCGTCCTGCCGTCTACGATCTCATCTTTTAACGACCCTACATCGGAAACGAGAGCCGGCAGGCCGAAGCTATATCCGAGAAATAGAACACCGCTCTGGTAAATGTGCCTGTACGGTAATACCAAGACGTCGGATGCCTTGAAGTAAATTTCTGTCTCCTCCTCAGGGATGAACTCCGCCCTAAGCAAAACCAGCTTTTTCAGCGACTCTTCACTAACTGCGTCTCTGATGGCACTCCAGTATGGCTCACAGTTTTTAGGCCTGCCGGCGATAATCAGGCGATAGTCTTTGCGGCACGCCGAAACCTCGCGTAATGCAGCGATTAAATATTCGACTCCCTTGTAAGGGGCGATATTTCCAAAGAAAAGAATCGTCCGTTCGTCTTGACGAATTCCCAGTTGCTGTCGTGCATCCTCCGAGGTGAGTTCGGTGCTCGGAACAGAGTTGTTAATTCCAAAAGGTATAACGGTGATCCGGGTTGGCGGTATTTGGAAATCCTCCATCAGCTCCCGTTTCATCCTGTTGGTGTGAACAAAAATGTGGTCGGCAAGCTTGTACTGAATTCGCAAGGTAGCCCGGTTGAGCAGCGTATCTTCAGAGTCTCGATTGCCAGCATTTATGTTGTGCAGAGTAAGAACAACTTTTTTCTTCAGCAGCCGATAGTAGAGCATCAGCAGCGTGCGATCGAAGGCTTCGAATTTGTTATTCCACAAGATATGAAAAAGCCGCGGCTTCGCGGTCGCAGCATATCGTACAAGCCTCGCGTAATAGATCAGCACCCTAAACATCTTGCGCACCACCGATGCATCGGTCCGTTGGTCACCACGCAGGTTGAGAAAATTAATTGCGTGGTTGTCTCGAATCTCTGGGCAATCAAGTTCGTCGCTAGCGATCAGGTCTAAGAAAGCTCTGTTCGCGACAAGGGCTGTCGACAGGCCGAAAGCATAGGGCCTGTCTCCGCCTCCCGTAAGCAAGGCCACGGAAACAGGAGCCTTCATCCGATGGGCCTCTGGGCCATCAATGCGTCCCACGATCTGGTCGATTTTGTCCATGTCTTGGCTGCAAGAATGGTGACGCAGGCTCAGGAAGGTCTCCTCGCAGGTTCTAGTTTCCAAAGCGCTCTGTCAAGGCGCCTGATACACGAATTCTTCAGATCGCACATCTTGTCTTGTGTCTTCTTTGCCATGTCCAAGCCGACAAGAGGCTCAAGCCATGCATATTTCCACGTGAGGCGGGGCGTTTCCAAATGGCCGTCAAATTGTTCGGCCAATGTCTGTAGTTCCG
>Ga0075355_1000047_pt1 | contig 14896 bp, 13 predicted proteins | sample WestPond_Cattail_6_FD_120069 | JGI IMG/M metagenome (GOLD analysis project Ga0075355, IMG submission 120069) | Natural and restored wetland microbial communities from the San Francisco Bay, California, USA, that impact long-term carbon... | ecosystem: Environmental > Terrestrial > Soil >...
GAAGTACGTAAAGGAACGGCGAGCTGGAACGACGGCAGCTCCCACCACGCCGACCAACGGCAACGGAGCGAACGGCAGCCATCCGCCGACGACGACCGAGAAGGAATCGCCGCTGACGGTAATCAACGCTTAATTGTGACATTTGCTCAAGGCCCACCGACTTGGTGGGCTTTTGTTTTGCAGGAGATGAGCGAGCTCGGGTTTCACTTTATCAATTACACTTTAGCTTTTACGGTTTTCATTAATGTCTCTTCGTAAGCTCATCACCCTCGGAGGCGTTTCGTTTTTCGCCGCGATCGGCGACGTTTGCCTCTCGCGCGGCATGAAAGATATCGGCGCCGTAACATTCGGCAACCTCGGCGTGCTCATTCACGCCGTATTCAGTCCGTGGGTGGCAATCGGAATTTTGTTCCTGATCGCCTTCTTCACCAGTTATCTCTCCGCGCTCTCGTTCGCCGACCTTACCTACGTTCTACCCGCGACTTCCGTCAGCTACATCGTGATGGCGTTGCTGGCGAAGTTCTACCTGCACGAGCAAATCAGTTGGATACGCTGGTCGGGCATCTTGCTGATTGCACTCGGTGTCGGGTTCATCGCGAAAGGACCATCGATAACCGTTGCCGCGACACCCCAAGGTGCAATTCCCGATTCTGTGCCCTCAACCTCGACCCGAGGTGAAGCGTGAAACACTTCTACACCTGGATCAGCATCATTGCCGTCGTGCTCTTCTCAACCATCGGCGACGTGCTGATCTCGAAGGCCATGAAGTCCGTAGGAGATGTCGCTCACGTTTGGCGCGACTACGGCACCTTTTACACCATTCGCCGCGTGCTCGGAAACGCGCGGCTTTGGCTCGGAATTTTCTTTATGGCACTCGGCTTCTTCAGCCTGTTGTTTGCGCTCTCTTGGGCGGACGTGAGTCTTGTTGGACCGGCTTCTGCTTCCCTCACGTTTCTCACCAACGCGATTGCCGCCAAGTTCTTCCTGCATGAAAACGTCGACCGCCGCCGCTGGATGGCAGCCCTGCTCGTCGCCTGTGGCGTCGTCCTGATCGCCGGATGAGGTACTAGGCTTCTTGCCCTAGTCGCACAACTCCGCCTCGCCAACCGGGTCTAAATTCATATAGGCCACGGGATCCGCTAAGGGGTGTGCAATGACACTGTTCCGCCAGAACTCTCGCCAGACGATCATCTTCGGACTACTCGCGTCCGTGCTGCTGTTGTTCTCGGCAGCCTGCAGCCGGGAGAAGAGCGACGCGCAGATCATCGGCGAGGTCGCGACGCGCATACAGCGGGATGCACAGGTGCCGAACAAGAATATGGCTATTTCGTCCAACAAAGGCGTGGTCACACTCAGCGGCGCGGCGAACAGTGAAGCCGAACGGCTCGCCGCGTCGAACGACGCCTCGCAGATCGAAGGCGTAAAGACCGTCCTCAACAATCTGACGGTCGCCGCTCCCCTGCCGCAGCCGCCCGCCGCCGCGCTTATCCCGCCGCCGGTCAACACTCCAAGCGACGCAAAGCTGATCGAACCACCGGCGCGTACAGACAAAAAGCCGTCGGCAAGCCACGTGAAGGCGCAGTCCTCGGTTAAGAACACTGTGAAGTCGTCCACTACTGCTTCGGACCAGAGCGCCACGGCTGCTTCGAATCCGATGGCGAACACCGGCATCATCAACACCACGCCGATGCCTGCCTCGACTCCGAGTTCCACCACTACCGCCAGCAGCACGACTCCGGCAAAGTCTGACGCGATCCTGATTCCGCCTCCGCCGTTGCCGGTGAAGATGGTCACCGTCGACAGCGGCACGCCAATCTCGGTACGCCTCGGAGACACGATTGATTCCAGCAAGAACCAGCCCGGTGACACCTTCCGGGCCACGGTCGATTCGCCAGTCTACTCCGGTGATGAAGTCGCAATTCCTTCCGGTGCTACGGTCGTCGGACGTGTGGTAGAAGTAAAAGACTCCGGCCGCTTCACCGGCACGCCGCAACTCGCCCTCGAGTTGACCACGCTTTCCGTTAACAATCGCCAGTATCCGATTCGGACGAACCAGTTCACCAAGCAAGGCAGTTCGCAGGGTTCACGGACAGCCAAGACGGTTGGCGGCGGAGCGGCCATTGGCGCACTGATCGGTGCAATCGCCGGAGGTGGTAAGGGCGCGGCCATTGGTGCTGCAGTCGGTGCAGCCGGTGGGGGCGGCGTGCAGGCCGCTCGCGGTGCACAGTCAATGCACCTCGGCCCGGAAGCACGACTGAACTTCCGTCTCGACGCTCCACTTAGCGTGGCTCCGACGGCCAACGTCGATCGCGGCAACACCAACCCGATTAACGACACGGCCTATAACACGCCGCCTTCGTCGAACGATACCTACAACGAACCGGCGCCTGTCGACCAATCGCAAGGTGATCGTCCGGTGTTGAAGCGGCGCCCGGCACCGAACTCGAATGACTCGTCGAATCCGCCGAATTAAGAATCAACGCAGCAAAAACGAAGGGCTGGATTGAAATCCAGCCCTTTTTGTCATTTCGAGCGCGAAGCGCGAGAAATCCCTACTTCATCAACCAGCCTACTTCGAATTCACAAACTCACTCACCGTCTGCAAAAACATCGCCGGCTGATCCACGAATGTCATGTGTCCCGACTCCGGCAGAATCACCAGCTTCGATCCCGCGATCTTCTCGTGCATCTCCTTCGACATCACCGGATCGCTCTCATCGTGATCGCCAACGATAATCAGCGTGGGAACTTTGATTGAAGGCAGTTTGTCCACGTACTCCACCGACGTCAGGTTGCCGTCGATAACGTACTCGCCATGTGAGCCCCACATCTCGCGATAGACATCCCACGCCGTCTTCGTCCCTTCAGTCGGATCATAGTTCGGGTCCGGGTTCTTCACGTAGATATATGGAAAGTAGCCCACGCCCCAGGCGAGCTTCGCGTACTCGTCCGTGTATCGGCCGTGTTCCCACACCTGCCCTTTGCCGAACAACCCGGCCTGCTCGAGCTCCTCCATGCGCTTGCGATCAGCATCGGGCATTCCGGCTTTGATCTTCGCCAGCGCCTGGTTGATCTCCTTCGTGCTCGCGAACGTGCTGCCGAGAATCAGGTGCGACAGGTTCTTCTGATACTTGAACGCGTACGCCTGCACCACCACGCCGCCGTACGAATGTCCCAGCAGGCTGATCTTCCCTAGGCCCAATGCCTGCCGCACGGCCTCAACGTCGTCGGCCATGTTCTCGACCGTGTACTGCTTCGGGTCGTCCATTTTCGACGACCTCCCTGACCCGCGCTCGTCGATGAAGACTAGCTTGTTATGCCGCGCCAGCGGCAACAAATACGGCAGGAAGTAGTCATGCGACGCGCCCGGCCCACCATGCACAATCACCAGCGGCGAGCCGTGACCGATAATCCAGTAATAGGTCATCGCGCCGTTGGCATCGACAAAGCCTTCCTGGATGGAATACAGGTTCGGAGGCGCTGCTGATTTCGCCGGGGTCGATTGAGCAAAACTGGCGAGGGATAGGCATAGAGCGAGCAGAAGAACGCTGATTTTCATGCCCGACATATTAAACGAGGGTCAACTCGGGCGTTCGGTAGATTACAGGAGCCGCATCAGCCCCTTAGCCGGCAGGTCCGGCACCAGGAATTTCTTCCCCGCCAGCGCCTCTGCGGCGAGGTATCCGCTGCGCACGGCGCCTTCCATCGTTGCCGGCCAACCCGTGTCGGTCCAGTCGCCGGCGAGAAACACGCACGGCCACGCCGACTTCGCCTTCGGACGATACGCATCCACTCCCGGCTTCGGCGAGTACGTCGCGTGAATTTCCTTGATGACCGTCGCTTTCGTGAGCTTGGCTTCGCGGACTATCGGGAAGAAGTCGGCCAGTTCGCGCACGGCGAGATCGATGATCTCCTGCCGACCCATCTCGACCAGCGAATTCGACGCGCTCACCACCAGTTCAACATAGCTGCCATCGCCGCCGCGATTCAGCAGCTTCGATTTGTGGAACATCCATTGAATCGTGCGGTCGAGCAGTACGGCGTGTTCAAGATCAGTAATCTGCCGATCGAACCAAAGGTGAATGCCGGTGATCGGCGAGCTCTCGAACTTTGCTGCCATCTCACGCAGCGGACGGGCAGCTTCATCGTCCGGCAGCAGATTCGAAATCACATTGAACGGTGCGGCGAGCACAGCAAAATCCGCTCTGATCTCTTCCCCGCCAACGCAAACTCGCACGCCATCCGCATCAGCCTTGAAGCCTTCTACCGACGCCCGCAGATTCACCTCACCGCCACGCTGCCGGATGTATTCCCCCGCGGCGCTGTAGAGATCGCTCAACGGGATCGCGGGAATGCCCATCTTCCCCGCCTCAGCCGACTTCAGAAACGACTCGCGGAAGACCTGCCCGGCATAAAGCGGTGAACACTTGTCGAGGTCCTCGTTCAATGCGCTCACCAGCACCGGCGCCCAGAACCGGCTAATCGCTCTCTCAGTCTGCTTGTGCTTGCGGAGCCAATCCAGGAAGGAAGTACCGTCGTCCTTTAACTCGCCTCGAAGCTCAAGCATCGCTTTAGCTATTTCGACTTTATCGCTGATACTAAGCGCTTTCGACTTCAGGAAAGTTGGCGCTGTATGCAGTGGCGCCGGCAGCCCGCCAATCTCAATCATCGAATTACGTCCGCCAGGTTCCAGGAAGTTCAGCCGCGTAAACCAGCGGACCTTATCTTCCACACCGCTTCGCCGGTAAAGGTCGATCAGGTTGGTGCAACAGCCGAGCAGCACGTGCTGGCAGTTGTCGACAACCTCGCCCGTTCCCGGATGCTGGTACGACGACGCCCTTCCTCCCAGGTAAGGACGCCGCTCAATCAGCCGCACTTTGTATCCCGCCTCGGCCAGCGCGCAGCCTGCGGCAAGACCGGCGAGGCCTCCGCCGACAATCGCAACTGTTTGGGAACCTTCTGGCATGGCGGAAGCGCTACTGCAGGCGCTTGGCAAACCCCTTCGCGAGGACCTTCAACTTCTCACCCGTCGTCAGCCGCACCTTCTCGCCGAACACGTTGTAATCCTGTTTGGCGATCTTCTCGAGCAGACGGCTATAGATGGTCACCAGCGTCCACAGCGCCGGGCGGCTGTCTTCATCGATGTAATTCAGCAACTCGATGCCGGACTTGTAGAAATCCCGGGCACGATCAGCCTCGAGCATCAGCAGCGGCTTCATCAGTTGCATGTCGGGCGCTCCCGTTAGGTCGGATGCACTTACCTTGAATTGCTTCAGGTCTTCTGCAGGAAGGTACACTCGCCCCATCGCGGCATCTTCTTTCACGTCGCGAATGATGTTGGTCAACTGGAACGCGATCCCCGTCCGCTCGGCCAACTTCTCCGCCCGCGGATGCTGGTATCCGAAGATGCAGATGCACACCAGTCCCACCACCGACGCCACGTGATAACAATACTGGTATAGATCCTGAAATGACCGGTACATAACGACAGGTTGCCCCGGCGTAGCCTGAGTTGCGTTCTCGTCCTGCAGGTCCATGCTGGTGCCGTAGACGAGCTTCTCCAGCAAGTGTGCTGGAATCTTGAACCGACGCTTCGCATCGGACAGCGCCAGCAGCACGGGATCATCCGTCGGCTTGCCGGAATCAATGGCGTGAAACGCCTCCATCCACGCTTCCAGCTTCAAACGCTTCTCCGCGTCCGAAAGCTTGGGATCATCGGAAATGTCGTCCGCCTGCCGCATGAATGCGTACACGGCACAGAGCGCGTCGCGCTTCCGCCTCGGCAACACCAAAAATCCATAATAAAAGTTCTTTGCCGACGCGCGGGTAATGCTGCGGCAAACAGCGTACGCCGCATTCAACTGAATCGGTGCCGTCTTCGCGACGGGACGCTGTCGCAGTGGTGTTTCAGCCGCCACGGTCAAAAGAGCCTCCGCACGGCCGCGCCCAAAACCAGCGTCAGTTTGCGCGCCTTCGAGATCGCCGGACGCGACTTCAGCACGTCATATCTCTGCCGCTCGATAGCATTCAGAATCTCTTGTCCGCCACGCGTGAATAACTCGATGTCCATGCCGAGTCGCTTGTCGACCAACCCTGCCAGCGGCAGCCCCATGTTGAACAGGTCGCGCGCGCGGCCCACTTCGTACTTCATCAATTCCTTGAATTCGTTTGAGAATCGGCGCTCCGCAATCTGCCGCTCGGTCACCTTGAACCGGCGCAAGTCCTCTAGCGGCAGATAAACGCGTCCTTTCTGCCAATCGACCGTCACGTCCTGCCAGAAATTCGCCAGTTGCAGCGCCACGCACGTGTAGTCCGAAAGAAACTGCAACTGCTCGTCGCGATATCCGCAAACGTACAGTACCAGTCGCCCCACAGGATTCGCCGAATTCCGGCAGTACTTCAACAAATCTTCAAACGTCTCATAGCGCGTAACTGTCTGATCCTGCCGAAACGCCACCAACAGATCCGCAAACGGCTTCTTCGGAATCCGGCATTTCTTCACCGTCTCCGCCAGCGCCACGAACACCGGATGTTTCGGCGTTCCCTCGTAACAGGCGTTCAGTTCCTCTTCCCACGCGTCGAGCAGGCGTAGCGACGTCGCCGCATCGCCTACTTCATCGCCAAGATCGTCGGAAATGCGGCAGTAGGCATAGACAGCATAAAAGTGTTCGTGTAGCTCCCTTGGCAGAAACCAGGTCACCACCGAGAAGTTCTCGTAATGACTCGTAGCCAGTTTCCGGCAATACGCTCGCGCCTCGGCCAATGTTGGCGCGCTTGCCGGAATCGCATACTCCGCCGGCAGCGCAGACCAATCCGCCGCGGTCAGTTGTGTACTTCCGCCCTGGGCCATAGCTCTCATTATAAGGAAGATGTTCGGAGTACTACACGAAGTTAGAAAGACCAAGTAAGAAGTTCGAAGTCAATCCTAAGACTTCGAACTTCAAACTTCTCACTTCGGACTTTCGATCAGTGTCCCGGAATAATCGCCGTCTTGATGTCGCCATTCCGGTTCAGCATGTGCTTCAACACGTGCTGCAGGCGCGACAATGGCGCTTCGCCCGTAATGTAGTCGTTGCCCTTGATCTTGCGTTCGGTGATCAGAGCAAACGCCTTGCGCACGCTCTCTGGCGTGTGATGGAACGTCGCTTTCAGCGTGATTTCCGAGTAGTGCAGGCGTTGCGTGTCAAGTTCCACCTTGGTTCCACTCGCGCATCCGCCAAAGAAGTTCACGGTTCCGCCCTTCCGAACCATGTCGATCGCCCATTCCCACGCCGTCGGACGTCCCACGCATTCCACAACCACATCAGCGCCGCGCTTATCAGGCGTGAGCGCACGCACAGATTCGACAGGGTCCTTCACGTTGGTGATCTGCACCACCTCGTGCGAACCGATGCGCTTTGCCGCCGCGACCTGTCCGTCGCGCTTAACGACAGCGATCACGTTGCAGCCCGTCAGTTTCGCCGCCTGCATGAACATCAGGCCGATCGGACCGCCGCCAATCACGGCAACCGTGTCGCCGATCTCAACGCCCGTCTCGTGCAGTCCCCGCAGCACGCACGCCAGCGGCTCCACCATCGCCGCTTCTTCGAACGACACATCCGGCGGAATCGCCAGCATGTTCGCCTCGACGATCCGCCGCGGAACCTTGATGTACTCCGCGTAAGCCCCGTTGTTGAAAAGCAGGTCTTCGCAGAGGTTTTCCTGGTGCTTGGAGCAATAAAAACACATGCCACATGGAGCCGAGTTCAGCGCCACCACACGCTGACCGCGCTTAAACCCGCGGGCTCCCGGACCGACTTCCTCGATCACTCCGGCAAGTTCGTGTCCGAAGAGCGCGGGAGGAACGATCATGCGCGCGTGATAACCGCGCTGATACACCTTCAGATCGGTACCGCAGGTGAGGGCCACCGACACCTTCACCAGCACTTCGCCTTCCGCCACTCGCGGAATCGGTACTTTTTCGATCTTGATGTCCTCTTTCCCATAGAGGACGGCTGCTGTCATTTGTCCGTTCACTATCTGTCCTTCCACGAGCTACCCGGCTGTATCACCAGCTTCATTGTGTCCGGCTGGGGATGGGCAGCTATCTTGAGCCCCTGTACGGCTTCACCCAATGGGAAGCGATGGCTGACGAGGCGCGCCAGATCTAGCGCCTGGCTGAACACCCATTCCGTTGATTCATCTTGCATGTCCACGGAAGCACTGTAGGAACCGAGAAGGGTCTTCTCGTCCACACATACCGAGGCAGGGTCAAAGTTGGCCTGTTCCCGCACCGTCTGGGCAAATAACATGACCCGCCCGCCCGGACGCGCAGCATCCACAGCCGTTCCGATCAGCCTCGTTCCTGGTACCGCGAGAATGACCGCATCTGCTCCGCGACCTTCGGTCTGTTGCCGAACGTATCTGACGGTATCCGCCTGCGAAGCGTCTATAAGTTCTTGGAGCCCAAACCCTTTCGCTATTGTAAGCCTCTGGGGAAATAAATCGGAAGCGATTACTCTGACCCCCGTCCGCTGCGCCAAGGCGGCCAGCATGATCCCGATCGGCCCTTGCCCAATCACCAGTACCGTTTCCGACTGCTTCAGAGCCAGGATTTCAATCGCTTTCCAGCAGGTATTCACCGGTTCCATGAACGACGCCTGCTCATCGCTCACACCGTCCGGAATCCGCACCACGCCCTTTTGGACGATCCAGTCCATGACCCTTACGTACTCAGCAAATCCACCCCCGGAAGGCTCATATCCCGCCGTGCATCCCACCTTCTTGTACGTCTCGCATTGCGCGAAGACCTTATGCTGGCAGTAATAGCAACTGCCGCAAGGGATGTGATGGAAAAAGGCCACCCGGTCGCCTGGCTGGAACTTCCTCACGCCCGCGCCAACCGCAGCCACCACCCCGGTGGTTTCGTGTCCGAAGATGCGCGGCGCCGAATGCGATCCCGTCGCGATCTTCTTCAGATCCGTGCCGCAGATGCCGCAGGTGTGCACCCGCACCAGCAACTCTCCCGCGCCAATCCTCGGAACCGGCACCTCTTCCAGCCGGACATCGTCCTGTCCGTGATAGACCACGGCCATCATCGTCGCCGGGATCTTACCCGTATGTTCTGCCGTTTCGCTTTGTAAGGCTATTGCCATGCTTCAATTCACCGGACGCGCACCCGCCATCAACTCCGCGAGCGCCATTCGCAAATTCGTTCCCGTACTCTTTCCTGTAAGCGTACTTAGTAGATGTTGCAGCGCTGCCGAGAGTTCCAAAGAAGCTCGTTTCGAGTTCCTGGCCAGTTGCACCAGGCTCGGCCAATATGCCGGGCGCACTGCCACGTGAGCAGCGAACCGCTCCAGCGCCAGCTTCCCATCGGCGGTAACATACGCGCCGAACGGCGGCATGGCAAACCCGAGCTCGTCGGAAATGCTCTTCACCGCGCAGAACGCGATCCCATGTTCCCGCGCGACCAGTGCCACCGACGCGCCTTCCATGTCTACTGCTTCGGCCCCATATTGTTCGCCTAGTTGCTTCTTGGCATTATCGTCTGCGATCTCCGCCGAACTCACCAGCACACCCGTCCCGGCTTCGGCTTGAAATCGCTCGCCCGTCTGGCCATCAATCACCGTCCCCGGGGTGATCGTCTCACCAACGCGCAAATGGCGGGTCAGCGCTCCAGCAAAACCCACCGACACCAATATATCCGGTCTTTCACTCGCCACCAACGCTCGCGTCGCCAGAATTCCGGGATCGCGCCCGATTCCGCTCGCGATGTAAGTAGTAGAACCCGACCTCCGCACTCCGAACACCTTAGCACCGTCGCGAATCGTGCCCTGCGTCCACCCCTTGAGCAGCGGGGCTACCTCGCGTTCCATCGCGCTGATGATCCCGACCTTAAGCGACATAGCCATTCGTCTGGAACCAGTCCACCGCGCGTCGTAGCGCGCCTTCCACCGGCACCACCTTCCATCCCAGTTCGCGCTCCGCCTTCGCTGACGAAACAAACATGATCTTGCGACCCATGCGCACTTCGTCCAACGACGCGCGTGGTTCCTTCTTCAGCAGATGTCCCGTGAACGCCGTGTCAAACGCACCGAACGCAAACGCTACCGCATACGGTAGTTTCACGTTGGGTGACGGCAGGCCCGTGATAGCCGACAACTTGTCCAGGATCTGCTTCAACGTCAGGTTCTCACCGCCCAGAATGTACCGCTCTCCCTGACGCGCCTTCTCCATCGCCCGCAGATGTCCGCGTGCACACTGATGAACATCAACGAGATTCAGCCCTGTATCCACGTAGGCCGGAAACTTCCGCTTCAGGAAGTCGAGCACGATCCTTCCGGTCGGCGTCGGCTTTACGTCCTGCTCACCGATCGGCGTTGTCGGATTCACCACGACAACATTCGCGCCCTTGCGACCCGCCTCAAGCGCCACCTGCTCGGCCATGAACTTCGATTTCTTGTAGTGGCTTACCATGTTGGCCAGCGACACCGGCGCCGTCTCATCCACCAGCGTTCCATCGGTACGGAAGCCCATCGTCGCCACGCTACTCGTGTACACCACGCGCTTCACTCCAACTTCCTGCGCCGCCGCGATAACCGCCTTCGTGCCTTCCACGTTCGACTGGTACATCCGGTCGACGTCATCCTTTGTCGGCGTCCACAACCGGTAGTCCGCCGCGACGTGAAACACCACATCGCATCCCGCCATCGCCTTCTTCAGCGATGCTGGATCGCGCAGATCGCCCGTGACCTGATCGGCCTTCCCCAACAATGCGAGGTTGCGCTTATTACTCGTCGGACGAACCAGCAGACGCAACTCCGCGCCCTGGTCCGCCAGTTGTTGCGCAACATGGCTGCCCAGGAACCCCGTCGCTCCGGTGACAAACGCAGTAAGCGTGCTGCGCTGCATCGAACCGCTCGCCGGACCTGTGTTGGTTTCGATTTCTGTCGTGGTATCCACCTTTACAGCGACGTCCCCGGCTTATTGCCGTTCATCATCTTTGCGTAAGTCGCTAACGCCATCAGCGGAAAGTATTCGGCGTACATGTGGTACTTCAGGTAGAACACCTTCGGGAATCCTGTGCCCGTGTAGTACTGCTCCCACCACGAACCATCGTCCTTCTGCTGTTCGAGCAAATAAGCAATACCGCGATCGAGGGAGCCGCTACGCGTATCTCCCGCAGCCATCAGCCCAAGGCAAGCCCATGCCGTCTGCGAAGCCGTACTCCCACCTACGCCGCGCGTGGCTGGATCGTGGTACGAATACAGACTCTCGCCCCAGCCGCCATCCGGGTTCTGAATCATGCGCAGCCACTCAGCCCCCTGCAGCACTTGCGGTTCGTTGTGCTCCACGCCCATCGCTTCCAATCCGCGTAGCACGAGGGCCGTCCCATAGATGTAGTTGCAGCCCCAGCGGCCGAACCACGAGCCGTCCGCCTCCTGCTCCTTGAATAGGTATTCGATCGCCTTCTCCACGCGCTTGTCCTTGCGCGTGTAACCGTGCAGCGCCAGCATCTCCAGGATGCGCCCCGTAATGTCCACCGTCGGCGGATCCAGCATGGCATTGTGATCGGCGAACGGAATGTACTGGAACACCATCTTGGTGTTGTCCTTGTCGAACGACGCCCAGCCTCCGTTCTTGCACTGCATCGAGAATATCCAGTCGATGGCGCGCTCCACCGATTCGGTCCGGTAACGCTCGTTCGGATGCACCACGTGGCTCATCCCAAGACAAACCTGCGCGGTATCGTCGACATCCGGATACCATTCGTTGTTGAACTCGAAGTACCAGCCACCCGGTTTGCCCTTCTTGTTCTTCACCGCCCAGTCGCCGTAATGCGTGACCTGCTTCTTCAATACCCAGTCGGCAGCCTTCACCATCCGCGGATCGCTTCGCGACACGCCGCTCTCGCCCAGCGCAAACATCGCGTACGCCGTGTCCCACACCGGAGACTTACAGGGCTGCATGCGGAACGTACGCTCTTCCTCGATTCCTAATGCTTCCAGTTCGTCCATCGCGCGAATGAACTGCGGATCGTCCACGGAATACCCGAGACACCGCAGCGCGATGATCGAGTTCATGATGCCCGGAAAAATCGCGCCCAGCCCGTCGCTCTTTTCGAAGCGCTCCAGCATCCACTTCTCGGCCGCGCGCAGCGAGATCGAACGCAGCGGACGAATGTGTACGCGCTCAAACCAGTGCGTGAGTCGATCGAAGAAGAGGAAGAAGTTGTGCCAGGTGAACGGCGTTCGATCCCAATGCAAATGAAGGCGGGCGTTCTCTTTTCCACCCACGAACAACTCGTCCACGCCTTGGTCCGCCGGAATCTTCTTGAATGGCTTCTTCGCGTAGACGATCGCCAGCGGAATGAATATCGCCCGCGACCAGGAAGAAATCTCGTAGATATTGAACCAGCACCAGTTCGGAAACAACACAATCTCCGGCGGCACCGCCGGGACCGCATCCCAGTCGTACTGGCCGAAGAAGCATAGGTAAATCTTGGTGTAAGTGTTGACGGCCGTTACGCCGCCCATCTCGAGGATCTTCTTCCGCGCCCGTTCCATCGCCGGATGGTCGGCCTTGTAGCCGCACATCTTAAGCGAGAAGTACGTCAGCACCGAACAACTGATCTCGGACGGGCCGGCCTCGAAGATTGGCCAGCCACCATCTTCGTTCTGGTGGTCCAGCATCCACAGGCAGCCCTTCTGGAACTTGTTCTCATCACCCGTGCCCAGCAGGCGATGCATGATGATGTACTCCGACTCCAGCGTCGTGTCGGCTTCCAACTCTCCGCACCAGTAGCCATCTTCATGCTGGGTGGAGAAGAGGTACTTCCGCGCCGCTTCCATGGCCGCGGATACTCGGCTCATCATGTTTTCCATGCGGCCGATGCGACCGGGGGTCTGCGGGGGCACAGCACCCGGATATTGGTCCATATCTTGTCTTACTCCAAAGGCCCCAAACTGCGCGGGACCTGCGGGCCTAACGCCCGGATATACTCTCGATCTCAACCAACGGCTTGGGACTGTTGTTCATCGCGTCTGCAATCTCAGGCGGCAACCCGAAGCGAACGTTCTCCGGCATCACTTCTATCTCTTCTACGTTCGTAAAGCCCTTACTGTTCAGGAATTCGACCACCTGTTCCACGAGCACTTCCGGCGCCGATGCGCCAGCGGTTAACGCGACGGTCTTCACGCCCTCAAGCCACTCGGAGTTAATCGCCTTCGCATTCTCAATCAGGTGCGACTTCGTCTCCAACGTGTGCGCCACTTCCACCAGGCGCTTCGAGTTCGAACTGTTGTCCGATCCGACCACCAGCAGCAAATCCACCGAATTCGACGTTTGCCGAACGGCCGTCTGCCGGTTCTCGGTGGCGTAGCAGATATCCTGCGCCGCCGGACCTTTGATCTTCGGATATTTCTGTTTGAGTGCCTGAATGATGTCACGTGCTTCATCGAGGCTGAGCGTAGTCTGCGTGAGATACGCAACACGATCCGGATCAGGAACCTGCAGTCGTTCGACCTCTTCGACTGAGCCGACAACCTGTGTCACCGTCGGCGCCTCACCCAGCGTACCGATGACTTCGTCGTGGTCGCGATGGCCGATCAGAATCAGCGAGTTCCCTTCCTTGGCGAACTTAATGGCCTCCACGTGGACCTTGGTCACCAGCGGGCAGGTGGCGTCGATGACGCGCAACTTGCGAGCCTTGCTGGCCGACCGGACTTCTGGGGAAACGCCATGGGCGCTATAGATCACGCGCTCGCCAGCCGGAACCTCTTCGACTTCGTCGACGAAGATGGCGCCCTTCTGCTGGAGTTCTTCCACGACGAACCGGTTGTGGACGATCTCCTTGCGGACGTAAATCGGCGCTCCAAAGGTCTCCAGCGCAATCCGGACGATGTCGATCGCCCGAACCACCCCGGCACAAAAGCCACGCGGCTTCAATAACAGCAAAGTCTTCGCTTCTGGCACAGCCATCCTTAAGGGCCCTTTCGGGCACTTGCCCCTTCAGTTTATCTGGTTACAAGTTAGTTTAGCAGGACTAGGCACGTCAATGTAAGCCAAACAATTGGAAGGAATTAGCAGCGAAGAGCCATAAAGAAAGCGTAAACGAGACAACCCCGGGGCTGTCCCGTTCGCGCTAGTCCGCCGATGCCGCCTGCTCCGCCAGTGCTGGCACCGCGCTCGGGACGATGCTCAGCAGGTCGGTCTGGACCTTCTCCCACTCCTGGATCAGGAACCCTTTGGCCTCGAACTTCTCGCGGATCTGCGTCCGGTCCCAACCGGCGATCTCTTCCAGGATCGGGATCAGGACAGCCAGGGCGTTGTCGCTGAGGATCGATCGCTTGGCGATTGGCGCCAGGAACTTATTCTCCGAGACGGCGATCGTGAACCCGTCGCGCCGGTTCACGTGCAGCATGACGTGAATGTCTGAACTTCCGTCGCCGATGTAGACGATGCGGTCGGCACCCGTCTTTAATCGATCGGCGAGTTGGTCCAGGATCTGGACCTTTCCGTAGCCGGCGGTTGCCTGTTTCAGGCGCACGATCTCGCCAGCGTCGTTGTACTCGAACTCGGTGCCGTAAATGTGGTCGGGCGGAATGATGCCCTTCAGCGCCGAGCGGATAATCTGCACCGGTCCGGCGGAGATGACGTAGAAGTCGAAGTGATGGCCTTCCACTTCCTTCGACAGAAACTCGTACAGCGCGGCGATGTTCGGCTTCAGGCGCACACGGCGGCCCGCCTCGTAGAGGTGCTCTTTGCGTACCCGCGAACGAAACTCCGGGTCATGGAGCAACAGGTACGCCAGTTCTCCGCCCTGCTGCACGAAGTTGAGCTGGGCCATGCCGTGCGCTTTGCGCTCGAACTCCTCGGGCGAGATTCCGACCAACTCGGCGAGTACGTAGCCCGA
>Ga0075355_1000048_pt1 | contig 14689 bp, 12 predicted proteins | sample WestPond_Cattail_6_FD_120069 | JGI IMG/M metagenome (GOLD analysis project Ga0075355, IMG submission 120069) | Natural and restored wetland microbial communities from the San Francisco Bay, California, USA, that impact long-term carbon... | ecosystem: Environmental > Terrestrial > Soil >...
CGGTCCAGACGAGGCCGCAATGCCCGATCGCGGTGCGAAACGTCGTGTAGCCCACGCGTGCCATGGTGGCCGGAATGATACTCCCGCCGAGCTAGCCCTGGCGCAGCAGGTAATGGAGCGCGAGCACGAGGCCGCAGACCACGACGAGGCGCCGCAGCCAGCGCGCCGGCAGCCGGCGCGCGAGGCGCCCGCCGATGACTCCGCCGAGCAGCGCGGCGCCAGCCAGCACCGCCACCAGCCGCCAGTCGACCTCCGCGCGGCAGGCGAGCCAGGCCGCGGCGGCCGCGTTGGCGCCGAGCGCGAGCAGCTGCTTGAGCGCGTTGAGGCGCGGCAGCGTGTCGCTGCAGCCGATGCCGAGCACGGCGAGCAGCACCACGCTCATGCCGGCGCCGAAGTAGCCGCCGTAGAGCGAGGCGGCGGCGACGCCGAGCGGCAGCGCCAGCACGGCCACGCCGCGTGGCGCGGCGTCCCCGCCACCCTGCGCGGCGCGCGCGCCCGCGTCCGTGCCTGCGCCGCCGCCAGCCCTTGCGAGGCGCAGCGCGAGCGCGGTGCGCAGCGGCTCCTGCAGCGCGAGCAGGCCGCAGGCCGCGAGCAGCAGCCACGGGACCAGCGCCACGAAACGCGCCGCGCTCGTGTGCAGCAGCAGCGCGGCGCCGGCCGCGCCGCCGGCCAACGCGGCCGGCAGCAGCGCACGCACGCGCCCGCCCTGCCCGGCGAGATCGACGCGCTGCGCGAGCGTCGCGCCGAGGTAACCGGGGCACAGTGCGATCGTGCTGGTGAGGTTGGCCGCGACCGCCGGCAGTCCCACCGACAGCAGCGCCGGGAAAGTGAGCAGGGTGCCGCCGCCGGCGAGCGCGTTGACCGCGCCGGCCGCGAAGCCCGCGAGGCCGATGAGCGCCAGCTGCCCGGGCGTCATGGCCCGGTCAGTGCCGGCGCTGGTGGCGCGGCTCGACCGCGAACTCGATCCAGTTGCGCAGCTCCGCGAGCTTGAGCCGCGGCTCGCGCATCGCCGGCCCGAGCCCGTGCTTCCAGTTCAGGGCGCGATCGCCGGGCTCGGCCTGCAGCCGGCGCAGTTCCGCGACGAACGCGTCGAGCGCGGCGCGGTCGGCGAACAGCTGCTCGCGCACCAGCACCTCGCCGTAGCGCAGCGCCGTGGCCGCGATCTCGGCGTAGCTGTATTCAGGATGGTACTGCACGCCCCAGAACAGGCCCGCGCCGAGGCGCAGCTCGAGCGCCTGGATGCCCATGTCGCTCGCGGCCAGCACCACCGCGCCGGCCGGCAGCGTGCCGACGTCGTCCTTGTGCACGGTGACGGCCTCGAAGACGTCCGGCTTGCCGCCGTACATCGGATGCGCACGCCCCGACGCGGTCAGCGCGATGCGGCGCGCGAAGCCGAACTCGCGCCCGAGCGGATTGATGCGCACCTCGCCGCCCAGCGCGGTGACCGCGATCTGCATGCCCCAGCAACTGCCGAAGCAGGGCACGCCGTTTTCCAGCACGGAGCGCACCAGCTCGACCTGGCGCGTGATGTGCGCACCGCCGTCGTAGACGTTGAGCGCCGAGCCGGTGATCGCGACGCCGTCGTAGTCGGCGAGCGCGACGCCCGCCCGCAGCTGCACCGCGCCGTCGGCGGGCCGCACGATGTCGCATTCGAGTGCGGCGAGCCCGTCCAGCACGGCGCAATAACCTTCACCGGAAGGCTGCCCGCCCGCGGCCGCCTGCGCGCGGCGCGTCGCCTCGAGGTTGCCGTCGATGACCAGGACGCGCGGCTTCGACATCGCGGGCCCGTTCTTCAGACCGGGTGGGCGAGATCGCCGTTCACGGCGTCTTGGAAGAGGCGCGTGAAGGTGGCGGCATCGACCGGCACGGGATTGGCGCCGGCGCACGGATCCTGCGCCGCCTCGCGGCCGATCAGCTCGGGCTGGTCGAGCGTGACGCCGAGTTCCGCCAGCGTGTGCGGGATCCTGAGGCGGCGGCGGAAGGCGAGCACCCACTCGTGCACGGCCGCGTAGGGTTCGCCCTCGAGGCCGAGCACGCGCGCGATCACCGCCAACTGCGGCGCGATCGCAGCGCGGTTGTGCGCCAGCACGTAGGGCAGGATGACCGCATTGGTGAGGCCGTGGTGCGTCTGGTAGTAGGCACCGACCGGATGCGCGAGCGCGTGCACGCCGCCGAGGCCCTTCTGGAACGCGGTCGCACCCATGCTGGCGGCGGCCAGCATGCGCGAGCGCGCCTCGAGATCGCGGCCGTCGTCGAAGGCGCGCGGCAAATACTGCTGGATCAGCCGCATGCCCTCGAGCGCAACGCCGTCGGCGAGCGGATGGAAGCCGGGCGTGCAGTAGGCCTCGAAGCAGTGCACGAAGGCGTCGAACCCGGTCGCCGCCGTGACCGCCGGCGGCAGCCCGATCGTGAGCTCGGGATCGCTGATCACGACGCCGGGCATCATGCCCGGATGGAAGATGATCTTCTTCTGGTGCGTGGCCTCGTTGGTGATCACGCCGGCGCGGCCGACCTCCGAGCCGGTGCCGGCCGTGGTCGGCACCGCGACCACCGGAGCGATGCCGCGCGCATCGGCGCGCGTCCACCAGTCGCCGATGTCCTCGAAGTCCCACATCGGGCGTGTCTGGCCCGACATGAACGCGACCACCTTGCCGACATCGAGCGCCGAGCCGCCGCCGAAGGCGATCACACCGTCGTGCGCGCCGGCGCGATAGGCCGCGAGCCCCGCCTCGACGTGCTTTGCCACCGGATTGCCGCGCACCTCCGCGAAGAGTCCGGTGCCCGGGACGAGCGCACGCGCCGCCGCGACCATCGGCGCGTCCTTGAGGCCCTCGTCGGTCACCAGCAGCGGCTTGCGGATGCCGAGCGCGGCGCAGGCCGCCGGGAGTTCCGCGATGCGGCCCGGGCCGGCCCACACCTTGGTGGGATAATTCCAGTTCGCCTTCATGACGACGTTCATGTCCTCACCCGCAGGTGGAAGGATTTCGGACGCGTCAGGTGCTCGTAGCCGATGCGCGAGAGCGTGCAGCCGCGGCCCGAATCCTTGACACCGACCCACGCGAGCGCCGGGTCGAGGTAATCGGCGCGATTCTGGAAGAACGTGCCGGTCTGCACCGCATCGCCGATGGCGAGCGCCGCGGCCGCGTCGCGGGTCCAGACCGCGGCGGTGAGCCCGTAGGCGTTGTCGTTCATGAGCCGCACGGCCTCCTCGTCGGAGCGCACCGGCATGACGCCGGCGACCGGGCCGAAGATCTCCTCGCGCATCACGACTGAATCGCGCGGCGCATCGAGCAGCAGCTGCGGCGCGAGGTACGCGCTGCCGGCGCGGCTCGCGGCGAAGGCGCGCTCGTCGATGGCGGGCCGCGCGCCAGCCTTGACCGACTCCGCGACCTGCGCGCGGATCGCATCGGCAGCTGCGGCGCGCACCACCGGGCCGAGCGTGGTGGCCGGATCGAGCGGATCGCCGAGCTGGTACTTCTGCACGAGCTCGGTGGCGCCGGCCGCGAAGGCCTTGTACAGGCTGTCGTGCACGTAGATGCGCTGCAGCCCGCAGCACGACTGGCCGGAATTGAAATAAGCCGCGTCGACGATGTTCTCGATCGCGTGCGCCAGGTCGGCGTCGTGCCGCACGTACACCGGATCGCAGCCGCCGAGCTCGAGCCCGACGCCGATGAAGCGCTCGGACGCCGCGCGCTGCACCGCGCGCCCGCCGGCCACCGAGCCGGTGAAGGCGACGAAGTCGACGCGCGCATCACGGATCACGCGCTCGGTGTCCGCGTGCTCGAGGTGCAGCACCTGGAACACGCCCTCCGGCAGGCCCGCGGCCGCGAAGCATGCGGCGAAGCGCTCGGCGCACAGCGGCGTCTGCGCCGAGTGCTTGAGCAGCACCGCGTTGCCCGCCATCAGCGCCGGCACCACGCTGTTGACCGCGATCAGGTACGGGAAATTCCAGGCCGCGACCGTGAACACCACGCCGAGCGGCTCACGCCTGAGGAACCGCTGGAAGTCGGGCTTCGCGCCGACGTCGATGTCGGCGAGCGTCGCGGGCGCGATGCCGATCATGTAGCGCGCGCGCTCGATCGTGCTGCGCAGCTCGTTCGGCGCGTAGCGCAGCGGGCGGCCCATCTGCCAGCTCAGTTCCGGCGCGAACTCGGCGGCGCGCGCCTCGAAGGCCGCGCAGAAGCGCTCCATGAGCGCGGCGCGTTCGGCGATCGGCACGGTGCGCCAGTGGCGCTGCGCCGCGCGCGCGCGCTCGAGCGCGGCTTCGACCTGCGCGCCATTCGCGTTCGGTCGCTCTAGGTACACGCGCCCGTCGACCGGGCTGATGGTCTTGGTGATCGTCATCTAGATGATCTCGAAGTAGCGCGCCAGCTCCCAGTCGGTCACGGCGCGGCGGAATTCACGCTCTTCCCATTCGCGGCTGGCGGCGAAGTGCTCGACGAAGGGCGCGCCGAACAGATCCTGCGCGGCGCGCGAGCGGCGCAGCGCCGCGGCCGCCTCGGTGAGCGTGCGCGGCAACTGCCGCTTCGCCGGCAGCTTGCGGTCGTAGGCGTTGCCCACCATCGGTTCATCGGGCTCGATGCGCTGCTCGATGCCCCACAGGCCCGAACCGATCGCGGCGGCGAGCGCCAGGTACGGATTGATGTCGGCGGCGGCGATGCGGTACTCGACGCGCTGGCTCGCGGGCCCGCCCTGGATCACGCGCAGCGCGCAGGTGCGGTTCTCGACGCCCCAGGTCGCGGTGGTCGGCGCCCAGAAGCCGGGCACCAGCCGCGAGTAGCTGTTGACGGTCGAGGCGACCATGGCGAGCAGTTCGGGCATCAGCGCCTGCTGGCCGCCGACGAACCAGCGCATCTCGTCCGACATCGTGTGCGGCTGGTTCGCGTCGTGGAACACGGAGCCGCCGCCCGCCGCGCGCGCCAGCGACACGTGCAGGTGCCCGCTCTGCCCCGGCAGCTGCTGCGACCACTTCGCCATGAAGGTGGCCATCAGGCCGCGCCGCTGCATCATGACCTTGGTGAAGCACTTGAAGAGCGCGGCGCGATCAGCGGCTTCCAGGGCTTCGCAATAGTGCAGTGCCGCCTCGAGCACGCCCGGCCCGGTCTCGGTGTGCAGGCCCTCGATCGGCATGCGCATCTCGGCGGCGAGCGCGAGCAGCGCCTGGTAGAGCTCGGCGTGCACGGAGGCGCGCAGCATCGAGTAGCCGAAGTAACCGGGCGTCAGGTTGGCGAGGCCCCGGTAGCCCTTGCTGCGCACGCTGTCGGGCGTCTCGTTGAAGACGAAGAACTCGAATTCCGCCGCCGCCGACACGGCGTAGCCGAGGCCCGCGGCCCGCTCCAGCACGCGCCGCAACGTGGCGCGTGGGCACACCTGCTCGGCGCCGCCAGTGAACTCGAGCAGGAACAGCAGCATGTTGCCTTCGAGCGGCAGGCTGCGGCAGGTGCCGGGCAGCACGCGCAGCTGCGCGTCCGGATAGGCCGTGTGCCAGCCGGTGAAGCGCGCGTTGTCGTAGAGCTGGTCGTTCGAGTCCCAGCCCAGCACGACGTCGCAGAAGGCGATGCCCTTGTCGAGCGCGGCGAAGAACTTGGCGCGGTCGATGTACTTGCCGCGCAGGATGCCGTCGCTGTCGAACACGCCGACCTTGACGTGCGCGAGGCCGCGCTCCTCGACGATCGCGCGCGCGTGCGCGGCACTGCGGACTTCTTCCGGCTGCATCAGGCGCGCCACTCGGTGTGGTTCTCGATGTCGCAGAGTTTCTGCCAGCTCGGGCGCGCGCGCATGCGCGTGGCGAAGGCCTTGAGCGCGGGCCACTCGAGCGCCGGGCGCGGCATGTTGCGCGACCAGCGCATGTACATCAGCAGCAGCAGGTCGGCGGCCGAGAGCTCCGCGCCGAGCAGGTAGGGACCGTGCGCCGCCAGGTGCGCGTCGATGCGGTCCCAGGCCGCCTCGATCTTCGCGCGCAGCGCCGTGCGTTCCGCCTCCGTGTGCTCCGTGCCGCCGAGTTCCGGCGGATAGAACCAGAATCGATAGGTGGCGCCGAGCGTGGTGGCGAGGTAAGCGATCCACTGGTACCAGGCGTTGCGCTGCGCGCTGCCGACCGCCGGCGCCAGGCGCGCTTCCGGATGCCGGTCGGCCAGCATCATCAGCAGCGCCGCGGATTCCGCGTACGGCTGGCCGTCGATCACCAGTGTCGGCACCGTGCCCTGGGGGTTGATCTTCAGGTAGGCGGGACTGCGCTGCGCCTGCTTGCTGAAGTCGACCAGCTCGAGCTGGTGCGGCGCGCCGATCTCGAGCAGCGCCAGGTGCACGACCAGGCTGGCGGTCCCGGGCGAGTAATACAGCGTGTACATGGCGGACGGCCTATTGCGCATGCGGGGGCGGCTACTCTAGCAAACCACGTTGGCCGTCGCGCCTGCGGCCATGCGGACGCATCGGGCCGGATCCGTGTGACCCGTGCGCGCGCCGCCTGCTACATTAGCCGTGCGCGCTTACCGCCGATCCAGGAGTGATTCATCGCGATGACGGCCGGCAGGGGTACGCCGACGACCGCCCCACCGCCCGCCGAGCGGCTCAACACGCGGGCGGCGGGCATCATCGGCCTCGCCGTCATGTGCAGCCGCGTGCTCGGCCTGGCGCGCGAGCAGGTGTGCGCCGCGCTGTTCGGCGGCGGCGGCGCCATGGACGCCTTCACGGCGGCGTTCCGCATCCCCAACCTGCTGCGCGACCTGTTCGCCGAGGGCGCGCTGTCGACGGCCTTCGTCACGACCTTCAGCAAGACCGCGGCGCGCGGCAACGATGAGTCGGCCTGGCGGCTCGCCAACAAGATCGCGACCATGACGGCGATCGTGCTCGGCGCGATCTGCGTGCTCGGCATCATCTATTCGCCCCAGCTGGTCGCGCTGCTCGCGCCCGGCTTCAACCCGGCCAAGGCCGCGCTGACCGTCACCCTGACGCGCATCATGTTCCCGTTCATCCTGCTGGTGTCGCTGGCGGCGCTGGTCATGGGCATGCTGAACTCCAAGGACGTGTTCGGCATGCCGGCCATGGCCTCGAGCTTCTTCAACATCGGCTCGATCGCCGGTGGCGTGGTGCTGGGCTACTGGCTCGACCCGCAGTTCGGCGCGCTGGCGCTCGTGGGGCTCGCCATCGGCACGCTGATCGGCGGCGCGCTGCAGCTCGGCGTGCAGTTGCCGCACCTGCGCCGGCTCGGCTATCGCTTCCGCCTGGACTTCCAGTGGCGCGATCCGGGCGTCGCGGCGGTGCTGGCGCTGATGGGGCCCTCGGTGATCGCCGCCAGCACCACCCAGCTCAACGTGCTGGTCAATTCGATCTTCGCCTCGCGCCTGGGCGACGGGCCCATATTCTGGCTGGCGATCGCGTTCCGCCTGATGCAGCTGCCGCTCGGGCTGTTCGGCGTGGCGCTCGGCACCGTGACCTTGCCGCTGCTCTCGCGCCTGGCGGTGGCCGGCGACCGCGGCGCCTTCCGTGCCGAGCTGGCGCGCGGCATGCGCCTCGCCTTCCTGATGACGATCCCGTGCACGATCGGGCTCATCATGCTGGCCGAACCGATCGTCTCGCTCCTGTACCAGCATGGCCGCTTCGACGCCCACCAGACCATGGAGGCCGCGGGCGCGCTGCGCTACTACGCGATCGGCCTGGCCGGCTATGCGGCGCTCAAGGTGCTGGTGAGCGCCTTCTATGCGCTCGACCACCGCCGCACGCCCATGTACGTGAGCTTCATGGCGGTGGCGCTGAACCTGGCGCTGAACTGGTTCTTCACCCGCCACCTCGGATGGGGACACCGCGGCCTCGCCTTCTCGACCGGCTGCGTGGCGACCTGCAATTTCCTGGTGCTCTACGCCCTGATGCACCATCACCTCGGGCGTCTCGAGGGACGGCGCATGGCCACCCTGCTCGCCAAGGTGGCGACCGCCTCGGCCGCGCTGGGCGCGATGTGCTGGGCCGCGCAGCACTGGTTGCTGGCGGCCGCCGCGCACCAGGGCCTGGCGGCCCGGAGCGGCGCGCTGCTGGCGACGATCCTGGCCGCGAGCGTGGTGTTCCTGTGGGTCGGGTCGATGCTGCGCCTCGAGGAGCTGCGCGAGCTGCGTGCTGCGCTCCGGCGCCGTGCCGGACGGGATAAAGCAAGCGCCTGATTTGCCAATTCCGGTGACAAATTCAGCTCTGCAGGGCCGGAATGTAGCTATATTGAAACAATTACGCCCCTCGGCCAGCGCCTGGGCCGGTGGGCTTATCATGGGGGAATCCACATGAACGAGAGCGCCGAGAATGCCCGCCGGGCCGAGGCCGAGGCCGGGCTCTACAACTACACGCAGCTGATCTATGCCCTGCACGCCTGCGCCGTGCTGATGGGCATCTTCACTGGCGCCACGATCGCCGGCCGCTTCCTGTTCGGGCTGCCCTCGATCGTCGCCGTGATCCTGAACTACGCGCGGCGCGCCGAGGTGCGCGGCACCTGGCTCGAGACCCACTTCGCCTGGCAGATCCGCACTTTCTGGTTCTCGCTGCTCTGGGTCACGGTGACCCTGCTGATCGGCGCGCCACTGACCCTGGTCCTGATCGGCATCTACCTGGTCGTGCTCGGCTTCGCGATCGTCGGCGTCTGGGTGACCTATCGCGTGGCGCGCGGCTGGCTGCGCCTGCGATCCCGCCTGCCCATGCCGGTCGCGCTGCCGCCTCCGGCCGTGCCGCCGCCGGGCGGGGGCTGAGGCCGTGCCAGGCCTGCGCGCCGTGGCCGCGGGAGCCCTGCTGGGGCTGCTCGCCGCCGCCTGCGGCCAGAAGGGCGGCCTGTACCTGCCCGACAGCGCACCCGCCAGGGTGCACGCGCCGCCGGCAACCGCCGCGCCGGCCACACCGGGCGAGCCGGCAGCACCGGCAGCGCCGGCGGATGATCCGGCCACGCGGCGCAAGACGCCGACGCCCCCGGACCCATCGACCTCGCAGTGACCCGGCCGTCCGCCCGATGAACGCCGCGCCCGACGCCATCCCCAAGCCCGACCTGATCCTCGTCGACGGCTCCTCGTACCTGTACCGGGCCTTCCACGCCCTGCCGCCGCTCAGCACCTCGCGCGGCGAGCCGACCGGCGCGGTGCACGGCGTGCTGAACATGCTGCGCAAGCTGGTCAAGGATTTCCCGGGCACGCGCCTCGTGGTGGTGTTCGACGCCCCGGGGCGCACCTTTCGCGACGACCTGTTCGCGCAGTACAAGGCGCAGCGCGCGCCGATGCCGGACGACCTGCGCGCGCAGGTCGAGCCGGTGCTGCAAGCGGTCAGCGCGCAGGGCCTGCCGCTGCTGCGCATCGTGGGCGTCGAGGCGGACGACGTCATCGGCACGCTCGCCACGCGCGCCGCGGCGGCCGGCCAGCAGGTGCTGATCTCGACCGGCGACAAGGACATGGCGCAGCTCGTCAACGAGCGCATCACGCTGATCAACACGATGACCGACTCGCGCCTCGACCGCGCCGGCGTCAAGGCCAAGTTCGACGTGTGGCCGGAGCAGATCATCGATTACCTCGCGCTGGTCGGCGACAGCTCGGACAACATCCCCGGCGTCGACAAGGTCGGACCGAAGACCGCCGCCAAGTGGCTGGGCGCCTACGGCACGCTGGCCTCGATCCTCGAGCACGCCGCCGAGATCACCGGCAAGGTGGGCGAGAACCTGCGCGCCGGCACCGAGACGATCGCGCTCTCGCGCCAGCTGGCGACGATCCGCTGCGACCTCGAGCTGGCGGTCGAAGAGGCGGACCTGGCCATGCGCCCGGCAGACACCGAAGCGTTGCGGAATCTCTACACGCGCCTCGAGATGCGCTCGTTCCTGCGCGCGCTCGAGGGCGGCGACGCGGCGGCGGCGACGGACGCTGCTGCAATTGCAGCGCCTGCGAGCGCCGGGCCGGGCGCGGCCGACGGCGCCGCCGCGCCCGCGGCTCCCGCCGCCGGCGTCGATCCGGTCGAGCGGCACTACGTCATGGTCGATGACTGGACCGTGCTGCTCGGCTGGCTCGAGCGGCTGCGGCGCGCGCCGCTCGTGTCCTTCGACACCGAGACCACCGGGCTCGACTACATGAAGGCGCAGGTCGTCGGCGTCTCCTTCTGCATCGAAGCGGGCCGCGGCGTGTACGTGCCGCTCGCGCACGTCTATCCGGGCGCGCCGGACCAGCTCGACCGCGCGCGCGTGCTGGCGGCGCTCAAGCCGCTGCTCGAGGATCCCGGCTTGCCCAAGGTCGGCGCGAACCTGAAGTTCGACATGCACGTGCTCGAGAACCACGGCATCGTGCTGCGCGGCCAGCGCTACGACACGATGCTCGAGTCCTACGTGCTGAACAGCACCTCGACGCGCCACGACATGGACTCGATGGCGCTGCGCTACCTCGGCATCCAGACGATCCATTTCGAGGACGTCGCCGGCAAGGGCGCGAAGCAGATCAGCTTCGACCAGGTCGACGTCGCGACCGCGGCGAATTATTCCGCGGAAGACGCCGACGTCACGCTGCGCCTGCACCAGGCGCTGTGGCCGCAGCTCGCCGCCACGCCCGCGCTCGAACGGCTCTATGCGGACATCGAGCAGCCGCTGGTGCCGGTGCTGCAGCGCATGGAGCGCGGCGGCGTGCTGGTCGACCGCGCCATGCTGCAGGCGCAAAGCCTGGAACTCGCGCGGCGCATGGCCGAACTCGGCGCCGAGGCGCAGCGCGCCGCCGGCCAGGACTTCAACCTCGAATCGCCGAAGCAGCTGCAGCAGATCCTGTTCGAGAAGCTCAAGATCCCGGTGCTGCGCAAGACGCCGACCGGGCAGCCGTCCACCGCCGAGGACGTGCTCGAGGAACTGGCCGACGAACACGCGCTGCCGCGCCTGATCCTCGATTACCGCGCACTCGCCAAGCTGCGCTCGACCTACACCGAGAAGCTGCCGCAGCAGGTCAACGACGCCACGGGCCGCGTGCACACCTGCTACCAGCAGGCCGTGGCCGCGACCGGGCGGCTGTCCTCGACCGACCCGAACCTGCAGAACATCCCGATCCGCAGGCCCGAGGGGCGGCGCATCCGCCAGGCCTTCATCGCGCCGCCCGGCCACCTGCTGCTGGCCGCGGACTACTCGCAGATCGAGCTGCGCATCATGGCGCACCTGTCGGAGGACGCAGGCCTGCTGCGCGCCTTCGCGGCGGACGCGGACATCCACCGCGCCACCGCCGCGGAAGTCTTCATGGTGGCGCCCGATGCAGTCAGCGCCGACCAGCGCCGTTCCGCCAAGGCCATCAACTTCGGCCTGATCTACGGCATGTCGGCCTTCGGGCTGGCGCGCCAGCTCGGCATCGAGCGCGCGGCCGCCGCGCAATACGTCGAGCTCTACTTCGCGCGCTACCCGGGCGTGCGCCGCTACATGGACGAAACGCGCGCGCGCGCGCGCCGCGACGGCTACGTCGAGACCGTGTTCGGTCGGCGGCTCTACCTGCCCGACATCGCCTCGCGCAACCGCCAGCTGCAGCAGTACGCCGAGCGCAGCGCCATCAACGCGCCGATGCAGGGCACCGCGGCCGACATCATCAAGCGCGCGATGATCGAGGTCGACGCCTGGTGCCTGCAGTCGCAGGGCCGCGCGCGGCTGTTGATGCAGGTGCACGACGAGCTGGTGCTCGAGGTGCGCGCGGATTTCCTCGACGCAGCACGCGCACGCGTGGCCGAGCTGATGGCGGGCGCTGCTGCACTGCGCGTGCCGCTCAAGGTGGACGTCGGCCACGGCGCCAACTGGGACCAGGCGCACTAATCGAAGTGGCCGTGGTCCAATCCTGGAATGTAGGAGTGGACGGACGATGAACCAGGCACTGAAATCCACGGCGCTGGCGCTCGGCGCGGCGGCCACGCTGCTCGGCGCGACGCGCGCGCACGCCGTCGAGCACGGCATCTACGTCGGCGGCGCGCTCGGGCAGTCGGCCAGCGGCCTCGACAGCGGCAACGTCAACTACACCGACCACAACCTCGGCTGGCAGGTGTTCGCCGGCATCCGTCCGCTGAAGCTGCTCGCGGTGGAGGCCGACTACATCGACCTCGGCGCGACGAACTCGGACGCCAACCACGCCCACACCCGCGCCGCGGGCGCCTTCGTGCTCGGCTTCCTGCCGATCCCGGTGGTCGACGTCTACGGCAAGGTGGGACTGGTCTCGTGGCACACGGATGCCTCGACCCCGGCCTATTCGTTCCGGCCCAGCGGCAGCGACCTCGCCGCCGGCGCGGGCGTGCAGCTGCACTTGGGTCCGGTGGCGGCGCGCCTGGAATACCAGGCCTTCGATGCGCACGCGGCCTCGACGCCGAGCATGCTGTCGCTCGGCGTCAGCTACACGTTCTTCTGATGCTGCGCGTCACGCGACGGCGCCGATCGGCGACAGTCCCGGAACCCAAGTTCGCCGCGAAATACCGGGAACTTTCCGCACCGCCCACCCTCCAACTCTCGTGAGTGCGATGAAGCGCTCCCCGCTCCCTCCCTAAAGCGGGTCGCTGTGCCCCGGTGGCCAATCCCCCCCCCAATCTGCGGCCACCGGGGCCTTTTTTTGCCCGTTATCCGGGCGCGATCAGTCCGGCTATTTCCCCAGCCAGCTTCCGAGCTGCCGCTGCGCTTCGACAACCCCGGTTCCGTCCATCGCCGAAAAAGGCTGCAGCGTCGCGCGGCCGGCGAGCGCGCGCGCGGCCTCGGTGAGCGCCTGGCGCAGTTCGGCACGCTTGAGCTTGTCGCTCTTGCTGAGCAGCACGTGCACGGGCATTTGCGCGGCGGCGGCCCACGCGAGCAGTTCCTGATCGCCGTCCAGCAGGCCGCGCCGGCTGTCCACCAGCAGGAACAATCCGTGCAGCGACTCGCGCGTCGCCAGCGCCTCGATCATCGGGCCCCAGCTCGCGCGCTCGGCTTCGCCGGCGGCCGCGTAGCCGTAGCCCGGCAGGTCGACGATGCGCCGGAGCGGGGCGAGCTCGAAGAAATTGAGCAGCCGGGTCCGTCCCGGGAGCTTGGCGGTGCGCGCGAGGCCCCGGCGCCCGACCAGCACGTTGATGGCGGTCGACTTGCCGGCGTTCGAACGGCCGGCGAAGGCGACCTCGGCGCCGAGGTCGACGGGGAACTGCCGCGCGTGCGCGGCGCTGAGCAGCAGGGCGGCGCGTGGATAGGTGCTCATCCGGTGCGGCGATCGGCCTTCGCGGGGTCGGCTCGGGGGGCGGGTCGGGTTTGACGCCGCCTAGTGTACAATCCCGCGCTCCCGGGGCACGGAAAACACCATGACTGCGTCGATACGAATCGCCTGCTGCGCGCTTGCTTTGCTGGCCTCGACGGCTACCTGGTCCGAAGGCTCGGCCACGGCCGGCGCCGCGGTGGCCACCACCTGCCAGGCCTGCCACGGCATGAACGGCAACAGCTCGAACCCGGAATGGCCGAACCTCGCCGGCCAGAACGTCGCCTACCTCGAGCACCAGCTGCACCTGTTCCATGAAAGCGAGCGGCCGGGCATGCCGGGCGATCCGGCCGCGGCGCTGATGCCGCCGATGGCGGCGCCGCTGACCGACCAGAACATCCAGGACGTCGCGGCCTACTTCTCGCAGCAGACGCCGGTCGGCCTCGAGGCCGATCCGTCCTACTGGAAGGCGGGCCAGAAGCTCTACCGCGGCGGCGATCGCGAGCGCAGCATTCCCTCGTGCAGCGCCTGCCACGGCCCGGACGGCCGCGGCAACCCCGGTTCGGGCTATCCGGCGCTGCGCGCGCAGCAGTCGGCCTACGTGGTCAAGCAGCTCAAGGCCTACAGCGCCGGCGAGCGCTACAGCAAGGACGCGAAGGGCGGCAGCATGGGCGGCGACAACTACATGATCATGCACACGATCGCCTCGCGCATGACTCCCGAAGACATGCGCGACGTCGCCTCGTACGTGCAGGGACTGCGCTGACATGAAGCGCGCGCCGCGCCGCTTCGCGCCCGCACTGGCCCTGCCAGCCCTGTTGGCGCTGCTCGCGGCCTGCGGCGGACCGGCTCCGTCCACGCCCGCGCCGAGCGCTGCACCCGCGGCGCCAGCGCCCGCGGCCACCACGGCCACGCCGGCGGTGCCGGCTTCCGAGACCCCGGGCGCCGACGCGGCCGCCGCCAAGGCGAGCACGCCGCCCGAGGAATCGAAGCTCGAAAAGGCCGCGCCGCTCGCGGCCGCCGGACAGCTGCCCGCGGGCAAGTGGCAGGCCGGCGTCAATTACCGCCCGCTGGTGCCGGCGCAGCCGACCGACGCACCACCCGGCAAGGTCGAAGTGGTCGAGGTGTTCTGGTACGGCTGCCCGCACTGCTACGCGCTCGACCCCTACGTCGAGAGCTGGCGCAAGTCCAAGCCGGCCTGGATCGAGTTCCAGCGCGTGCCGGTGACCTGGCAGCCCGCGCACCAGGCGCACGCGCGCCTGTTCTACACGCTCCAGGCGCTCGGCAAGGAAGAAGAACTGCATAACGCGGTGTTCTCCGAGATGCACGACAAGAAGAACTACATGTTCATGCAGGGCGACGAGAAGGAAACGCTCGCCGCGATGGTCAGCTTCGCCAAGGCGCACGGCATCAGCGCGGCCGACTTCACCGCCGCCTGGAATTCCTTCACGGTGCAGACCGACATGCAGAAGGCCGACGAGCTCGTGCACCGCTACCACGTCGACGGCGTGCCGCTGCTGGTCATC
>Ga0075355_1000049_pt1 | contig 14674 bp, 10 predicted proteins | sample WestPond_Cattail_6_FD_120069 | JGI IMG/M metagenome (GOLD analysis project Ga0075355, IMG submission 120069) | Natural and restored wetland microbial communities from the San Francisco Bay, California, USA, that impact long-term carbon... | ecosystem: Environmental > Terrestrial > Soil >...
AATCCGGATCACCTGCCCTTCTCCTGGAAGATCCTGGTCAGCGGGTACGTGCCCGAGTACCTCTACGAATCGGGCCGCATCGAAACCCCGCTGGCGTTCGATGAATTGCAGCGCCGCAGCATCGTCAACGCACGCGCGCAGGCCGCCGACCAGGCGGCGGACTTCTCGCAACGCATCCGGGCCGCCGCGGCAGCCGTGGCGCCGCCATGATCGCGCCGCGGGCGCCGGTGGCGCGCGGCGCGCATTCTGGCCAAGTCGGCACCGCGACGGTATAGTGCGCCGCGAAATCCCGTGCGTACGGCGCGCATTGCCAGCAGCAGTGCTTTCGTGAGGAATTACCGCGAATGATCCATCGACACCTTGCGTTCGCGACCATGGCCGTGCTGGCCGCGACGCGAGTCCTGGCGGCAGGAGACGACGAGAGCGATCTCGCCAAGAAACTCGCCAATCCCGTCGCCAACCTGGTGAGCGTGCCGTTCCAGTACAACCACGACAACGACATCGGCCCGTCGAACGGCTCGAAGGACTACCTCAACATCCAGCCGGTCATTCCGGTCGGACTCAACGCCGACTGGAACGTGATCACGCGCACCATCGTGCCGCTGGTCGACTTGAACGACGTGCCGCGGCCTGGCGACGACACCTCGGGGCTCGGTGACACGACCGCCAGCCAGTTCTTTTCGCCCAAGAATCCCACGGCGAGCGGCTGGATCTGGGGCGCGGGCCCGGTCGAACTGCTGCCCACGGCCTCGAGCCGCGAACTCGGCTCGGGCAAGTGGGGCCTCGGTCCGACCTTCGTCGGATTGAAGCAGGAGGGGCCGATCACCTACGGCGTGCTGGCGAACCACATCTGGTCGGTGGCCGGCGACAGCGACCGCGCCAATGTCAGCTCGACTTTCATGCAGCCGTTCTTCGCCTACGTCACGAAGACGCACACCACTTTTGGCGTGAATACCGAATCGACCTACAACTGGACCAACGACACCTGGTCGGTGCCGCTCAACTTCACGGTCGCGCAGATGCTCAAGCTCGGTCCGCAGATCTGCCAGGTGACGCTCGGTGCGCGCTACTGGGCTTCCTCGCCTGCCGGCGGACCCGATGGCTGGGGCTACCGCATTGTCGTAACGCTGCTGTATCCGAAGTAGCCACGCATGCACAGCACCATCGTCGCGGCCCTGGTCTTCGCCTGCGTTTTCGGTGGCGTGCTCGCGGGCATGTACTTCCGCCGGGTGCTGCCCGAGCACCACCTGCAGCAGGACACGAAGGAAGTCATCACGCTCGGCATGGGCATGATCGGGACGCTCACGGCGCTGCTGCTGGCCATGGTGACCTCGACCGCCAAGGATTCCTTCGACTTCGAGAGCAGCCAGCTCCGGCAGACGGGAGTCGATCTCCTGATGCTGGATCGCGCGCTTGCGGACTACGGTCCCGAGACCCGGGCCATTCGCGCCGACCTGCGCGCGGCGATCAAGCGGCGCTTGCAGCTGACCTGGCCCGAGCAGGGCACTATGGGTGCGGTGGCGCTCGAATCGACCGCGACCAACGCGGCGCCGTACCGGCTCATCCAGAGCATCCGGCAGCTCACGCCGCAGACCGACGTGCAGAAGGACATGAAGGACCAGGCCCTGCAGCAGGTCAGCGAAGTGCTCAAGTCGCGCTGGGTGCTGCTCGAGGGCGCGAATTCCAGCCTGCCGACGCTGTTCCTGGTCGTGGTGGTCTGCTGGCTGACCTTGATCTTCGCGAGCTTCGGCCTGCACGCGCCCGGCAATGCGACCGCGATCGTGGTGCTGCTGGTGTGCGCGCTGTCCGTCGCCGGCTCGGTGTTCCTGATACTCGAGCTCAACACGCCCTTCAGCGGGCTGATGAAGGTGTCCGGCGAGCCGCTGCGCCTGGCGCTGGCGCAGCTCGGGCCCTAGGGCGGCCGCCCGCTTGCGGCGCTGCCTTGCACTGTTGCTGCTGTGCACCGCCGTCAGTGGCGGCGCCGGCGCCGCGCCCAAGACCGACGTCATCGTGCTGCGCAATGGCGATCGCATCACCGGCGAAGTCAAGGAGCTGACGCGCGGCCAGCTGCGCTTCAAGACCGACAACGCCGGCACGCTCTACGTCGAGTGGGACAAGGTGACGAGCGTGCTCTCGGGGCAGCGCCTGCGCGCCGAGCTCAGCAACGGCGCGCGCCACATCGGCACCGCGCTGACGCCGGCCGGCCCCGGCCAGCTGCAGCTCAGCGACGAGCAGACCGGCACGGTGGCGCGCATGGCGATGAGCGACATCGTCGAGCTCTATCCCGTGGAGCAGGGATTGCGCCTCGCCACCCTCGATGGCTACCTGACCGCGGGCTACAGCTTCACCAAGGCGAACAACCTGCAGGAATTCGCCTTCAGCGGCGGGCTCAGCACCACGCAGGAGAAGCGCAAGTGGTCGCTGGACGGCTCCACGGACGTGACCACGCAGGATGGCGCGAACGACACGCAGCGCTACGACGTCGTCGGCCAGGTGCGGCACCTGATGCCGCAGCATTGGTTCATGCAGGAGACGCTGCAATTCGAGAGCAACGAAGAGATGGCGCTCGACTTGCGCACCAGCCTCGGCGCCGCCTACGGGCGCTACCTGGTGCAGAACCGCGACCATGAGTGGTCGGCCTGGGCCGGCGCCAACCTCACCGACGAGCGCGAAGTCGCGCAGCCCAACAAGCGCAGCGTCGAGGCCGTGATCGGCACGCAGTACGCTTTCTTCCGCTACGACACCCCGGAGCGCAACGTGGTGGCCGAATTCGCCGTGTTGCCGAGCCTGACCGAATCCGGGCGCGTGCGCGCCGGGGCCAAGCTGCGTTGCCGCTGGGAGATCGTCAAGGACTTCTTCTTCGAGCTCTCGGCCTTCGGCACCTACGACAACAAGCCGGGCGAGTTCGCCACTTCGCACTCCGACTACGGCACCGAGACCTCGCTCGGCTTCACCTTCTAGCCGCGGCCCGCGCTCAGCCGAAGTCGACCTCGCGCGCTTCCGGGCGGCGCGCGCGCCGCGCCAGCCACATGACTCCCGCCGTGTCGAGGATCCCGGCCCACAGGCGGTTCAGCATGCCGTAGTGGGAGCGGCCGCGCGTGCGGGCGCGGTGGTTGACCGGCACCGAGCGGACCTGCGCGCCGGCACGCAGCGCCAGCGCCGGCATGAAGCGGTGCATGTGATCGAAGTCCGGCAGGCGCAGGAACAGCGCGCGCGAATAGAGCTTGAGGCCGCAGCCGGTGTCCGGGGTCCCATCCCCCAGCAACCAGCCGCGCACGCCGTTGGCGAGCCGCGATTGCGTGCGCGTGTACCAGTTGTCGCGGCGCTGGTTGCGCCAGCCGGCGACCAGCACCGTGTCATCGCCGCGCTGCGCCGCCAGCTCGCGCGCGCACGCCAGCAGTTTCGGTATGTCGGCAGGGTCGTTCTGGCCGTCGCCGTCCAGGGTCGCGATCCAGCGGCCGCGCGCCGCGTGCACGCCGGTGCTGACCGCGGCGCTCTGCCCCATGCTGCGCGCATGCCGCAGCACGCGCAGCATCGGCGCCTGCGCGTGCGCCGCCGCCAGCTGCGCCGGCGTCGCGTCGCTGCTGCCGTCGTCGACGTACACGATCTCGAAGGCCGCCACGGGCCGCAGCGCACTGACGATCTCCGCCACCTGCGGAGCGATGTTGCCGGCCTCGTTGTGCACCGGCACCACGACCGACACTTCCGGCGCGGGCGCCATCAGCGCGCGCCTTCCGCCGGCGTGGGCCGCGCGTGCGCGATTGGCGCGATCATCGTGATTGGCGCGACCATGATGGGGGACCGCGCGATACTGCGCAGTCGGAGCTGCTTGACCATGACCACCGCGACTTGACCCCGCGCCGCGTCCTTTCAATCACCGCGCGGCTGCCGCTGTTGTGCAAGGCCACTCTTCTACGCGGTGCGCGGCCGGGCGTCAATTGCGGCCACTCCGCGGGTCGGATGAAATAGAAAAAACAGCACTTTAGATATAGAATTGACAGTAAAAACACAGCATGGTTGCGCCGTGGGGAGCGCGCGTGCCAGAGGGAGAAGCTCCGTTGAGTGCATCGCAAGTCGAGGCCCCAGTGGCCCCAGCCGTGAGCGCGTCCGGGCGCTGGCCGAAGCCCCTGTTGGCCGTCCTGGCCGGCGCCCTGGCGCTCTCGCTGTGGACGGCGCTGCGCTTTCCGCTGCTCGATCCAGACGAGGGCCGCAATGCCGAGGTGGCCCGCGAGATGGCGGCGAGCGGCGATGTCGTGATCCCGCACCTCGCCGGGGTTCCCTACCTCGACAAGCCCCCCGCGCTGTTCGCTGCGGCGGCCGCGGCGGTGCGCGTGCTCGGTCCCCGCCCGCTGGCGCCGCGCCTGCCCGCCGTGATCGCGAGCTTCGCGATCCTGCTGCTGTTGGCGCGCACGTCGCGCAGGTTCGCCGGCGATGGCCAGGCGCTGCGCGCGACCCTGCTGACCGCCGCGGCGCCGTTGTTCGCGGGGCTGTCGGCCTACGTCATCTTCGACATGCCGCTCGCGGCCTGCGTGACCGTGGTCTGGCTGGGCCTGGCGCGCGAGCTGACCGCCGGGGCCACCGCGCAACGGCGCCTGTGCATGTACGCCGCCCTCGGCCTCGGCATACTGCTCAAGGGCCCGATCATGATCGCCTGGGTGCTCGGCGGGAGCGCGGCCACGGCGCTGCTGTTGCGCGAGCGCGCGCCGCTGCGCTGGCTGGGCTGGTGGCCCGGCTGGCTGCTGGCGCTCGGCATGGCGGGCGCGTGGTTCGTGCTCGCGCTGCAGCGCCACCCGGAGTTCGCCCACTATGCCCTGGTCGAGGAATCGCTCGAGCGCCTGACCACGGGTTCGTTCCACCGCGAGCAGCCCTGGTGGTTCGTGCCGCTGGTGCTGGTGGGCGGCACCCTGACCTGGTCGCTGCTGACCCCCTGGCGCTGGCCGCAGTCGCGTCCCGCGCACGTGGCGGCGGGCTTCGTGCTGTTCGCAGTGGTGTTCTTCTCGCTGTCGCACTCCAAGCTCGTGACCTACCTGCTGCCGGTGGTCCCGGCCGCCGCCTATCTCGCGGCCGAATGCTGGCAGCGCGCGCCACGCTTGCCCGGCTACCTGCTGGTGGGGCTGTCGATCGCGCCGCTCCTGCTGGTGGCCGGCTCGCCCTGGGTGGACCGCTACATGCAGCAACATTCCGGCGCCGCGCTCGCCGCGGCCATCGAGGCCAGCGGCGGTGGCGCGGTGCGCTACGAGGACTGCTACTCGCCGGGCACCGATTTCCTGCGTGGCCGCACCTCCGCCGTGGTCTCGGCCGATGGATCGCCGCTGACCAGCAACTACATCGTGCGTTATCGCGAGCTGCTCACGCAGCGCGGGCAGTGGCGGCTGCACGCGACGCCCGCCGCGGCGCCGCCGGCCGACGTGATCGTGCGCGCGGCCAAGAACCCCACTCCACCGCCGGCCGGTGGACGCCTCATCTTCAGCGACGCGCGCTTCCACGCGTGGCGCCTCGAGCCGGGACCCTGACGCGCATGTGCGGCATCGCCGGCCTGGTGGCCCCCTCCCTGTCCCCGTCCGAGCGCATCGGCCTGGTGCGCGGCATGGTGGAGCGCCTGCGCCATCGCGGCCCCTCCGGCGAGGCCACCTGGGACGATGGCGAGTGCGCGCTCGGCATCGCGCGCCTGGCGATCGTCGCCCCGAACCAGCCGGCCAGCGTGTTCGCGAACGAGCGCGGCGACGTGCGCACCGTGGTCAACGGCGAGTTCTACAACCACCACGCGCTGTTCGAGGAGCTGCGCGCGCGCGGCCATGACGTCGCCGCGTCGGGCCCCGACACCGCGTTGCTGCCGCACCTGTACGAGGACCGCGGCGCGGACTTCCCGCTGGCCATCGACGGCATGTTCGCGGTCGCGCTCTGGGACCAGCGCACGCGCACGCTGGTGCTGTCGCGCGATCGCGCCGGCGAGAAGCCACTGTTCATCGCCGAGGCGCCGGGCCGCTTCGCCTTCGCCTCCGAGCCCGGCGCGCTGGTGGCGCTGCCCTGGGTCAGCCGCGCGCCGGCCGCCGGCGCGCTGGCGCGCTACCTCATGCACGGCTACTTCGCGCGCGGCGATTCGGCCTACGCGGCGCTGCGCCAGCTGCCGCCCGGCCACACGCTCGTCTTCAGCGGCGGCCAGGCCCGCACGCAGCGCTACTGGCGGCCCTGGGATGCGCTGCGCAGCGCAAAGCCCAGCGCCACGGTCGCCGCAGCCAGCGCACGCTCCGCCGAGGCCCTGGCCAGCGCGGTGCTGTCGCGCGTTCCCGGCGAGGTGCCATTCGGCGTATTCCTGTCGGGCGGGGTCGACTCGGGGCTCGTGGCCACGTTGGCCGCGCGTGGGCTCGGGCACTCATTTCCGACCTTCAGCATGCGCATCGATCATCGCGGCTACGACGAATCCGGCTTCGCGCGCCGCGTCGCCGCCTCGATCGGTTCGCAGCACCACGAACTCGTCATGGGCGCCGCGGAAGGCGCCGAGGCGCTGCACGCCTGGGCGGCGCGCATGGACCAGCCGCTCGGCGATCCGAGCGTGCTGCCGACCTGGGCGCTCGCACGCCTGGCGGCGCGCCACGTGCCGGTCGTGCTCACGGGCGAAGGCGGCGACGAACTGTTCGGCGGCTACCCGACCTACCTTGGGCATCGCTACGCGCGCTACGCCAACGCCGTGCCCGGCCCGCTGGCGCGCGCCGCGGTGGCGCTCGCCTGGCGCTACCGCCCGCGCCACCACCACGTCACGCTCGCGCACCTGCTCGAACGCTTCCTGTCGGTGCGCGGCCTGTCGCCATACGAGCGGCACCTGGCCTGGTTCGGGACCTCGCGTGCGCCCGAAGCGCTCGCGCTGCTGGCGCCGGAATTGCGCGCCTCGGTCGAGGCCGCCGCGCCGCTCGCGCACCTGCACGAACTCGAGCACGAGCTGGCCGGCCTCGAGCTGCTGCGCGGCAGCGCCGCGCGCCTCACCGCCTACCAGCTGCTCGATTTCGAGACCTACCTGTCCGGCGACCTGCTGACCAAGGTCGATCGCTGCACGATGGCGCACGGGGTCGAATCGCGCGCACCGTTCCTGCGTCCGGCGCTGATCGAATTCGCGCTCGCGCTGCCGGACGACGCCAAGATCCATGGAACCAGCGGCAAGCACGCGCTCAAGCAGGCCGCCGCCGACCTGCTGCCCGCCGACCTGCTGGCGCGCCGCAAGCAGGGCTTCTCGCCGCCGTTTTCGGCGTGGGCGCGTGGGCCGCTGCGTGCCTACCTGGGCGAAGTACTCGCGCCCGAGCGCCTGCGCCGCGCCGGGGTGCTGGACGTCGCGGCCACCACGCGCCTGCTCGACGACCACCTGAGCGAACGCAGCGATCGCGGGCGCACGCTCTGGGCCGTGTTGAGCCTGCAGTGCTGGGCCGAGCACTGGGTGCTGGCCGCGCCGCGGGCGATCGCGACGACGGCCTGAGCGAGCCACGCTCCGGCGCTCTCCGTTATCATGACCGCCGGACGAACAATCAGGCGGGGGTGCGTCGTGCGCAGGCAATTGCTGTCGGTGGCGGGATTCACGCGGGCGACCGCGGCAGTGGCGGCAACGCTGGCATTGACAGCGCGTGCGGCGCCGGTCGATACCGGTCCGGACACCGCCGAGCCGGGGTCCATCGAGGAGATTGCGCGCGACACCACCGAGGCGCGGTTCCTGTCGCCGTGGGTCAGCTACCTCCCCGCCTCGGCCTCGGTGCCCTCGCCGCGCGCCTTCCTGCACCGCATTCCGGGCGCGCCGGGGGAGCTCGCCAACACCGAAACCGCAGCCGCCTACCTGCGAGCGCTTGCCGGCGCCTCGCCACGCGTGCGCTTCTTCACGATCGGGCGCTCCGAGGAAGGGCGCGACATCGTGATGGTCGCCATCGCCGACGAGGCGGGCATCGCGGAGCTCGACCGGCTGCGCGCGGCCACGGCGGCGCTCGCCGATCCGCGCCGCACTGATCCGGCGGCGGCCGAAAAGCTGATCGCCAGCGCGCGCCCCGTCTATTACCTGAACGCCGGCACGCATTCCGACGAGTCCGGGTCCACCGAGTCGATGCTCGAGCTCGCCTACCGCCTGGCCGTGTCCGAGCAGCCGATGATCCGGCGCATCCGCGAGAACACGGTGGTGCTGATCAATCCCGTGCTCAATGCCGACGGGCGCGACAAGTTCGTCGACTGGTTCTACCGCTACCTCAAGGGCAAGACCGACCTCGCGACGCTGCCGCGCATGTCGCCGCCGTACTGGTCGAAATACGCCTACGTCGACATCAACCGCGACACGCACCAGGTCACGCACGAGGCGACCAAGGCGCTGAACCGCATGTTCTTCGACTGGCACCCGACCGTCGTGCACGACCTGCACGAGAGCATCGCCCTGCTGATGACCTGGAACGGCACCGGTCCGTACAACCCCAACGTCGACCCGCTCACCTTCGATGAAATGCTCGAATTGAGCTTCCACGAAGTGCAGACCATGACGGGCTTCGGCATGCCCGGGGTCTGGACCTGGAACTTCGGCGAATCGTTCTCGGAGCTCTACGTCGACTCGGTGGCGATGAACCACAACGCCATCGGACGCGGCTACGAGACCTTCGGCAATGGCACGGCCGAGACCATCACGCACGTGGCGGGTTCCGGCCTGCCGGAACTCTCGCCGGAGTCGCTCACGCCGGAGTGGTATCGCCCCTTGCCGCCGCCGAGCGAGACCTTCACCTGGTCGGCACGCGACAACCTCAACTACAACGAGACCGGCGTGCTTTCCGCGCTCGATGCCGTGGCCGTGCAGTCGAAGGCGCTGCTGCGCAATTTCTACTTGAAGGGCTACCACTCGTGGCGCAAGGGCGTCGAGCAGCCGCCGTACGCGATCGTGATCCCGGACGGCCAGGGCGACCGCCTGCGCGTGGCGCAGATGGTCCAGCGCCTGATGCGCCAGCACATCGAGGTGCAGCGCGCCACCGCGCCGCTCGCGCTCAAGGAAGGTTCGTTTCCCGCCGGCACCTACGTGGTGCGGCTCGACCAGCCCTATCGCAACTACGCCATCGACCTGCTGCTGCCGCAGGATTATCCCAAGGACAAGGGCGCTCCCTACGACGACGTCTCGTGGGAGTTGCCGGCGAACTACCACCTCGAGGTGGTGAAGACCGCCGACGCGTCGGTGCGCACCGCGGCGCTCGAGTTGCTGGCGCAGCCGCCCCAGCCCAGCGGCGGTGTCGCGGGCGCGGGACCGGTGTACCTGCTCCGGGACACCGGCCAGGAGTCGCTGCTCGAGGCGCGCTACCGGCTCGCGCGTTTCCAGGTCTCGATCGCGGAACTCGGCTTCAGCGCGGGCGGTGCCGACTACCCGGCCGGGTCGTGGATCATCAAGGACCAGCCGGGCCTCGCCGAGGCGGTGCGCGCCGTGGCGCAGGACCTCGCGCTCGACTTCGCGCGCGTCACGCAGGCGCCCGCGGTCGCGAGCCACGACGCGCGGCCGCCGCGCCTCGGGGTGTGGGTGCCGTGGGCCGACACCGACTCGATCGGCTGGGTGCGCTACAGCCTGGACCAGCGCCACATTCCCTACAGCTACGTGCGCGACGAGGACATCCGCGCCGGGCACCTGCGCGATCGCTACGACGTGCTGCTCTATGGACACGTGGACCTCGAACTGGCCGAGCAGATCCATGGCATACCGAAGTCCTGGGGCCCGATGCCCTTCAAGAAGACCGCGCAGTCCCCCAGCTTCGGCACGCCGGCCGAGTCCGACGACATCACCGGCGGCATCGGCTGGGCCGGCCTCCAGCAGATCCAGGATTTCGTCGAGGGCGGCGGCCTGATGGTGACGCTCGGCAGCGGCACCGTGCTGGCGCTCGAGGGCGGCATCGTGCGCGGGGTGCGGCGCGACTCCGGCGGACCGCCGCGCAGCGCGGCCGGTACCGGTGGCGCCGCCGCCGAATCCGCGCTCGATGCCGAGACCCGCACCCCGGGCTCGCACCTGCGCGTCAGCTTCGCGCGGCCGCAGCACCCGATCGCCTACGGCTATCCGGCGCGCACGCACGTGTTCCGCCAGAACTACCCGCTCTATGCCTTGCCGCGGCAATCGCTGCAGATGGCCTACTGCACCGGGTGCCTCGACCGCCCCTACGACCTCAGCAGCATCGTGCTCGAGTGGGGCGATCGCGAGGGCGCGCCGTTGCTGGTCAGCGGCCAGGTTTGGGGTCCGGCCGGCCTCGTCGGACGGCCGGCGATCCTCGACATGCCCGAGGGCCGCGGCCACGTGATCGCCTTCAACTTCAATCCGTTCCACCGCGACCTGAATCGCGGCGACCAGCGCATGGTCTGGAATGCGCTGCTGAACTGGCAGTCGATCCTGCGTGGAACGCCGGCCGCAGGGCCGGCGAAGCCAGCGACGGAGGCTGGCGCGGGCGCGCAGCCTTGAACGCGCGCGTCGGCCGGCCGGGTGCGCGGCGGTTTGCTGGCGCGGCGCCGGCTGCGTGCGCGGTGCTCGCGAGCCTCGCCCTGGCCACCGCTGCCGGCATCGCGACGGCCACGCCCGCGGCTTTGCGTGTCGGCAGCCTCACGCTCCGGCATTGCGCCACTGGCGAGGGCTGGTGCGGTACGTTCGAACGAGCGTTGGATCCATCTGGCGTCGTGGCGGGCACGATACCCGTCCACTTCGAGTACTACCGCCACCTGGATGCCGGTCCGGCCGCGGGAACCCTGGTGGCGACGGAAGGTGGCCCGGGCTTCCCGGCCACCGGATCGAGCGCGAGCTACCTGGCGCTATACCAGCCGCTGCGCGGATCGCGCGATGTCCTCATCATGGACAATCGCGGCACGGGTGATTCGGGAGCCGTGGACTGTCCGTCGCTGCAGCGCGAGCCGACGCTGACCGAGGCGGGGGTCGCGGCTTGTGGCGCGCTGCTGGGCGCGGCCGCGCCGTTCTACAGCACGACGCTGGCGGCCGACGACCTGGCGGCGCTGCTGGACGCGCTCGGCACCGGACCGATCGACCTGTATGGCGATTCCTACGGTACTTTCTTCGCGCAGGTGTTCGCCGTGCGGCACGGCGAGCGGCTGCGCTCGCTCGTGCTCGATGGCGCCTATCCGCTCGGCAGCGGTGACTACGCCTGGTACCCGGCCTACGCGCCGGCGATGCGCGCGAAGTTCAATCTCGCCTGCCAGCGCTCGAGTGCCTGCAGCGCCCTGCCGGGCGATTCCCTGGGCCACATCGCTCCCGCGCTGCGCGCGCTGCGCGTGGCGCCGCACCCGGCGACGGCCCGCGATTTGTCGGGAGCGCAGCGCCACTTCAACGCCGACGCCGGCGCGCTCGCGGTCGTGATGTTCGGCAGTGCGCCGGCCCTGGCGTCGGTGCGCGAGCTGGATGCAGCGGCGCGCGCCTACGTGGCGGGCGACCGCCCGCCGCTGCTGCGGCTGATGGCCGAGTCACAGGCGGGGGTCAGTTCCACCGACGACGCGCCCGCGCCGCGTGCATTCAGCGCCGGCCTCGCCGCCGCGGTGATGTGCCAGGACGCGCCGCAGATCTTCGACATGGCGCTGCCGCCGGCGCAGCGCCGCATCGAACGCGATCGCGCGGTGGCGCAGCGCGCGGCGCAGGCGCCGGACACCTACGCGCCATTCACGATCGCGGAATACCTGGGTCTGCCGCTCGACTACTCCTTCATCGACGAGTGCGTCGCCTGGCCCTCGCCGCCGGCCAGCCACCCGGCGGGCCACCTGGGCCCGGTCCCGCTCAAGTACCCGCAGGCGCCCACGCTGGTGGTTTCGGGTGACCTCGACAACATGACGCCGGTGGCCGACGGGGCGGCCGCCGCGGCCAATTTCCCGCACGCGACCCAGGTGATCATCCGCAACGGCTTCCACGTCAATGCGCTGCCGCACTCACGCTCGGACTGCGGCGCGATCCTGGTGCGGCGGTTCATCGAGGCACCGGGCGCGACGCCGGGCGGGGGCAATCCGGCCTGCGCGCAGGCCGTGCCCCCGGTGCGGCTCGTGCCGCGCTTCGCACGCAAGGCAGGCGAGCTCGAGCCAGCCGCGCCCGGCGCGGACAACGCCGCCGACGATGACGCGCTGCGGATCGTGACGGCGGCCCTGCTGACGGCCGGTGATGCGCTGGCGCGCGCGGCCGACGTCGCGCCCGGCGACGGCGTGGGCCTGCGTGGCGGCCGCTTCCACGTGACGCGCACCGCCAATGGCTACCACGTGGCGCTGCGCGACGCGCGCTGGACCGAGGATCTGGCCGTCAGCGGGGAGATCGACTGGCCCCGCCGCAGGGGTCCGGCGAGCGCGCACCTGAAGCTCAAGTCCGATTCCGGGCAGCGCGGCAGCCTCAGGGCGAGCTGGACGGAGGGCGTGGCAGACGCCCGCGCGCAGGTGCTGGGCCAGGTCGACGGTCGGCGGGTCGTCGCGGAGCTGCCGGCGCCTTGAGGGCGGCGCAGGACCGCCCTCGAGCGCGGCGTCCTAGATCGCGGGCTCTTCGGCGACGGTATCGCCGCGCAGCAAGGCCTGCGCCTGCTCCATCAGCGCGCGCCGCAGGTGCGATTCATAGATCGAGTCCAGCGCAAGCCAGGTGTCGCTGGCGCTGGTCCAGCCGCTGGCGATTCCCGCAGACAGCGTGGCTTTCGCGAGCAGGCCGCGCTGGCGCAGTGCGTCCGCGAATGAAGGACGCTCCGGTGCGGGAAACGGAGCGCCGGCACCGACGAAAGCCTGCCGGGTCGGTGCGAACGCTGCGGGATCGGGGGAATTGTTCATGGCGACACCTCGAATGCGCGGACAGGTTCGTTGGCTCAATACAAGCTGAGTCGTTGCCGCGTGACAAGGTTCCGTTGAATTGTGTCGGGCCGCGGCGACATCACCGATCGTCGGCCGCGATTATGGGGCGTGCGTGTTGCACGCCGATGACTGCGCCAATCAGGCGCGCGGCCGGCGTCGCCGGTATTCGTTGACGGCGTAGGCGGCGCCCACGGCGGCGATGAATCCGAATGCGGTCGACAGCTCCTTGCGGCTCAGGCTCGAAAGCATCCACAGGATGATCGCGCAGGCGCACAGCGGCACCAGGGGTCCGAATGGAACGCGGAACGCCGGGCCGTCGGCCGCGACGTTGCGGGCCCGGAGCCTGAGCACGCCGAGGCAGCAGATGAAATACAGCACCAGCGTGCCCGCGCTCGCCATCGTCGAGAGCTGCCGGAAAGTGCCGGTCAGCGACAGCGTCAGGCAGACCAGGCCATAGGTGACGATGGCCACGGCAGGCGTGCCGTAGCGGGGATGGACGTACGCGATCGCGCGCGGCAGCTGCCCCTGTTGGGCGAAGGCGTGCAGCACGCGCGGCGAGGACATGAGGTCGGCGGCGATGCAGCCCGTGGTCGAGATGATGATCGCCAGCACGATGAGGCGCGCGCCCCACGTGCCGAACATCACCTCGGCGACGTCGACGAGCGGCGCCTTCGAGTCGGCGAGCGCGGCGCCCATCGTGCCCTGCGAAACGACCTGCAGGCCGATGTAGAGGGCGGCGATGATGAACAGGCCGAGGAAGATGCCGCGCGGCACCGTGCGCGAGGGCTGGATGATCTCGCTGCTCATGCTGAGCGCGGCTTCGAAGCCGAAGAAGGCATAGAACAGCACCACCGAGGCTTCCCCGATGTGTTGCAGGGACGGCATGCCGGTCCACGCCAGCTTCGACGGATCGATGAAGAACAGACCGCCCAGCACCAGCAGTGCGAGCGGCGCGATCTTGACGATCGTCAGCGTGATCGAAAGCCGCAAGCCGTAGGTCACGCCACGGATGTTGATCGCCATCACGGTGGCGAACACCGCCAGCAACACGAGCGTGCGGATCCACGGGATCGCGAACACGGGCGCGACGGCGCCGAGCGTATCGACCAGCAGGCTCGCGATCGCGGCGTCGGCCACCGAGCCGCTCGCGGTCAACAACAGCATGCCGGCGATGCCGCCAATCACGGGGCCGAAGGGCACGCTGGCGTAGGCGTACAGGCCCCCGGCGCCTCCGACCCGGCTGCCACTCTCGGCCATGCACAGGCCAACCAGGCCAAACAGCGCCGCGCACACCAGGTAGGCGAGGATGGCCTGCGCGCCGAGCAGGGCCGCAATGATGGCGGGCAAGCCGAAGATGCCGGCCGCGACCGTCAGGTTCACCACGTTCAGGCCAAGGGCGCCTACTCCCACCACCCGCTTGAGTGGTGCGGCCTGGCTCGCGTCGTTCATGCCTGGGGGCTACCCGTCCCGATACGCCCGCCGTCGCCCTCGAGGCTCCAGTCGTGCGGGGCGATGCGCGGCAGCATGAAGACCCAGCCGATGAGTCCCAGCACGTTGACCGCGCTCGCCAGGAAGAACGCACTGCCAAAACCGCCGGAAGTGTCGACCAGCCACCCGGTCAGCGCCGGTGCGACGATCCCGGCCATGTTGCCGCAGGTGTTCTGCACGCCGACCCAGCGGCCGGTGGCCGTGGGACCGGCGATGATCTGCGGGATCGCATACACCCCGGGCGACTGGATGCCGCACACGAACTCATAGGCGAACAGGCAGGCGATCGAGCCGCCCACCGGCAGCAGCGCCATGCCTGCGATGCAGACGATGGCGGCCGCGTGCGTCCCGCCCATGAGTCCCTTGTAGATCACGTCCGGCGAGCGGCCGGACT
>Ga0075355_1000050_pt1 | contig 14640 bp, 12 predicted proteins | sample WestPond_Cattail_6_FD_120069 | JGI IMG/M metagenome (GOLD analysis project Ga0075355, IMG submission 120069) | Natural and restored wetland microbial communities from the San Francisco Bay, California, USA, that impact long-term carbon... | ecosystem: Environmental > Terrestrial > Soil >...
AGCGTCACGCCGCTGAACACCGGATAGATGCTGGCGTCCTTCGAGACGCTCGCGAGGTCGTCGAACTCGAGCATGTCATCGAAGAACGCGCGCACTCCGGTCTCGAAGCGCGCGCTGGCGAGCATGCGGTCGACCTGCCGCGCGCGCCCGGCGGGCGACTGGATCTCACCGCTCTCGGCGGAGCGGATGAGCTCGTCATCGGGACCCGCGTTCCACAGCAGCAGGCTCAGGCGCGTCGCATAAGAATAGGAGTCGAGCCGCAGCTTGCCGGGACGCGCCGGGTCCGGCTCGTAGCGGTCGGTCACGAACAGGAAATCGGGCGAAATCAGCATGGCGTTGATCGCGACCGCGAGCCCCGCGTAGAAGCTGCCCAGTTTCGCCGCCCCGCTGCCCGCGAGGTCCACGAGCCTCGAGCGCTGCTCGCCCGCCAGCGGGCGGCGATACAGCAGCCGCCCGACGCTGCCGATGAACGCCGTCGCACACGCGCGGTCGGCGGCGTGTTCGTCCGCCGGCGCGCAGGGCACGAGGAAGCTGCGGTGCTCGGGACTCACGATCTGGTCCGCCACCGCGATCGCGGTGCGCTGGAACTCGTCGATCTGTCCCGAGGTCACGCCCGCCACGGAAGCGCCCGTGGCCACCAGCCCGTCCGTGCGGCGGAATGGCGTGAAGTGCGCGGAGACCGCGATCGCCGGACCGAATACGTAGTGCAGCGTGTTGAAGTACTGGTCCTGCGAGAGCAGCCGCACCCGCGCCGGCGAAGTGGCGTCATCCGGCACGGCATCCGGCACGGCATCCGGCGCGGCCGCAGCCGCGAGGCACAGCGTCGCCAGCAATGCGCCCAACGATGCGCCGCGCATCCTCATGGCTCCAGCCGATGGAAGCCCTCGGCGGCCAGGGCCTGCGTGTCTTCGTCGAGGTCGTGGAAGTGCGTGTACACGGGTCGCCCCTTGTACGCCCACTGCTCGCGGCCATCGTCGCGCGCGATGATGCTCCAGTCGCCGACCCGCTCGCCCACCTTGCCGATCGTGGCGACCAGCGGCGGCCAGGCCGAGATGCAGCCTTCGGCACAGCGCGAGACCGAGGGTCCGTCGCCGTCGCGCACGTAGAGCCGCCTGAGGGCGGGAAAGCTCTTGTAGATCCAGTGGCCCGATGCGTCCTGCGACAGCGCCGTGTCGCCGGGATGTTCGAGCTTGAGGCCAGCTGGAGCCGGTTCGCCCGCCAGCGTGGCTGCGCACCACATCAGCGCCAGGATCCCAGGTCGAGTGCCTCGCATGATGCACTTATTATATACGTGGCCGCCCGCGCGCGGGCGTCGCGGCAATCGGGTAGAGTCGTGCGATGGCGCGGCGCGAGGTAGCGACGCGGTGGAAAACGATGTCATTCAATCCCCGCATCGCACCCGAGGTACTCGCGTTGCGCCCCGACTACCGGGCGCTCAGCCTGCTGGCCGATGGCGTGCCCAACGCGGCACGGCACGCGGCCAGCGATGCCGTGATCGAGGCGGTACGGGCGGCGCGGCCGTGGCCGCCCTACGGCGATGCGCACCTGGAGTCGTGGCGCGAGGCCTATCGGGCCTTTGGCGCCAAGCCGCAGCGCACGCCCTCCTCGGTGGAAGCACTGGCGAAGCGATTGCGCAATGACGGGCAGTTGCCGGAAATCAATGCCGTGGTCGATCTCTACAACGCACTCAGCGTCCGTCACGCGATCCCGATCGGCGGCGAGAACGTCGACGCCTACGTCGGATCTCCGTTGCTGCGGCTGGCAAGCGGAGATGAGAGCTTCGACACGATGAAGGACGGAGCGCCGTTCCTGGAGCCGGTGCCCGCCGGCGAGGTCGTGTGGACCGACGAGCGCGGCGTGACCTGCCGGCGCTGGAACTGGCGCCAGGGCGTGCGCACGCGCATCGAGCTGTCGACGACGAGGATGTGGTTCGTGCTCGAGCGCCTCGAGCCGATGCCGATCGCGGCGCTGCACGAGGCGGGCGAGTTGCTCGCCGCCACGCTCCGGATGCTGGATCCGGGCGTCACGACCACGAGCGCGATCCTCCCCGCTTGATCGGTCTTCCGCTCGCGCCATGGTCGGCGCACGGCTGCTGCTACAATCCGGGGCGATGCTTCATCGTACCGCCCGGTTGCAATTCGCGCTGCTAGCCGCCGCTGCCAGCTGCGCGCTGCCAGCCGTCGCGGCGACTCCCCTGGTGCCGGTACCCGGCGGCCGCGTCGTCACGGTTTCACCGCCCGGAACGGTCGCGAGCGAACCGGCCATCGCGGTCGATCCGCGCGACGCGCAGCACGTGGTCGCGGTCGGTGGACGCTGGATCGCGTGGTCGAGCGATGGCGGCGCGACCTTCACGCCAGTGCGGCTGGTCGCCGACGAGCAGCGCCCCCTCGGCGATGTGTCGCTCGCCTTCGATGGCGCCGGGCGCTTGCTGCTCTCCTACCTGTCGATCGACAGGAACGGCCTGCCGGGTTACTGGGCGCACGGCGTTGGCGGCAACGGCGTCTGGGTGCGGCGCTCACCCGACGGCGGCAGGACCTGGGACCCGACGCCGATCGCGGTGAAGGCCTGGAAGGGCGACGAGCCCGACGTCAAGCTCGAGGACATGCCGCGCATCTGGTCCGACACCGGCGCCGCCAGCCCGCATCGCGGCAATCTGTACATGGCGTGGATCGAGTGGCAGCTGGAACAATCGATCATCCTGTTCGCGCGCTCAACCGACGGCGGCCTCACCTGGGCGGCGCCGCAACGCATCAGCACGAAGGCGGGATTGCCGCGCGATGACAACGGCGCGGTCGTGGGCCCGATCGGCACGGTAGCGCCGGATGGCACGATCTACGCCGTCTGGAACGAAGGCTTCAACATCACGCTCGCCGTTTCCACGGACGGCGGTCGCAGTTTCGCGCCGTCGCGCCCGCTCTTCGAGGTCGCGGCGCCCTACTTCGGCGGCGCCAGCGGTATCCCGGGCCTCGCACGCGCCATGGGATTCCCCCAGGTCGGCATCGATCCGAAGGGCGGCACGCTTTACGTCACCTGGAGCGATTTCAGGAACGGCGACGTCGACGTATTCATCGCGCGCTCATCCGACAAGGGCAAGAGCTGGTCGCGGCCGCAGCGCGTCAATGACGATCCGGTCCACGACGGCGCCGACCAGTTCCTGCAGTGGATGGCCGTCGATCCGGCGGATGGCGCGGTCTACGTGCAGTTCTACGACCGGCGTGACGACCCCGGGAACCGGCGCACGCGCGTGACCCTGGCCCGCTCCACCGACGGCGGCAGGACTTTCACCAACCATGCCTGGACCACGACCGCGTTCACCGGCGACAGCGTGTTCCTCGGCGACTACGAATGGCTCGTCGCGCAGGACGGGCGCGTGTACGGAGCCTGGGCCGAGCCCGTTCCGCCAGACTACAAGCCGGCGCTCCCGCCCGCCGCGAGCACGGTGCCGGTGCGCACGCCGACCATCATCCGCGTCGGCAGCGCAGATTTTCGCCCGCACTGAGCGACGCGCTAAGATGGCCGCATGGCCCTCGAGCAATTCCATCCCGCCGTCGCGGCGTGGTTCGGCCGCACCTTCACCAGGGCGACCGGCCCGCAGCTGGCGGCCTGGCCCGCGATCCAGGCCGGTCGCCACACGCTGATCGCGGCCCCGACGGGGTCGGGCAAGACGCTCGCGGCCTTCCTGGCCGCCATCGACGCGCTGGTGCGCGAGGCCATCAACGGCTCGCTCGCCGATGCGGTCCAGGTCGTCTACGTCTCGCCGCTCAAGGCGCTGTCGAACGACATCCAGAAGAACCTCGAGGCGCCGCTGCGCGGCATCGCCGATGAGCTGCGCGCCCGGGGCATCGAGGCGGCGCCGATCCGCGCGCTGGTACGCACGGGCGACACGCCGCAGGCCGAGCGCGCCGCGATGCGCAAGGCGCCGCCGCACATCCTGGTCACGACGCCGGAGTCGTTGTACCTGCTGCTGACCAGCGCGTCCGGGCGCGCGATGCTGGCCAGCACACGCAGCGTGATCGTCGACGAGATCCACGCGGTCGCCGGCAACAAGCGCGGCTCGCACCTGTGCCTGTCGCTCGAGCGGCTGGCCACGCTCGTGGGCCGGCGCATCCAGCGCGTGGGCCTGTCGGCGACACAGAAGCCGATCGACGAAGTCGCGGCCTTCCTGGCCGGGGTGACCGATCCCGCGGACGCCTGCGTGGTCATCGACAGCGGGCATGACCGCCAGCGCGATCTCGCGCTGGTGCTGCCCGATGCACCGCTCGAGGCGGTGATGTCGGGTGAAGTCTGGCAGACACTCTACGACAAGCTCGCGGCGCTGATCGCCACGCATCGCACCACCCTCATATTCGCCAACACGCGGCGCATGGTCGAGCGCGTCACGCGCCACTTGAGCGAGCGCCTCGGCGCCGAGCACGTGGCCGCCCACCATGGCAGCCTGTCGCGCGAACTGCGCCTGGAGGCCGAGCGTCGGCTCAAGTCCGGAACGCTGCGCGCGCTGGTGGCCACCGCCTCGCTCGAGCTCGGCATCGACATCGGCGAGGTCGAGCTGGTGTGCCAGCTGGCGACACCGCGCTCGATCTCCACCCTCCTGCAGCGCGTCGGCCGCGCGAACCACGCGGTGGCGGGCGTGCCCAAGGGCCGCCTGTTCCCGCTGAGCCGCGACGAGCTGGTCGAATGCACCGCCCTGCTGGACGCGGTGCGTGCCGGGGAGCTCGATCGGCTGCACATCCCGCCGCAGCCACTCGACGTGCTGGCGCAGCAGATCGTGGCCGAAGTGAGCGCACGCGATTGCGACGAGGCCGAGCTGCTCGCGCAGCTGCGCCGCGCCTGGCCCTACCGCAACCTCGAGCAGGCCGAGTACGAGCAGGTGCTGCGCATGCTGGCGGAAGGCTATGCGGCGCGGCGCGGCCGCGTCGCCGCCTACCTGCATCGCGACACCATCAACCACCAGCTGCGCGCGCGCCGCGGTGCCCGCCTCACCGCCATCACCTGTGGCGGGGCGATTCCCGCCAACGCCGACTACCAAGTCGTGCTCGAGCCGCAGGGCATCGTGGTCGGCACGCTGAACGAGGACTTCGCCATCGAGAGCAGCGCGGGCGACATCTTCCAGCTCGGCAACGCTTCCTACCAGATCCTGCGCGTCGAGGCCGGACGGGTGCGCGTCCAGGATGCGGCCGGCCAGCCGCCGACGATCCCGTTCTGGCTGGGCGAGGCGCCGGCGCGCAGCGCGGAACTTTCGGAGGCGGTGTCGGAGCTGCGGGCCGATGTCGATGCACGGCTTCCCGTGGTCGACGCCGCGACCATCGAGGCCGCGATCCGGCACGTGATGCGCGCGCACGACCTGCCCGAATCAGCGGCGCGCCAGCTGGTCGAATACCTGGCGGCGGCCAAGGCCGTGCTCGGCTGCCTGCCGACCCAACGGCAACTGTTGATCGAGCGCTTCTTCGACGAGGCGGGCGGCATGCAGCTGGTCGTGCACGCGCCCTTCGGGGCGCGCGTCAATCGCGCCTTCGGCCTGGCGCTGCGCAAGCGCTTCTGCCAGAGCTTCAACTTCGAGCTGCAGGCTGCCGCGACCGAGGACGCGATCGTGCTGTCGCTCGGCGAAACCCACGGCTTTCCGCTCGATGAGGTGGCGCGCTACCTCAACAGCCGCACCGCGGCGCACGTGCTCACCCAGGCGGTGCTGACGGCGCCGCTGTTCACGACACGCTGGCGCTGGAACGCCACCGTGTCGCTCGCGGTCCGGACCGCGCGCGCCGGCAAGCGCGTGCCGGCGCCGCTGCTGCGCATGGCGGCCGAAGACCTGTTGTCCGTGGTGTTCCCCGACCAGCTCGCGTGCGCCGAGAACCTGCGCGGCGAACGCGAGGTGCCCGATCATCCGCTGGTCCGCCAGACCCTGCACGATTGCCTGCGCGAGGCGATGGACCTCGACGGGCTGCTCGCGCTGCTGCGCTCGATCGAGTGCGGGGAGCGCCGCATCGTGACCCGCGACCTGCCGCACCCATCGCCGCTCGCCATGGAAATCCTCGGGGCCCGCCCGTACGCCTTCCTTGACGACGCGCCGCTCGAGGAGCGCCGCACGCAGGCGGTGGCCGCGCGCCGCTGGCTCGACCCGCAGTCCGCGGCCGAATTCGGCCAGCTCGACCCGCAGGCCGTCGCGCAGGTGCGCGCCGAGGCCTGGCCCACGGTCGAGAATGCCGACGAACTGCACGATGCGCTCATGCTGCTCGGCGTGCTCGCGACATCCGAGGCGCCGGCGTGGCAGGACTGGTTCGAGGAACTGCTGCGCGCGCGGCGTGCCGTGCGGCTCACGACCGGGACGGGAAGCTTCGGTATCGCGGTCGAGCAGCTGCCGATGCTCGGCGCCGCCTACGAGCGCGCCAGTGTTTCTCCACCCGCCACGGTTCCCGCGGAATACGCGGCCCGCGAGTGGACGCCGGAATCCGCCACCGTCGAGCTGGTGCGCGGTCGGCTGCAGGCCATGGGGCCGGTCACCGTCGCCGCGCTCGCCGCCGCGCTGGCGCTCCCAGAGGCGCGCATCGCGGCGGCATTACTGCAGCTGGAGAGCGAGGGCTTCGTGCTGCGCGGGCAATTCAGCGCGGCCGGCATCGGCACCGCGGCCGGCGACGCCGCACCGGAGTGGTGCGAGCGCCGCCTGCTGGCGCGCATCCACCGCTACACGATCCGCACTTTGCGCGCCGAGATCGAGCCCGTGGCCGGCGTCGACTTCATGCGCTTCCTGCTCGACTGGCAAGGCGTCACCGGAGAGCCGCGCCGGGAGGGCGTGGCCAGCCTGGCCGTCGCGATCGAGCAGCTTGAAGGTTTCGAAGTGCCCGCCGCCGCCTGGGAATCCGAGGTACTGCCGGCGCGCATGGGTGTCTACGACCCTTCCGACCTCGACAGCTTGTGCTTGTCCGGGCACTTGCTGTGGGCGCGCCTCACCCCGGGCCGCAGCCCCGCAGCCGGCCCGGCGCGCGCGGGCCCGGTGCGCGCGACGCCCATCGCGCTGCTGCGCCGCCAGGAGCTGGAGCAGTGGCGCGCACTCTGGCACGCGCCGCACGAACGCGCCGTGCTGTCGGCGGCAGCGCGCACGATGGCGGAATACCTGCACGCGCGCGGCGCATCGTTCTTCGAGGACCTGCGCGCCGGCACGCGGCTGCTGCCCTCGCAGGCCGAGGATGCGCTCGGCGAGCTGGTCGCCGCCGGCCTCGCGAGCGCGGACGGCTTCGGTGGCCTGCGCGCGCTGCTGGCGCCGCTGGAGCGCAAGCGCCGGCAGGCCACCCGGCAGTCCATGATGGGCCGCCCGCGCGCACTGCAGGGGCTGCAACAGGGTGGGCGCTGGAGCCTGACGACCCCACTCGAGCCGCGGGAGCCCGCGCGGTCCAGCGCTGCGGCCACGGCGCCCGAGCCGCTCGAGTTCGTGGCGTGGATGCTGCTGCGACGCTATGGCGTCGTGTTCCGCAAGCTCCTGGAGCGCGAGCCGGACTGGCTGCCGCCCTGGCACGCGCTGCTGCGCGTCTACCGGCGCCTCGAGGCGCAGGGGCAGATCCGCGGCGGACGCTTCGTGGCCGGCAGCAGCGGCGAACAATACGCACTGCCCGAGGCCGTCACGGCGCTGCGCTCCGTGCGCCGCCGCGACAAGGAGCAGCAGCTCGTCTCGCTGAGCGCGGCGGACCCGCTGAACCTGCTGGGCATCGTGACGCCCGGCGCCCGGCTCCCGGCGCTGGCGGGCAATCGGCTGCTGCTGCGCGATGGGCTGCCGGTGGCCGTGAAGACAGCCGGCGAAGTGCAGTTCCTGGAACCGGTCGCGGCGGGCGAAGAATGGAGCCTGCGCACTGCCCTGCTGCGTGCGCGGCCAAAGGGCGGCTGGCGCGAGGCCGCCCGCGCCTGACGGAGGCCAGGCAATCCATGACGGCATTACCCGACGCGAACTGGCTGCCGCCGGCGCATTGGCTGAAGCTCACCGCCATCGACATGCACACGGGTGGCGAGCCGCTGCGCGTGTTCGTCGCCGGCTTGCCCGCAATCCCCGGCGCAACCGTACTCGAGAAGCGCGCGTACTTCCGCGCGCACCTCGATCACCTGCGCACCGGGGCGATGTGGGAGCCGCGCGGCCACGCGGACATGTACGGCGCCGTGCTGTCGAGTGCGCGCGACGCGGACTTCGACGTCTTCTTCCTGCACAACGAGGGCTACAGCACGATGTGCGGCCACGCCATCATCGCGCTGACCACGCTGCTGGTGGAGACCGGCCGCGCAGGTTCCGCGCCCGCCGCCGATGGCGCGATCGAACTCAGCTTCAACGTACCGGCTGGCCGGATCGAAGCGCGCGCCACGCTCGCCGCGGGCTGCGCGCGTGATGTCCGCTTCCGCAACGTGCCCTCGTTCGCGTACCTGCGCGACGGCCTCATCGAGGTTCCGGGCATCGGGTCGGTGCGCTTCGACATCGCCTATGGCGGCGCCTTCTATGCGCTGGTGGACGCCACGCGCATCGGCCTGGCGCTCGAGCCCGGCAATGTGGCGCGGATCATCGACTGGGGACGGCGTATCAAGCAGGCGGTCGCCGCCGCGTACCCCATCGTGCATCCCTTCGAACCGGAGCTCGGCTTCCTCTACGGCACGATCTTCACAGCACCGGCGCAGCAACCCGATTGCCACAGCCGCAATGTCTGCGTATTCGCCGATGGCGAAGTCGATCGCTCCGCCACCGGCTCGGGCGTCAGTGCGCGCGCAGCGCTGCACCATGCGCGTGGCGAGCTACCGTTGGACGCGACGATCCGGATCGAAAGCCTGCTGGGCAGCACGATGAGCGTGCGCGCGGTCGAGCGAACGCGCTACGGTGATTACGACGCCGTGATTCCCGAGGTCGGCGGCAGCGCCCATGTCGTCGGGCGCAACGAGCTGTGGTTCGACCCGGACGATCCGCTGCGCGCCGGGTTTTTCCTGAGATAGCGCTGCAGCGCAGCGCGCGCAGCTTCACTCGACCGGAATCCAGTGGCTGTCCTGCGCTGCCGCGCACGTGCGCCGCGCGCCATCGACGTCCACGCGGTTGCCGCGATAGGTGGCGCGGCGGGTCACGCGGCTGTAGATCCATGGCTGCGACACATCGTTAGCGGTCTCGCAGTAGCCCGCGAGGTCTTGCGTCGGGCAGCGTGCCGTCGTGTGCCCGCCGGATTCGCGGCAGCTGGCGCCCGCGGCCTGCCGCATGTCGCCGGATTTCAGCCCGACGAACTCGGTGCACAGCGTCGCGCCATCCTGTTGCAGGATACAGGCGACCGCATCGCCCGCCGGGGGCGATCCGGAACCACAGCCGTCCAGCAGCAGGGCGAGCACGACGCCGCCCAGTGTTGCTCCATTGATGTGGCGGGATCCACGCATGTGCCGTGGACGCTAGCAGCGCCGGCATGGTCCTGGCGTGAGCTCCTTCACAGCGCGGGCACGGCTCTTGCCCAACGCCGCGGGTCCCTTGAAGCGCCGCGCAGCTGCGCTTAGGATGCGTTGCATGCACGGCCGCTTCCGCCATCCCCGCCTTGCGCTGCTGCTCGCGCTGCTGGCTTGGCTCGGGCAGGCACTACCCGCCTACGCTACCAGTTCGCCGGCAGCCGGCAGCGGGGCGCTGTCCGCGCACTGCGCGCACCTGTCGGCGGCGCACCATGCGACGCACCCCTCGAGCCCGAACGCGCACGATTGCTGTGCGCATAGCGCCTGCGGCTGCGGGTCGAGCCAGGCATTCGTGGACATGCCCTCCTGCCAATCACCACAGCCCGATGCCCAGCGCGCCGCTTCGGCGCTTGCGGTGAGACTCACGCTGTCGCAGTCCGCCCTGCCCTGGCGCCCACCCAGCGCCTGAGTCCAGTCCCGCGGCCAGCTGGCCGCCAGTCCTTCCCGTCAATCAATGCGCAGCGGCGCTGACTGCTGCCTGGAACCATCATGACGATCCGTCGTCCACCGCGGGCCTTGCATCCCGCCAATCCTGCGCGCCGTCACTTCGTCCAGCAGCTGGCGCTCGGCGGCGCCGCTTTTGCGCTCGGTTCAGCGCCGCGGCGCGCGTGCGCCGGAGCACTGGAGCAGCAGGCGCCGCAACCGGGCACGCTGGCGGGCACGGACTTCGACCTGGTCATCGCGCCGACCGCGGTCAACCTGACGGGCCACGCATCCATCGCCCACACGGTCAACGGCCAGTTGCCAGGCCCGACCTTGCGCTGGCGCGAAGGCAGCACGGTCACGCTACGCGTGACGAACCGCCTGGCGGTGCCGACTTCGATCCACTGGCACGGCATTCGCCTGCCGGCCGACATGGACGGCGTCCCCGGGTTCAGCTTCGAAGGCATCGCACCGGGTGAGACCTTCACCTACCGCTTTCCGGTGAAGCAGAGCGGCACGTACTGGTATCACTCCCACTCGGGCTTCCAGGAGCAGAACGGTCCGTACGGGTCGCTGGTGATCGAGCCCGCGGTCGAACGCAACGTGGCCGAGCGCGACTACGTCGTCATGCTCAGCGACTGGACCGACCTCGACCCCGAGCGCGTGTTCGCGATCCTCAAGCAGCACAGCGCCTACTTCAACATGAACCAGCCGACCGTGGGCGAGTTCCTGCGCGACAGCTCGGCGCTGGGAGTGCGGGGCGCGCTGCAGGCGCGTGCGATGTGGAATCGCATGCGCATGAACCCGCGCGACCTGGTGGACGTGACCGGCTTCACCTACACCTACCTGATGAATGGCCTCGCGCCCGCGGGCAACTGGACCGGGCTCTTCAAGCCACACGAGCGCGTGCGGCTGCGCTTCATCAACGGCTCCGCCAACAGCTACTTCGACGTGCGCATCCCCGGGCTCAAGCTCAGCGTGATCGCCGCGGACGGCCAGGACCTGCACCCGGTCGAGGTCGACGAGTTCCGCATCGCCGCGGCCGAGACCTACGACGTGCTCGTGCAGCCGCACGAGGATCGCGCCTACACGATTTTCGCGCAGTCGATGGATCGCAGCGGCCATGCGCGCGGCACGCTCGCGCCACGTCCCGGCATGACCGCCGCGGTTCCCGCCGTCGATGCGGTGCCGACGCTGTCGATGCTGGACATGATGGGCGCCATGGGCGGCATGGCCCACGACCAGCCCATGGATGGCGCCATGGACATGGGCGGCATGTTCCACGCGCACCATGCCACCACGGAATACGGCAATCCGGGCGTCGACATGCGCGTGGACATGCCGCGCACCAACCTCGACGACCCCGGCGTCGGCCTGCGCGGCAATGGCCGGCGCGTGCTGAGCTACGCGGACCTGCGCTCCGTCGACGGGCCCGCCGATGCACGCGCGCCCGGCCGCGACATCGAACTGCACCTGACCGGCAACATGGAGCGCTTCACCTGGTCCTTCGACGGCCAGAAGTACTCGCAGGCGCGCCCGATCCGCTTCGGGCTGGACGAACGGCTGCGCATCGTGCTCGTCAACGACACGATGATGAACCACCCGATCCACCTGCACGGGGTGTTCAGCGAGCTCGAGGACGAGCATGGCGTGGTGATCGCGCGCAAGCACACCATCAACGTGCAGCCGGCGCAGCGCGTCAGCTACGCGCTCACCGCCGACAGTCCGGGGCGCTGGGCCTACCACTGCCACCTGCTGTACCACATGCAGGCCGGCATGTTCCGCGAAGTGGTGGTCGCGTGAGGGCGCTCGCCGCGCTGGCCGCGCTGATCGGCATCGGCTGCCAATGCGCGCAGGCCGCCGACAGCGCGCCCCCGGGCGCGCGCAGCCCGGACTATTCGGGCGGCCTGCCGGGCGAACACCCGCGCGGCATGGACATGCCGGACGATGCCGCCTTCGCGATGCTGCTGGTCGACCAGCTCGAGGCCGCGCACGACAACCACGGCGACAACTCGCAGTTCCTGGATGCCGGGTTCTGGTACGGCACGGACTTCGACAAGCTGTGGCTGAAGGCGGAAGGCGACTTCGCGGCGCGCCACGTCGATGACCTGCGCAGCGAGGCGCTGTGGGACCACGCGATCTCGCCGTGGTGGAGCCTGCAAGCCGGCGTGCGCGAGGATTCCGCCGGCGGACCGAGCCGCACCTGGGCGGCGCTCGGCGTGCGGGGACTCGCGCCCTACTGGCTCGCGACCGAGCTGACCGGATACATCGGCGAAAGCGGACGCAGCAGCGCGCGGCTGCAGGTCGAGTACGACGCGCGCTTCACGCAACGGCTGGTGCTGCAGCCCAGGCTCGAGGCCACGCTCTACGGCAAGCCGGATCCACAGCGCGAGATCGGCGCCGGGCTCTCGAGCACGGAGCTGGGGCTGCGCCTGCGCTATGAGCTCAAGCGCAAGTTCGCGCCCTACCTGGGACTCGCTTGGCGGCAGCGCTACGGCGGCACCGCGGACCTCAATCGCACCGCGGGCAATTCGACGAGCGAAATGCAAATCGTTCTCGGTCTGCACGCCTGGCTGTGATCCGCGTGGGGCGAATCGTACAAGTACCTATGTAAGCTGCTGCACGCGCCCGCCACAATTTGCTCCGGGATTCTTACTTGTCCAGGAGCGATGTGCAGTGAACAGATCGATCAAGATTGCAGTGATGGCGGCGCTGGTCGCTGGTGGCGTGATTGCTGGCCAGGCCGGGGCCGCTGAAGGCGACTGGCTGGTGCGGCTGCGCGCGGTGCGTGTCGATTTCAAGCAGAATTCCGACGCGATCCCCTCACTCGGCGTGCCCGCGAACGCCATCACGGTCGATGACCAGACCATTCCGGACATCGACTTCGAATATTTCTTCTCGAACAACCTGTCGACCGAGCTGGTGCTGACCTACCCGCAGTCGCAGACCGTCCGGGTACGGCAGAGCGCCCTCGGTGGCCCGGTCGACATCGGCACCTTCAAGTACCTGCCGCCAACCTTGACGCTGAAGTGGAACTTCATCCCTGACGGCAAGTTCCGCCCGTACGTCGGCGTCGGCGTCAACCTGACCTTGATCTCCAGCGTGAACCTGAACCAGGTGCAGGCCCTGAACGACATCACCGGCAACATCGACCTCGACTCGTCCAGCGTCGGATTCGCCGCCCAGGTCGGCGCCGACTTCAAGGTCAGCGATCACTGGTTCGTCAACGCGGACATCAAGTACGTCGCGATCAGTTCCGACGTGAAGACCGCCAATTTCGGCAAGGTGTCGACGGTGAACCTGGATCCGATGCTGTACGGGCTCGGCGTGGGCTACCGCTTCTAGATTGCCTCAGGTCGCGGCCACCATGGCGATCTCCACGCGTGCCCCGAGCGGCAGGCTGGCGACGCCGATGGTGGTGCGCGCCGGATAGGGACTCGCAAAGCGCTCGATGTAGGCGGCGTTCATCGCGGCGAAGTCGGCCATGTCGGTGAGGAACACCTGCACCGAGATGACCTTGTCCGGCCCCAGGCCCCGCTGCGCGAGCACCGCGAAGAGGTTGTCGAGGCACTGGTTGGTCTGTGCGGCGATGGAGCCTGCCAGCAGGCGTCCGGTTGCCGGCTCGATCGGTGTCTGGCCGGACAGGAACAGCAGGCCCGCGGCCTCGACCGCGTGCGAATAGGGACCGACGGCGGCGGCACCCGGTGCGGCGACGACTTTGCGTGTCATGTTCTGGCTCCGTTCGTTGTGAATGAAGGGTCCGTGCCTGGCACGATGCAGTCCATGGGTACGTCGTGATCCTGCGGGAAGATCGTCGCCAGGCGCTGCTGCGGATAGCCGACACCGATGACAAGCGGCTTGCTCGCGAGCCCGTGCAGGGTGCGATCGAAGAACCCGCCCCCGTAGCCCAATCGATAGCACGCCGCATCGAAACCAACGAGCGGTGCGATCACCGCCGTGGGAACCACCTCGGCTCCTTCGGCCGGGAACGGGATATTCCACAGTCCGCGCGCCATCGGTGCCCCCGGACGCCATTCGCGGAAGCTCAAGGCCTGCCCGAGGGCAACCGCGACGGGCAGGGCCACGCGCAGGCCGCGGGCGTGCGCCGCCGCCATCCAGGCACGCAGGTCCGGTTCGCCGCGGATCGGCCAATACACGCTCACGACCGTGCCGGGGTCCACCGGAAGCAGGCGATCGAGCTCGCGCACCACCGCCTCGGTGTGGCGCGCGCGTTCCGCCGCGGGCATGGCCATGCGCGCGGCGATCAGGCGTTCGCGCTCGAGCTTGCGCCAGCGAGGCACCTCATCAGCTCGGTACGGCACCTGCTACCGGCGCCCGCGCTCGATGACGACGTCGCTGGTCCCGGACTCGAACCGGGTCCAGGTCACGACCGCCCGGCCGCCACTGGCCGCGAACACGGCGGGCCGCATCGCCGACTGCGCGCCCGACGGGATGGCTTGCGGCCTGGAAAGGCTGCCGTCCTTGTGGATCACTACGAGGTAGGGCGCGATGGCGGACCAGCCGGCATTGGCATTCGGACCGCGCCCCTGGAACACCAGCAGTACCTCGCCGAACTCATTCGCCGACAGGCTCGGGTAGTTCGCGTCCAGCACCTCCTGTGACGCCGATACGCTCGGCGCCCAATGCGCGCCGGCGTCGTCGGACCAGGACATCCACACGCCACGATGCTCCGCGCTCGCCTCGGTCAGCCAGGCCGCAATGATGCGCGAGCCGACGCGCGCAACCGCAAGGCCCGAATCCGGGCCGCCCTCGAGC